>Ga0194132_10000604_pt1 | contig 73325 bp, 65 predicted proteins | sample TA2KigOf80mmetaG_FD_148612 | JGI IMG/M metagenome (GOLD analysis project Ga0194132, IMG submission 148612) | Freshwater microbial communities from Lake Tanganyika, Tanzania - TA2015054 Kigoma Offshore 80m | ecosystem: Environmental > Aquatic > Freshwater > Lake | place: Tanzania: Lake...
TCGAGGCCGAGGGCGTGCTCGAACTGAACAACCGCGTCGCGTTGCTCCAGCAGGACACCGCCGAACTCACCATCGCGTATTCCTGTTCTCCGGTGGTGAACGCGGCCAACAAGATCATCGGCACGGTCCTGGTCTTCCGCGACATCACCACCGAGCAGCGCACGACCGAGGAATTGCTCAAGGCCAGCAAGCTCGAGTCCGTCGGCGTGCTCGCCGGCGGCATCGCGCACGACTTCAACAACATCATGACCGCCGTCATCGGCAACCTCTCGCTGGCCAAGCTCTACTGCGAGCCCGGGGACAGGATCCACCAACGGCTCGAGGAGGCGGAGAAGGCGTCGCTGCGCACGAAGGACCTCACGCAGCAGTTGCTCACCTTCGCCAAGGGCGGCGCGCCGGTGAAGGCCACCTCGTCGATCACCGAGTTGATCCAGGGTTCGGCCGAGTTCGCGTTGCACGGCTCCAACGTGCGCTGCGAGTTCCATTTCCCGCCCGGACTCTGGGCGGTCGAGGTCGACCAGGGACAGTTCAGCCAGGTCGTCCACAATCTCGCCATCAACTCGATGCAGGCGATGCCCGAGGGCGGCGTGATCAAGATTCTCGGCGAAAACGTCACGCTCGAACGCCGGCACGGGCTGCCGCTGCCGCCCGGCCGTTTCGTGAAGATCTCCATGCGCGACACCGGCATCGGCATCAAGTCCGACCATCTCTCGCGCGTGTTCGACCCTTACTTCACCACGAAGGAAAAGGGCACCGGCCTCGGCCTGGCGGTCAGCTACTCGATCATCAAGAAGCACGAGGGACTCATCACCGTCGAGTCCGCCGTCGGGTTCGGCACCACGTTTCACATCTACCTGCCGGCCTCCACGAAAGCCGTCCCCGTCGCCGAGGTCACCAAGGACGAGCCCATCTCCGGCCACGGGCGCATCCTCGTGATGGACGACGACCCGCTCATCCGCGAGCTCGCGCAAACGGTCCTTGAATACCTCGGCTACGAAGTCGAGACCGTGCCCGACGGGTCCGAGTGCATCCGCAGCTACACGACCGCGATGGCCGGCGGCCGGCCCTTTGCGGCGCTTGTGATGGACCTGACGATTCCCGGCGGCATGGGCGGCAAGGAAGCGATCAAGAAGCTGCTCGAGATTGACCCGCAAGTGCGGGCGATCGTCTCCAGCGGTTACTCCAGCGGGCCGGAGATGGCCAACTACCAGCAGCACGGCTTCCGGGGCGTCGTGGCCAAGCCCTACAAGATCGAGGAACTCGCCAAGGCTCTCGACGCGGTGATCAAGAACGGCACGGTCTGACGTCGTTGGATTTCAAGTTCCAAGTTGAATGCCGCCCGGCTGGTTCGGCACGCATCACGACCCTGGAATTCTGAACTCGGAACATCCCCATCCCTCCTGCGGTTCCGACACCAGGGAGGCCAGTGCCAACCCGATGACGATCACCCTTCGCATCCCCCAAATCGCCGTGCGACTGCCTTGGCCGAAAATACGGGTGCGTAATAAAACGCTTGTCCGACCTGCGCCCCTCGTGTCCAATCCCGCACTATGATTTCTGCGCAGGCACCCGCAGCCAAGCCGCTCGGAGTGACCGAGTGGCTGATCTGCTTCATCGCCGTCATCGGCTTCGCCTTCGACATCTACGAGCTGCTGATGCTGCCGCTGATCGTGAAGCCTGCCATCGCCGCGTTGAGCGCGCCGCTCGTTGAACAGATGGTGCAGGGCGGCATGCCCCGCCCCGAGGCCGTCGCGCAATGGCTCCCCGGCGGCGAGATGTATGTGAAGTGGGCGCGCACGCTGTTCTTTGTCCCCGCGATCTTCGGCGGCGTCTTCGGCCTCATCGGCGGCTACCTCACGGACCGGCTGGGCCGGAGGCGGGTGCTTACGTTCAGCATTCTGCTCTACGCCTTCGCGGCGGGGGCGGCGGGTTTGAGCACGAGCCTGTGGCAGTTGCTCTTCTTCCGCTGTCTTGTGTTCATCGGTGTGTGCGTCGAGTTCGTCGCGGCGGTGGCGTGGCTGGCCGAGCTGTTCCCCAACCCCGCACAGCGCGAGAAGGTGCTGGGCTTCACGCAGGCGTTCTCATCCGTCGGCGGCTTCATGGTGTCGGGCGCGTATCTGCTCTGCGTCAACTTCGCCAACAGCTTGCCGGCCATCCACGGCGGGCACGATGCCTGGCGCTACACGCTCATCTCCGGGCTGATCCCGGCGATCCCGCTGATCATCGTCCGCCCGTTCCTGCCCGAGTCGCCGGTCTGGGCGAGGAAGCGCGAGGCCGGCGAGCTCAAGCGCGCCAGCTTCGCCGCGTTGTTCACGCCGGAACTTGCGCGCACCACCATCGTCACCGCCATCATTGTCGCCTCCTGCTATGGCATGGCCTTCGGCGCGATCCAGCATCTCCCGCAGATTGTGCCCGGCCTGACCGACGTGAAGGCCGCGGCCAAGGCCAAGCAGGACGGATTGGTCAAGGCCGCGAGTGACGCTGGCAAGCCCGCGCCGGACGCAAAAGCCGTGGCCGCCGCGGGTCGTCAGGAGACGGAGCGCTTCGCCGGCGAGGTTCAGCTCTGGCAGGAGGTCGGCGGCATGGTGGGCCGGCTCGCGCTGGCGGGTGTGATCATTGTCATCGTGAGCAAGCGCAACGTCCTGCGTATTTTCCACCTCGCCGCGCTCGTCTGCGTGCCGGTGTTCTTCTGGTGGCTGTCGAAGAACCTCGGCCAGACCGGCAACCTCGACCTGGTGAAGTGGGGCGCGGCCTTGTGCGGCTTCTTCGTCGTCGCCACCTTCAGCTTTTGGGGCAATTACCTGCCCCTGGTCTATCCCGTCCACTTGCGCGGCACCGGCGAGAGCTGGGCGGCGAACATCGGCGGGCGCATCCTGGGCACCTCGGCGGCGTGGTTCACCTTCACGCTCTCCGCCGCCAAGCCGCCGGACCCGTCGAAGATTGCGCTTACCGCCGCGATGGTCGCCGGTGCCTTCGCCCTCATCGGCGCGGCGGCCACGCACTGGCTGCCTGAGCCCAAGCCTGAGCATGTCGAGGAATAGCCCGGGCTCGGGTCGCCCACCAAGGAGGCGGACGGAGGAGCGACATCTCCGGGCGTTCCTTCGTTTTCACAATCTCTCCGTCGCGAGAGCAGGAAGGGTCGCGACTGAAGCTTCGGACTCAGCGTGATCATCCCCGCAGGGCTCCGGCGCCTTGACAACCCCGCGCGATAAAGCAAGCCTGCTTGCATGAAATCCATCGCTCCGCTCGCAGCCGCGGCTTGCGTCACTTTCGGGTTCGCTGGCATGGCGCAGGAGAAGAAGTCTTCCACGGCGCATCCGGTCACCATCACGTTTTACATCGCTGGCGTTCAGTGCAACTCCTGCGTGGACTCCATCACGGATGCCGTGAAGAAGGTTCCGAGCGTGACCGCCGTCAACGGCTTGAGCGAAGCCTCCGGCTACGCGCTCGTCTCGTTCGACTCCCACGTCTCGAGCTTTCACCAAATCGCCAGGGCCATTGCCGACGCGAACGCGGTCCACGGCGAACCCTACAAGCCCACGATCAGATTTCGCGTGCCGGACTACAGCCAAGGCGAGACTGCATCGAAGGTGGACGCCATCTTCAGCAAGCTCGCCACGCTCGTGACGGTGAAGGTTCTCGACCGCAAGGCCGGGTTGTTCGAGGCGGGCTTCCTGCCGCTGAAGGTCGACGCTTCGAAGAACGCCCCGCAAGGTTTCAACGGCGGCAATCTCGGCCATCCCATCCGTGACGAGGCGCCAAAAGGCCTCGGGCTTAGGTTCAACTTCGTGACCGAGGCGAGATCCGCTGCAAAGTAATCGTCCTCCACGCCCGCCAATCATTCCCGTCCAAACCCCGCTTCCGAGTCAATCCATGAAAACCCTGCGCACCTTCCGACTTGCCGTGGCGTGCCTCCTCGCCGCCGGTTCCGCTTCGCTCGCCGACAACTGGCCCATGTGGCGCGGCCCAAACCACGACGGCGTCAGCCCGGAGAAGGACATCCCCACCCACTGGACCTCGACCGAAAATGTCCGGTGGAAGACGCCGCTGCCCGAGGGCGGCGATTCCTCCCCGATTGTTTGGGGCGGGAAGGTGTTCATCACCCAGTCCATCGAAGCCGAGGGCGGCCGCAACCTGATGTCCTTCGACACGCGCACCGGCAAGCTGCTTTGGAAACAAGGCACCACATGGAAGCAATCCGAGCAGCGCTACGGCAAGAATCCCTACTGCGCCGCCTCGCCCGCGACGGATGGCGAACGCGTCATCGCCTTCTTTGGTTCCGCCGGGCTGTTTTGCTGGGACATGGACGGCCGCGAACTTTGGCGGCGCGACCTTGGCCGGCATCACTACGAATGGGGCTACGCCTCGTCGCCGATTCTGCACGGGGACTTGTGCGTGCTCTACTTCGGCCCCGGCGACAAGGCCGCGTTGCTCGCTCTCGACAAGAAGACTGGCAAGACCGTCTGGCAGGCTGACGAACCCGCGATCACACGCGGGCCGCGGACGGATGGATTTCGCGGCAGCGAGAACCGCGGCATGGTCTGCACCTACTCCACGCCCATCATCATGAAGGCCGGCGCCCGTGACGAACTCGTGATGCCCTGGCCCCAACAGGCGCGCGCCTACGACCCGAAGTCCGGCCGCGAACTCTGGCGCTGCGAGGGCTTGAACGAACTTGTGTATTGCTCGCCCGTCGCCGGGGATGGCGTGGTCGTCGCGATGGGCGGTTTCTTCGGCACGACCATTGCCGTGCGCGGCGGCGGTTCGGGCGACGTGACCGCGGCGAACCGACTCTGGCAAACCGTCCGCACCAAGAACCGCCTCGGCACGGGCATCGTCCGCGGCCAGCACGTCTACGTTCTCAACACCGAACTCGGGCTCGCCGAGTGCCTCGAACTTACGACGGGCAAAGTCGCGTGGTCTGAGAATATCCAGGCCAAGTCCGCCAAGCGCGACTCGTGGTCCTCGATGGTGCTCGCGGGCGACCACCTTTACAGCCCCACGCAAGGCGGCGAAGTCGTGGTCCTCCGCGCCGACCCGAAAAAGTTCGAGCAAGTCGCCATCAACCCGCTGGACAACGAACTCATCAACTCATCTCCCGCCGTGAGCCACGGGCGGATCTTCATCCGCACGCACAAGAATCTGTGGTGCATCGGGGCGGGCAACTAACTGGACCCCGCACCCATGCTCGTCGTCCATGTCCACGTCCGTGTGAAGCCCGAGTGCGTGGATGCGTTCCGCCGCATCACGCTCGAGAACGCGCGCGCAAGCGTGCGGGAGCCGGGCATCGCGCGCTTTGACGTCGCGCAGCAGGCGGATGACCCGACGCGCTTCGTGCTCGTGGAGGTGTATCGCACGCCGGACGCGCCCGCGAAGCACAAGGAAACCTCCCACTACGCCGCGTGGCGTGACACCGTGGCCGACATGATGGCCGAGCCGCGCCGAAGCGTGAAATTCGAGAGTGTGTTCCCCGGCGACGCGGAGTGGTGACCGTCGCCGTCGCGGCCGGCACCGGCCCGACGCCGGACTCAGGGCAGGATCACCTCCATCTGCTTCTTCACCATCCCGCGGATCATCTCGGTCTCGAACTTCGACAGCCCCGCCTTCTGCAAGTCCACGGAGAACGCGGGCAGCCACAGGGTTTCGCCGGGCTCCAGCTTCAGCTCGCGCCGGAGCCGTCGCTCGAAATCCTCCATGTGGCCCGCGCCATAAAAAATCGAGATCGACTTCGCGGGCTCCGCCTTTTCCAGCTCGGACTTGAGGTCCTTCATCACCGCGCGGTTCCGCTCGACGATGAGCACCTTCATGAGCGTCTGCATGTCGGGCGGCAGGCTATTCATCTGCGTGATGTCGCCCCGGATCTGCCCGAGCGTCTCGATGAGCGCGAGGCGCGTGAGCCCCTGCAACCTCGGACTCGTGCCGATGATCTGGATGACCCCCGCGAACATCTTGCCGACGAACGAGCTGCCGTCCATCACCTTGACCAGCCGGTCGAGTTGCTCGTTCTTCTTCGCCGGCGCGGCGTCGGCGGGATCGTCGGGGTCGCCCTCCATGATCTTCTGCAGTTCCTGGATCGAGAGGTCGCTGTTGCGGAACGTCGCGCGTTTGTAATCAATCGCTTCGAGTTGGAACACCAGCCCGAGCGACTCGGCCAGCGTGTGCTGGATCGACGTTTGTTTCGCGGACTTGTCCGGCGGGGCGGCGGCTTTCGCCGGGGCCGCGGGTTGCGTCGCGGCGGGTTCCTTCGTCGGTGCTCCTCTCGCGGCCTCGGGGGCGGGCGCGTTGGTCGAAGCCCGGGCTTGGACGCCCTCGAACAGGACGAGCGCCTGCGCGTCGAGGTGCTTCTGCAAGGCGCCGTAGTAATTTGTTTCGCCGATGTGCGACACCGCGGAGAGCCATACCGCCGGCCCCTTGCCGCCGGGCGCGGTGAACTTGCGCAGCGCGATCTGCAATTCAACCACGGTCGGGCTCGAGTTCGTCACGCGCATGAACGGCTCGATGACCAGTATCCGCGACTTCGATGGCGCGGGGGCGTCCGGTGCCTTGGCCTTTTCCTGCGACGCGGACGCGAACGCGGCGGTGTAAAATAGCGCGCACGCGAACGCGAGCCGGCGGAGGTGTTGGTTCATGAGTGAGCGGGATGGGCGGCGCCGCTGCGGCGCAGGCCGGTGGTTGTTTCGGCGCAAGTTAACTGCGCTTTACGGGGATTCAAGCCCGCCGACAGTTCCTCAAGGCAACTTGCGATAACTTTCGTGACGCCCGCTCACCTCGGCCCACAGGTCGGCGAGTCGCAGCGAACGGTTGCGCGAGCGGTTCACCCACTCGACTTCGTGCGGGTGGTCGGGCGCGGTGAAGCGGATGCCCCAGATCGGATCGAACGCCTCCTGCGACAGCGAGTAGCGCATGTCGCCGATCACCGAAGGATCCGCGGGCGAGCGCGCGACCCATCCGGCGGAAAACCAGTTGAAGCGTTGAAACGAACGCAGCCGGCCGTTGCGCGCGCGCTCGGCGGGGCCGAGTTGGGACTCGGAGACGAGCGGAAGCGACGTGCCGTCCTTCACCGTCGGGGATGAGAACCACCCGACCCGGATGCGGTCGCTGTGGATGTTGCCGCCGTGCTGGTAAAGCGAGCGCCAGATGATGTGGTTGCCGAGCGTGGGCATGAGTTCGCGCCGCTCGATGGTGTGGCCGCGCGCGGCGGCGAGCTTCGCCTGCGCCGACGCGGCGCGCGCGCGTTGCAGCCCGCCGAGCGCGAGGTAGCCGAGCGCGACCCCGAGCCCGGCACGGGCGAACACGACGCGCTTCGTCACGAGCGCCGCGGCGAACCCGCCGAGGATCGCAAGCGTGAACAGCGGATCGATGATCGAGATGAGGTCCCAGCCGAAGCGGGCGTCGTGGAATGGCCGCAGCAGTTGCGTGCCGTAGCTCGTGCAGGCGTCGAGCAGCGCGTGCGCGAGCCAGTTGAGCAGCGCGCACAGCCACAGGTCGCGCCATTGCGGGCGGAACCTGCGCGGCGCGAACCACGGCGCCGCGATCGCGAGCGCGCCGAGCGGGGCGAAGAAGAGCGAGTGCGTGAAGTGCCGGTGATATTCGATGTTGAACAGCGGGTCGGCGTCGCTGTGGAGGAGGAAGTCGAGGTCGGGTGCCTCGCCCGCCATCACGCCGACCACGGCCGCGCGCCAGCCGAGTTTCCTGCCGAAGGCGGCGTGCCCGAGCGTCGCGCCGACCACGGCGTGGGTCACGGTGTCCATCGGGTGGCCAGGGCACCGGGCGGCTACTTCAAGTCCGCGAGAATTTTCTCCAGCAGCCGCGGCACGTATTCCTTCACGCGCTGCGGTTGGGTGCTCGTGGCGGGCAGCGATTTGATCCGGTCGAGGAACGGCAGCGCCGCGCGGTCGAAGCTGTCGAGGACATTGAGCGCCTCGACGCACGCCCAGTAGTCCGACTTGCCCGTGTCGGCGAGGGCAAGCAATGCGGGTGTGAGCGACTTCGCGGCGTCGTCTCCCCCGGCGAGCGCGAGCGCTTGCGCCGCCATGATGCGGACGCTCGGCGACTCGTCGGTGAGCGCCCGGTTCAACTCCGTCGCGCACGAGTTCGCCGCGTCCCTGCCCCGCATCAGCACGCCCATCACGCCCCAGTAACGGACGCCGCTGTCCGGGTCATTCATCGCCTGCTTGAGTTTCGGCAGGGCGTCGGGCTTGAGTGACGAGGCGAGTTCCGCGGTGTCGAGGATGCGCCCGAGCGGAAGTCGCGCGGCGTCGTGGCCGAGTTCGTAAGGCGTGGAAGCCGCGCTGCGCCGGTGCATCTCGGCTTCGGGCAGCAGGCCGACGTCGCGGATGCGCAGCGCGTGTTCGCGCTGCGCCTTGCGGAACTTCTCGAGCACGTCGCGATGTTGCGGCGAGCCTGCGAGGTTGTTCGCTTCGTCGCGGTCGGTTGTGAGGTCGTAGAGTTCCTCGGGCGCCTTTGGTTTCCAGAACGCGGCTTGCGCGGACGTGAGCTTGCCGTCCTTGAAGCCCTGCTCCCACGCGCGCGTGGTCGGCGTCTGCCACATGTAGTTGAGGTGCTGCCCGTAGATGAGGTGCGGCATGTAGTTGCGGATGTAAACGTAGCGGCCGTCGGTCACGCTGCGCACTGAGTCGTAGCGCTCGTCCATGCGGCCTCGAAAGCCGTGCACGAACGGCTGCGGCGCGGCCTCGAACCTGCCCATGAACGCATGCCCTTGCATCCAGTCGGGCGGTTTGATGCCGACGAGGCTGCACAGGGTCGGCGCAAAGTCCACGAAGCTCACCAGCCGGTCGGTCGCGCCGCCGGGCTTGTAATCCTTCGGCGCGAGGTGGCGCCACTTCTCCGGCACATGCACGATGAGTGGCACGTGCAGGCCGGAGTTGTAGGGCCAGCGCTTGCTGCGCGGCATGCCCGAGCCGTGGTCGCCGTAGAAGAAGATGATCGTGTCCTCCGCGAGCCCGGCGTCCTCGAGTTCCTTCAACTTCGCCGCGATCTGGCCGTCCATCGTGGTGATGTTGTCGTGATACTGCGCCCAATCGTGCCGGACCTCGGGCGTGTCGGGATGATACGCGGGCACGCGGACCTTCGCGGGGTCGTGCACGAGCGTGTGCGGCCGCGAGCGGATGCGGCTCTCGTGCGTGATCTCGTGGTTGAAGACGGCGAAGAACGGCTGGCCGGGCCTGCGGTTCTTGTAGTGCGCGTTGCGAGAGGATTCGTCCCACACGCCGTCGGGCTTGATGAGGTTGTAATCCTCCTTTGCGTTGTTGGAGCAATAGTAGCCCGCCTCGCGGAGGAACTGCGGATACATCCGCATGAAGGCCGGCATGCGGATGTTGCTCCGCATGTGGTGCGAGCCGGTCGAGGTCGGATAAACGCCGCTGATGATCGTGGTGCGCGCGGGCGCGCAGACGGGCGCGCACGACCACGCGCGCGTGTAGCGGAGGCTTCGCGCGGCGAACCGGTCGAGATTCGGCGTGACGGCGTAAGCGTCGCCGTAACATCCGAGATTCGGGCTGGTGTCCTCGCAGGTGAGCCAGAGGATATTGGGACGGTCGGCGGCGGACGTGGCAAGCGGCGCTGTGACGAGTGCGAGCAGGGCGAGAAAGCGCTTCATACGGTTCGCGAGTGTAAGCGGCAACCTGACGGAAGGGGCAACTGGATTCTGAGGCGTGAGCCGCCGCGCTCCGGCGCGCGACCGATCACACGCCGATGTCCTCGCTCCACAATTCCGGCCGCGTGGCAATGAAGTCGCGCATGAGCTGGATGCACTCGGGGTCCTGCAAGACGTCCACCGTCACGCCTTGCGAGCGGACGTGTTCCTCGGGCCCCTTGAACGTGACGTTTTCGCCCACGACCACGCGCGGGATGCGATAGAGGAGGACCGCGCCGCTGCACATCGGGCACGGGCTGAGCGTGGAGTAGAGGATGCACCGGCGATACACATCGGCGCGAAGGCGGCCGGCGTTTTCGAGGCAGTTCATCTCCGCGTGATGGATGACGCTGCCGTGCTGGACGCGCTGGTTGTGGCCGCGCCCGATGATTTTGCCGTCGAGCACGAGCACGGAGCCGATGGGAATGCCGCCCGCGGCGAGGCCTTTGCGGGCTTCGTCCAGCGCGGCGCGGAGGTAGGAGTTCATAATGACACTGGAGCGCTGGTCCCCGCCACGGTGCGGCTTCACGGCGGAATCACGGCGTAGTTCCGCCCGTTGGTCAATTTGCCCACGCGACGTTGGGCGACGTCGAGCAAGTAAACAGTGTCGCGACTCTGGAACAAGCACTCGGACGAACCCGAAATGAGCGTCGGGCGACTAAGGAAGTAGCGGAACTCAGCGAGGTGTAGCAGTCCTGGGTTCACAGCGAAAAAGAGGTGCGAGCTGGGCTCCGAGTTCTCTTTGTATACTCGGATGGAATTCCCGAGTCCGGGTGGCGCCCAAGCTACCCAGTCGCCGGACGTGTCCCTGCCGCCCCAATCGCGATTCCCGGTCGAACCAAATACTTTAAGGCCAGTGAATACGTTGGTTGCTGCGGTGTTTGTCTGCGTCGTCTCCCCCGTGTCAACCCGGCGAATCCAGTGCTTCCCCGTCTTATCTTCGAAAACTACCAAGTCCAGGCCAGCGTTCACAGTGTAAGCTTTGACTGCGGTTGGGACGAGGGTCCGCCGGTTGGCGCCATTCGAGTCAATGACCTTCAAGTTTGCGTCGCGCGAGTCGATGTAGGTGACGCGCGACGGCGGCGACTTCGCCCAACTCGTGTCGCGGGTGAATTCGCGCACGTCGTGTCTCGGCTTGGTGGCGTGGTAATGGATCGGAGCCAGCACTGCATACGTGGCGAGGTTTGCCACCAAAACCCCGAGCCAAACGCGCCTTGGAATGGCGGCGATGTCCTCGCGCATGAGCCAGTTCTGCAAGCTGCCTTTTTCGACGACCAGCGTAACGACAAAGAAGAACGCTGTGCCGATGCTAATTGCGAGCGGATACAGTTCGAAGTAGCCGCGCAGGTCATCGTGCAGGAGCAGCGGGTAGAAGAGAGAGTTTGCGAACTTCACGGGTATCCCGGAAAGCAACGACCAGCAGTTCGCGCGCAACACAGGGCCGCTCAAGTCCCGAAATGGAATTCCCCACGTCTTAGCCAGGATCGCCCCTTCAACTACGACTTGAAAGAGGAGTAGCGGAATCAAGACCGCGATTCCGTAGGCCATGACCAGCGGAAAGTTGATGCCGTCCGCCAGCATCGGAAGTGGAGGGGTGTTCAAAGTAGCTGGCACGGCCTCACGCTCGATCTAGGATCCACCGCATCGCCTTCTCCGCCAGTTTGTCGAAGGCGGTCACGCAGAGTTCGAGGTGTTCTTCCTTCGTGTCCTCGATCTTGTTGTGGCTGATGCCGTGGAGGCTTTGGACGAACATCATCACGGTGGGCACGCCGGCGCGCGCGACTTCGGCGGCGTCGTGCAACGGGCCGCTCGGCAGGCGATGCGACTGGCCGCATGTCTCGCGGATGGACTCGTCGCAGAGCGCGATGAGTTCGTCGTTGAACGGGCGCGGGGCGATTTGCCACAAGCGCTCCCACGAAACCTTCACGTTGCCTTCGCGCGCGAAGCGTTCGCTGGCGTCCTTCGCTTCCTGCAACATCCGCGCCAGTTTGGCGGCGTCGAGATGCCGCTGGTCGAGCGTGATGCGGCATTCCTCGACGACGCTGGTGACGATGCCGGGCTTGGTCGTGCAGGAGCCGATGGTGCAAACGCCGTTGCCGCTGCGCGCGGCAATTCTGTAAATCTCCTGGCTCATGTTCGCGGCGGCGAGGAAGGCGTCCTTGCGGCGGTTCATCGGCGTGCTGCCGGAGTGCGCGGCCTGGCCGTGAAACGTGATGGCGTGTCGCTCGACGCCGAACGTGCCGAGCACCGCGCCGAGCGGCAGACCGAGGTCCAACAGCACTGGGCCCTGCTCGATGTGCAACTCCAGATACGCGGCGGCGTTCGTGAGTTCCTTGCCGCTGTCCTTCACGCGCTCGAACTCGATGCCGACATTCTCCAGCGCGTCGGGAAGTTTGATGCCCTGCTTGTCCACCAAGCCGCGCGCCTCGGTCATGTCGAGGTTGCCGGAGCACGCGGAAGAACCGAACAGACTCTTGCCGAAGCGCGCGCCTTCCTCGTCGGCCCAATCCACAAGGCGCACGGACACGGGTGGCTTGCCGTGATACTGCGCGTTGATGCGCCGGAGAATCTCCACGCCCGCGAGCACGTTGAGGCAGCCGTCGAGCCAGCCGCCGTTCGGCACGGAGTCCATGTGGCCGCCGATGAGAAGCGCGCGGTCGGACGCGCCATGAAGCGTGCTCCACAGGTTGCCGGCGGCATCCATGTGCGTCTCGACGGGCAGCGCGGCGAGCTTGTTGCGCAGCCACGCGCGCGCGTCGACCCACTTCGGCGTGAAGGCGACCCGTTGCGCCCCGTTCTCATCGCCGGTGAGCGCGCGGAGTTCCTTCAGTTCGGCGATGGGGCGTTTGGCATCGAGCGTGTTCATGCCAGCGGTCGAATCGCCGGGACGCAGCCGATGTTTCCTGTCGCCACGGTGGTCATTTGCGCCTAGATTGCGGCCACAGCGGTCAGAAACAAAGTGCAAAGCCATGCCCTCCCTCGCGACCACCGTGGACGGCTTGAAGCTGCCGAACCCGTTCATCATCGGCTCGGGGCCGCCGGGCACGAACCTAAACGTGATCACCAAGGCCTTCCAGGAGGGCTGGGGCGCGGTCATCGCCAAGACCATCAGCCTCGACGCGTCGAAGGTCACCAACGTCACGCCGCGTTATGCGAAGCTGCTTGCGGCAAGCGGCGAGGTCATCGGGTGGGAAAACATCGAGCTCATCAGCGACCGGCCGTTCACGCACTGGCTCGATGAATTCAAGAGGTGCAAGGACCAGTTCCCTGATCGTGTGCTCATCGCGAGCATCATGGAGGAATACCGCCGGGATGCGTGGATCGAGATCGTGGAGCGCTGCCAGGGCGCGGGCGTGGACGCCTTCGAGCTGAATTTCTCCTGCCCGCACGGCCTGCCCGAGCGCAAGATGGGCGCGGCGATGGGCGAGAACCCGGAAATCCTCGAGGAAGTCTGCGCCTGGGTCGCGTCGGCCGCCAAGCGGCCCGTATGGGCGAAGATGACGCCAAACGTCACGCACATCGAGGATCCGAGCCGCGCCGCGTTGCGCGCCGGCGCGAGCGGCATCAGCGCCATCAACACCATCCGCAGCGTGATGGGTGTGAACCTCGACACGCTGCGCCCGGAACCGTCCGTCGAGGGCTACACAACGCCCGGCGGCTATTCGTCCAAGGCCGTCCGCCCGATCGCGCTGCGGATGGTCATGGAAATCGCGCTGATGATCCGCAGGGAATTCCCCGGCCGTTCGCTCTCGGCGATTGGAGGCGTGGAGAGCGGCAACGACGCGGCTCAGTTCATCCTGCTCGGGGCGGACACGGTGCAGGTGTGCACCGGCGTGATGAAGCACGGCTACGAATGCGTGAAACCGATGTGCGACGAATTGCTCGCCTTCATGGACCGCCACAAGTTTGCCGCGCTCTCCGACTTCCGGGGCCGGACGCTGCCCTACTTCACCACGCACGCCGACCTCGTGAAGCGGCAGGCCGAGCGCAGGGCCGCGCAAAAGGCCGCCGTGGACGCCAGGAAGGTCGTGAAGAGCGACGTGGAATGGAACGGCAGCGAATTCGTGAAACAGTCGGATGCACTCGCGCGGTGAAGGACCGCTGCGGAACCGGCCCGACCTCGACCCTGTTGCGGCCGGATGGCACTTTTTGAGGGCGAATTGCCAGTTTTCCCATGTCGCGCTCGCGCGGACCGCACAAAAACATTTTTGTCTTCAAGCGGTCATTGTGCGCCCCAGCGCGCAGCCGGCCCCGACTCGAAATCGAACGCGACCCAAAATCGAATCGCAGGCTCACAGGAAACAAGCCGGCTCCCCTTATCCAATGAACGCAGTGTCCAACTCCGAACGCCGCGGCGTGGCAGCCTTCACTTTCGTCGAACTGCACGTGGTGATACGCGCCAGTAGGCACGGCCTCACTCCCGGCGCGCGTGGCGTGTTCGCTCCCCCGAACAGTTCGCGCCGCCGGTTCCTGGTCGCTTCGCCCGCCACTTGGGCGGCGGCGGCCATTCCTTCACCTGCCGCCCAACCCCCGCGCACTTGCATTGCGGTGTGCGACTGGATGATTTTGAAGCGCCCAAAAACTCGGTGCGTTCCAGATCACCAAGGCCATCGGCGCGGATGGCGTGAAGGTGGACATGGGTTCCTCGCGAAGGCGCGTTCTACTTGGCGCGCTTTGCTTCCCAATCGTAGGTGCGCTTCTCGCCGCCGAAGTCGGAGGTGATCTTTCCCTTGATCGTGTCGCCGCTGAGCTTGCCGGTGTAGGTGGAGGTGAACTTCTGGCCGTCGCGCTCGCGGACGACTTTGAAGCTGAGTTCGCCGTCCTTCAACCCGCCGTCGCTGATGGGGGAGTCGAATTCGTTCACCTTGATCGTGCCGGTGACTTTGTCGCCGTCCTGCTTGAGCACGGCGGTGAACTCGAGGTTCGTGTCTACGGAGATTTGGAGCGCGTATTTCCACGACCCCGTGGCGTTGGCGGCGGCTTCGCGCCTGCCATCGATGTCCGCGGCGAAGTCCTGCCCCTCGACGGTCGCGGAGATTCTGCCTTTGAATTCGTCACCCGTGAATTTGCCTCCGACTTTGGAGACGATCTTCTGCCCGTTGCGCTCGCGGGTGACGTTGAACGATGCCTGGCCGTCCTTGATGGTGCCGCCGTCGTCGATCGCGATCTCCTGGCCGTTGCGCGCGATGTAAGTTCCGCCGAGCTTGGATCCGTCCTGCTTGAGTTTCAGGGTGAGGACGATCGCGTTTCCGTCGGGCGCAGTGAACGCCAGCTTCCAGACGCCGCTGACACTGGGCGCGGGCTTGACTTGAGCGAATGTGCAGAGCGCGGCGGAGAGGGCAAATCCAAGAGCCGTGCGGCGGAGCAAGGCGGGGATTGTGCGGCGGAGACTCATGGTGTTTGGGCGCTTCGAATTGCGGCCGTATCGGCGGCGATTTGCATCAGAGTTCGGGGGGCCGGTAGAACGTGAGCCAGCTTCCGCTGAAGGAGCCGAGGCGAATCTGGTCCTTCATATACCAGCTTACGTGGCCATCCTCGTAGAGGAAGTTGGCGCCGCGCGCCCGGTCGGCGTTGTCGCGGTGGCTCGTGGTGGCGACGGACTTGCCGGCGATGGTCGAACGCCACGACGTGATGTTGTAAGTGGCGCCAAGGGCTGTCGCATTGCCTTGGGCTTGATACATGTCAATGAGGACAGGCGTGTCTTTGAGCGGGCCACCGAAGCGTTCCTTGGTTTGCCAGTTGGTCAGTCCCGCCGAGGTGTAGGGCCAGGAGTTTCCGGCATTGTTGGTGCGGTTGGGGAGGAAGAAGTAGCCGGTGAGCACGACGGGCGCACCGGGGCGTTCATATTGGCCGTAAAGCGGGTTGGCCTGAAGGCTGGCCTTGTCCACCTCGCGGTGCCATTCCTGCGTCGGGCAATAAACCATGTGGTTGCGCTGGTCGGCGGCGGGTTTGTCGAGCTTCATGAGGTATTGCGCCCAAAATTTTTGAACATTGGTGCCGACCCAGCTCAGGTCGCGTCCGTCGCGGTTGTCCGGGAACCTCTCGTCGTTGTCATTCCCGTAAGCTGCAAGGGCGATGCCCCACTGGCGCATATTGGAACTGCATTGGGCCTTGGCCGCCTGTTGCTTGGCCTTGGCCAGCGCGGGAAGCAGCAATCCGGCGAGGATGGCGATGATCGCGATGACCACGAGCAATTCGATGAGCGTGAACGCGCGAGCCGCGGCGCTCTTGGCAACGGAATGTTGGCAGTGTCTGGGACGCATCGGGTGCTTGAATTGTGTGTGACGATACAGGTTCGGAACCGGGCCGCAACAGGGATTCGTGGCGAAGCGCCCGCGCGGCCGGGGGGCGGAGCGCTGAGCGCTATTTCCCAGCCCACCACGCGTCGAGCGACTTTGTCATCCCGGCGACGCGATCCTTGTCGGTGGCGGCGCGGTTCGTAGTCTCGTGCGCGTCGTCCTTGAGGTTGTAGAGCTCGACCACGCCGGCGGCTTCATTGCGCGGCGATGGGACGATGAGTTTCCAGTCGCCCTCGATCGTCCAGCGCCATCGGAGGTTTGCCGCGGGATTGTCGAGGTCCACGGCGTTGTGCGTGAAACACGAGCCGAAGATGGATGTGCGCGCGCCGACCGCGGCGGGGTCGAGCAGATTCAAGCCGGGCAGGCCCGCTGGCAGTTTCACGCCCGCCGCCGCGAGGAGCGTGGGCATGAGGTCCACGGAACTCGCGAGCGACGCGGACTTCTGCGCCTTCACGCGGTCCGGCCAGCGGATCATGATGGGCGTGCGCAAGCCGCCGTCGTATTGCGATTGCTTGGACTTCGGCGCGTAGCGGTCGGCGTCGGGCTGTTGAATCCAGCCGTTGTCGGTGACGTAGGCGACGACGGTGTCCTTCGCGAGCCCCTGCCGGTCGAGGTGGTCGAGGAGCTGGCCGCACGTTTCATCGAACCACTCGACCATCGCCCAATACTTCGCCACGGACGGCGTCGGCGCCTTGTCGCGGTATTTCTCGAGCAGGCGCTCGGGCGGATTGTGCGGCGTGTGCGGCAACATCGGCGCATACCACACAAAGAACGGTTTCTTCTCCTTGCGCGCGGTTTCGATGAAATCGAACACGGGCTGCATCGTCTTGCGGCCGATGTCGAGCCCCTCGTCGCCATGGCGGTTGCCCTTCGTCATGCCGTGCGTGAAGCCGCCGCGGCTGAACGGCCCCTGCCACCACTTGCCGGTCTGCAGCGCGAGGTAGCCGTGTTGCGCGAGCACGCGCGGCAACGTCGGCACGGCGTCCATGTGGCGGTTCATGGCCTCCCGGCCGTTCTTGAACGCGTCGGATTTCTGGAAGTCGCGCGGCAACGTTCCCGCGGGCAGCGGCGGGTCGTTGCTCGTGACCTTGTGCTGGTGCGGATAGCGGCCGGTGATGATGGACGCGAGACTCGGGCAGCACAGGCTCGACGGCACGTAGCCGCGAGTGAACGTGAGGCTCTGCGACGCGAGCCGGTCGAGGTTCGGCGTGCGGATGTTCGGATGGCCCATGAAGCCGTAGTCCGTCCACGCGTGGTCGTCGGAGATGATCAGCACGATGTTCGGCGGCGCGGCGGCAAAGGCCGCGGCACAGGCGGCAAACAACGAAACAACGGCGGCGCAGCGTCGGAGCGTGTTCATGCCGTGATCGAAAGCGACGGCCCCGGCCGTGTCGAGGGGAAACCAGCGGCGCTTCATCCGTCCGACTCCGCGGCGATGCGCCGGTAGAAGTCCTTGGCCTTCTCAAACGTCGCCCGCGCCTCCTCGCGCTCGGCCGGGGCGATGGCCCGCTCGCGCACGCGCCACAACTGCTCGATGCAGCCGATCGCCCACAGCGCGCTCTCGCGTGAGGCACGGATGGGTTTGTCGCCCACGAGCACGTTGACCGGGTTCGTGTGCAGCTCGGGAAAGTGCCGCAGCGCGACCCAACTGCTCCGCTCGATGCGCGTGTTGAAAATCAGCTCGTGCTCCCGGTCGTCGGCGGGCACTTCTTTCGAGGCGACTGGCCGGCCGTTCACGACAAGTTCCACGCGCCGCTTCGTTCCCGCGAACACGCCTTCGCCCTTCGTCTCGTGCAAGTTCACCGTGTCGCCGAGCCATCGCGCGCCGCCCACGGGCATCGCGCCGCCGTAGTAGACTTCCAGCGGCGTGCCCGATGCGAATGCGACGCGCGCCTTCACATTCACGCGGCCCGCAGTCGCGAGCTTCAAGTCGTCGCCGGGGCGCGCGCCGTTCACCGTGAAGTCCAGCGCGTGCGCGTAGCCGTCGCTCACGTAACTGCGGCCGGCGCGGACGCCTTCGCACCACGCGGTGTAGTCCACGCGGTCCACCTTGCCGAGGCGCACATACACGCGGCCCTGCCCGACGCGCGTGCCGCTCATGCACGGGAAGTCCGTCTCGCCGCTGACCTTGAGCGGCAGCCCGCAATTGAGCAGGTGATACCAGCAGTTCCATTCCGCCAGCCGCGCGGTGTCCATCGCGCTGATGAAATCGCACAAACCCTGTGCCGCCGTGACGAAGATTTCCTGCGCGCCGACGCTGTTCAACTCGGGGATCGCGAGGTTGGGCAGGCGGTCCGCCGCGCGGTCGTGGCTCGCGGTCAACTCATCCGGCGAGATCAACCCGTCACGGTTCGCGTCCGCCGTCGCGAACGGCTCGGGAAGCAGCCCCTTGGCCGCTTCGTCCGCGCTCAGCCGGCCGTCGTTGTTTTCGTCGACTGACGCCATCATGCGCCGCGCCGCGCCCGCGGGGTCAATCTGCAATCCGCTCGCCGAGTGGGCGTAGCCGACGACCGCGCCCTGCGCCTTGGCCCAGCGCATCACGGGCGTGGTCCACGTCGGCCAGTTCTTCGCGCGGTCGGCGCCGGGATAGATTTGCTCCTTCAAATTCAGCAGGCACACGTGCCCGAGCGCCTGCGAGCCGAAGCCGCTGACCTCGACGTCGTATTTGATGACCGTGAACGGCTCGGAGAGCTTGTCCGGCGTCGCCGCGAAGAACTGGTGTTGAAAATCAAAGCACGGTCCCCACGAGAGGATGCACCCGACATGGAGCGCCTCGCCCTTCACCTGCCGGAACATGTCGCGCGCGAACACGCCCTCCGTCGGCGAGTTGTAGTGCGCGCAGCCCGCGGCGTGGATGTGATGGTCGCCGGAGTAGAAGCCGTCGCGCGCGGGATTCACCCAGCGGGCGAGCTTGGTGTCGAGTTTGGAGTTTGCGGCGATGGTGACCTTGCGGGGCTGCCACCGATACTCCGGCCCGCGGCCGGAATACATCGTGAACTCGCCGGGCGGCAGCAGGACGGTCTCGCCGTCCTCGCGATAAATGTGCTTCTGAAAGAAGAAATCCGGCGCGAGCCGCTTCGCCTGCGGCGGGAACACATGGCCTTGTTTGTCGAGGAACAAGAACTGCCCCATCGTCGGAGTGCCGTCGTGGTCCTTCACGGAGAGTTTCACCTCGATTGCCGGCGCGATGTCGAACAGCACCGGCACTTCGGCGCGGAAGCCGAGGTCCTGCGTGCCCTCGCCGGCATCGAACGCGAGCGTCGCCTCGCGCCTCCCCGCCTCGCTGCTGTAAAGCAGCGCGATGGCATACTCGACGCGCAGCCCGCTGAGCCGGTCCGTCATCGGCGGGTTCGTGAACAGTTCAACCTCAAGGAAGCGGTCGGTGCGCCCGGTTGTGTTTTCGTTCTCGCGAAGTTTCTGCTGCTTCTGCCGGTCCATGCTGAGCTTGGCGACGCCCGCATAGACGGGCCCGGCCTGCGGGCTCGTGATGCGAAGCGGCTTGGTGGCCGTGGAGTCGTTGAGCACCTTGAGCAGCACCGGCGTGTAGCCCGCCTGCTGCACCCGCGCGGCCACCGGCCCGCGCGCGGCCTTCACGCGCACCTCGGGATTGATGCCGACGACCACGAGCACGCGCGGGTCGAGAAGCTTCTGCAATTCAGCCGCGTCTCGCTTCGCAGCGGCCGCGTCGAGCGACTTGCGCAAGGCCGCGGGCAAAGGCGCGCCGAGAATGTCGAACGCTTGCACGACGCGCTGGATGTTCGCCGCCAGCGGCTGGCCCTCGACGTCCACGGGGAGGACTTGTTGCGCGAGTGCCCGTGGGTTGGGGGCAATGATGAGAGCGAGGCAGGCGCAAAGCGCCACACCGACCGGACCCGACGAGGGCTTCATGTCGCCGAGCGTAGCGGAACCGCGGAGACCGGCAAGCCACGGAACCGTGCGAACTACTTCTCCAACTCCGAGGGCACGATCTTCTTGTCCTCCCACACGGCTTCCTTCGTCTTCGCGTCGTATGTGAGGACGCGGGCTTTGCTGCCGGGCGCGGGCGGGAGGTCCTTCTTCGGCAGCCACTTCGCGAGGTCGCGTTTGGTGTCCGCGAACTTCGCTTCGGCGGCGAGGTTCGTCCACTCATTCGGGTCCTTCTTCATGTCGTAGAGTTCCTCGGAGCCGTCGGCGTAGCGGATGTAGCGCCATTGCGCGGTGCGGATGCCGTGGTTGCCCTGGTTGTGCGTGGTGATGGCGGGCCACTCGCGCGGCGCGCCGGCGTTCTTCAATTGCGGCACGAGGCTGTGGCCCTCGAGATCGGCGCGCGCGGGGAGCGAGCAGAGTTCGAGCAGCGTCGGGAAGATGTCGAGCAACTCGGCGGGACTGCCGCACTTCGCGTTCTTCGCAATGCCCGGCCCTGCGAAGATGAGCGGCACGCGCGTCGAGCGGTCCCACAACGTGTTCTTGCCCGTGATGGCCTTTTCGCCGAGATGCCAGCCGTGGTCGCTCCACAGGACGATGATCGTGTCGTCGGCGCGGCCGCTCGCGTCGAGCGCATCGAGCACGCGGCCTACTTGCGCATCCATGAAGCTGATGCTCGCGAGATACGCGCGGACAAGCGGGCGCCATTCGTTGACCCGCTCGAGCAGCGAGAGACGCGGTTCGGGCAGTGTCCAGTGCAGATACCACGAGAATAGCGGCGTGTCGTCGCGGTCGCCGGGCTTGACGGGCGGCATCGTGAGCGTGGCGTCGGGATACAAGTCGAACCACTTCTGCGGCGCGAAGCACGGCACGTGCGGCAGCCGGAAACCCGCGGCGACGAAGAACGGCTTGTCCTTCGGCGCGCGTTGAAGCGCCTCGACGGCCGCGGTCGCGATCTTGAAGTCGCCGCCGTCCTCGTCCTTCTCCGGAAACACGCCCCAGTCCATCGCGGGGTGACGGCCTGCCGCAGGCAGCTTCGCGATCGTCGCCGCAGGCCGCCCGATGCCCGGCGCCGGACCCCATTCGTTGAACTCCGCCGCGCGATCCTTGGGCTGGATCGAGCCGTCGTGGTAAATCTTGCCGCACGTGTAAGTGGACCAACCGGCGGTCGTGAACGTCTGCGGCAGCGTCACGTGATTCTTCGTGATCTCGACCTGCCGGATGCCGGGTTGCAATCCATAGATGCCCGTGGATGACGGGCGCAAGCCGGTGAGCAAACTCGATCGCGATGGATTGCAGAGCGGCGCCTGGCAGTGGGCGTTGGTGAACAGGGTGCCGCGCCGCGCGAGACGATCCATGTGCGGTGTCTTCACTTGCGGATGCCCGCCGAGGCAGCCGATCCAGTCGTTCTGGTCGTCGATGGCGAGGAAGAGAAGGTTGGGCCGCGTGGCCGCCTGAGAACTGAGGGACAGCGACAGCGCGGCGAGCGCGGCGTGGAGGAATGGCTTCATGCCTGCACGATAGCAAGTGCGGTGGCCGGCGGGAAGTGCCGGCGGGAGGATCTTCAGAACCAGTTTCAGTGATGAGATTCCGGCGGGGAGCATTCGGGAGAAGTCACCGGGCTGAACATGGACTGCTTTCGCCCGCCCCTGTCCGTGCTTCACGCCAGATACGGAATCGTCAACGGCCCCTGCGGCAGCACGGCGACGCGCGAACCGGGGCCGCGACGTTCGAGTTCCGCGTGCACGGCGGCGGTGATGTCGGCGCACGGCCCGAGGTGCGCGCCGCGGATGATCTCCTCGGGCAGGGAACTGTGCACGAGCACGCGGGCCTTGCGCTGGATGAGCGCCTGGATTTGCGCCTGCCACTGCTCGGGCCGCACGAATCCCGGCGTCGCCAGCATCGCGAGGATTTCCTCCGTGCTGCCGGCGCTGCGCAGTAATTTGTCCAGCGGGCTGCCGGCCGGGACGCCCTCGCGGCACTCGCAGGCGAGGATGATGAGGCCGCCTTCCCGCACGATGCGCGCGGCGGCGCTCATGCCCTTGACGCCCTGGTAGAGATTCAAGTCGAGCGGGTAGCCGCTGTTCGTGGTCACGACGACATCGAACGGCGACTTCACCCTTTGCATGGCGGACTTGCGCACGAACTCGCACCCGACGCGGTGCGCCTCGCGAAGGTCGCCGGCGAAGACGTTGGTGATGGCGCGCCGCTCGTTGAGGGTGACGTTGAGCAGGAAGCTCGGCCCGACGCGCGTCGCGATGGTGAAGAGTTCCTCCCAGAGCGGATTGCCCACGGTCACGCCGAAGGTCGAGTTCTGCGAGAGCAGGTTCCGGTAGCCGTGGTTGCTCATGATCGTGCGCAACCCGCCGACGCCGGGCACGATTCCCTTGGGCCCGCCGCTGAAGCCCGCAAAAAAGTGCGGCTCGATGAAGCCCGTGATGATCCGCACGTCGGCGTGCGCGCAGTGGCGGTTGATGAGCGCGGGCGTGCCGTCGCTCGTGGTGCCAAACGCCACGAGATCTGCGTCGTGCTCGCAGTCGTGGTTGAGCACGCGATAGCCCGCGACGATCCCGGGCGTGAGGATCTTCTCCAACTCGGCGCGCGTGTTGGCGCGGTGCGTGCCGGTCTGGTTGAGGAGCGTGATCTGGTCGCGCGAGACGCCCGCGGCGTGAAGGTATTCCAGAATCCACGGGATGATGCGGTCGTTGGGAGTCGCGCGGGTGATGTCGGTGAAGTTGATGCAGATGCTCGCGCCGGGCTTGAGCCAGTCCCGCAAGGGCCGCGCGCCGATGGGTTGCCCGACCGCGGCGAGGACGGCCGACTTCTCATCGGGCAATCCCGGGTAATGCGACGGCTCGATCACCGTGGTGCGGTCGGCGGGAAGCTCGACCGTGATGTGGCTGCGGCCGTAGGCAAGTTGGACGTTCATGCGTGGACGCGACCGACAGATCGTAACAGCGTGGCCGGCCGGAGCCAAGCGCGGGCTTGGCAACCGTGATGATGCGTTGCGGCACGCCCACGGTTTGACAACTAGCTCAGGAATCCCAGCCCGGGGTCAGTCCTCCGTTCCGATCCTCCAAGCCCACCAAATCCCCTGGCCGGATTGACGACCTCCACCACCTCGCTGAACCAGGTTTGAACCGACACGAAGTGCCGGGATTTGAGGCTTGCGTTTTGGCCCTGCACTTCAAACATTTCCCGCCTTTATGAATCGGGAACAAGCGCCGCCGCCCTCACGCATGATCGACTTCATCGCGTGGGTGGAGGTGAACAAGGTGCGGCTCCTGCAGGCGGTGTTCGTCGCGCTCGTCGCGGGGTTCATCGTCTACACATGGTCGCACATGCGGCAGAAGGCGGAACGCGAGGCGAGCGAGGCGCTCATCGCGCTCGGCCGCTCGGCGGAGGCGGGCGGCAAGGTCGACGCTGAAAAATTCCTGGCGGTTTCGAGCACGCACTCCGGCACCGAGGCCGGCCTCCGGGCGCTCCTGCTCGGCGCGGGCGCGCTGTTTTCCGAGAAGAAGTTCGACCTCGCGCGCGCGCGGTTCGAGCAATTCCTGGCCGAGGTCCCCATCGGGCCGGGCGCGGCCACGGCGGCTTACGGCGTCGCCGCGTCACTGGAAGGCGCCAACAAACTGGACGAAGCCCTGCAAGGCTACCAGCGCGTCGTGGTGAGCTACTCGACCGAGCCCGAGGCCGCGCAAGCCCAGCTCGCCATGGCGCTGCTGCACGAGGCGAAGAAACAGGACGATCAGGCCCTCAAGATTTACGATGAAATTGATCGCGCCCGACGCCAATCCGTCTGGGGCATGGAAGCCAAGATGCGCCGCGACCTGCTGCTTGCTCGAAACCCGCAACTCGCGCCCGCAAGCCTCATCGTCCCGCCTGCTCCCGGCCCCAAAGCCGCCATCACCAATCTGCCCGCCTTCACAAACACCGTCACCACGGTCGTGACGAACCCGCCCAAGTCCGCATTGCCCCAGTCACCTGCCAAGGGCGCCGGCAAGTGATGAACCAGCCGCTGGCCAAGCAGGTCGTCGCCGAGTTGATCGGCACCTTTGCGCTCATCTTCATCGGCATTGGTGCGATCCACCACCTCGGCGGCGCGGGCGCGGGCGTCGTCTACGGGCACTCTCTCATCAAAATCAACGGACGCTGACCACCGTTCTCAGCCGTCCGCCCACCACGCAACACGCACCATGAAGCTCTGCATCATCGGCACCGGATACGTCGGCCTCGTCACGGGCACCTGCTTCGCCGAGGTCGGACACACCGTCACGTGCGTGGACAACGACGCGAACAAAGTCAGGACGCTGCAAGCCGGGGGCATCCCGATTTACGAGCCCGGCCTTGAGGAGATGGTCAAGCGCAACGTCGCCGCCGGCCGCCTGCGCTTCACCGTCAGCATCGCGGATGGCGTGCAGAATTCCGACGTTGTCTTCATCGCCGTCCCGACGCCGCCGCAACCCGACGGCTCGGTGGACCTGAGCTTCATCGAGAAGGTTGCCCGCGAGATCGCCTCGGCGATGACCAGCTACAAGATCGTCGTGGACAAGTCCACCGTGCCCGTGAAAACCGGCGAGAAGGTCGCCGAGACCATCAAGCGCTACTGCAAGTCCAAGGTCGAATTCGACGTCGTCAGCAACCCCGAGTTCCTGCGCGAGGGCTTCGCCGTCGAGGACTTGATGAAGCCCGACCGCATCGTCGTCGGCGTCGCCAGCCCGAGGCCGGTGGCGGCGATGCGCGACGTTTACACCCCCTTCAACGCGCCGATCATCATCACCGACATCAACTCCGCCGAACTCATCAAGCACGCGAGCAACTCGTTCCTCGCCCTCAAGATTTCCTACATCAACGCCGTCGCGAACATCTGCGAAGCCAGCGGCGCGAACGTCGAGGAAGTCGCCACCGGCATGGGCATGGACGCGCGCATCGGCCGGCGCTTCCTCAACGCGGGACTCGGCTTCGGCGGCTCGTGCTTCCCGAAAGACCTCAGCGCCTTCATCAAGATCGCCGAACAACTTGGCTACGATTTCTCGCTCCTCCGCGAGATCCAGAACATCAACGCCGCGCAGATGGACCGCTTCGTCAAAAAGATCACCGACACGCTCTGGGTGCTGAAGGACAAGAAGCTCGGCGTGCTCGGACTCGCGTTCAAGCAGAACACCGACGACGTGCGCATGTCGCCCGCCATCGAGCTCTGCCAGCGGCTGCTCAAGAACGGCGCCGCGCTGCGCGTCTTCGACCCGAAGGCGATGGACAAGGCGAAGGACGTGCTCAAGCCCGGCGCGAACGTGACCTACGTGGACGACATGAACGCGGTGGCCGAGGGCTGCGACGCGCTCGTCGTCGCGACCGAGTGGCCGGAGTTCAAGCAGCTCGACCTCGACCGCGCGCGCAAGGGCCTCTCGCACCCCATCATGTTCGATGGTCGCAACCTCTTCGACCCCGCCGCGATGGCCGCAGCCGGGTGGGTTTACAAGAGCGTCGGCCGGTGAACCGCGTCGAAGTCAGCGCCGCGCTCCTCTTTCACGAGGGCCGGCTCCTCATCACCCGGCGCCGCGCGCAAGATCACCTCGGCGGTTTGTGGGAGTTCCCCGGCGGCAAGCGCGAGCCTCACGAAACCTTCGAGCAGTGCCTCGCCCGGGAACTCCGCGAGGAACTTGGCATTGACGCGGACATTGGCGCGCTGGTCGAGAGCCTCACGCACGCTTATCCGGAGAAGACGGTTCACCTGCGGTTTTTCCGGTGCGCGATGCAGGCCGCGAGTGCCGCGCCGCGGCCGCTCCACTGCCACGCGCTCGCATGGGTCACGGCGCGGGAACTCGCGCACCATGAGTTTCTGGCCGCCGACGCGCGGCTGATCGGCCGCCTGTGCGCCACGCCGGAGTGGTGGGGCCAAAACCGAAGTTGACCCTCCCCTGCACGCTTGCTAGCGTGCGCCCCCTTCGCGGCGGGCGCCGCGGCGTATGCGTCACACCATTTCCGTGCTGGTCGAGAACAAGTTCGGCGTGCTCACGCGCGTGGCCGGGCTCTTCAGCGGCCGCGGCTACAACATTGACTCGCTCAACGTCGCCCCGACGCATGACGCGAGCGCGAGCCGCATGACCATTGTGACCCGGGGCGACGATGCGACCATCGAGCAGATCGTCAAGCAGCTCAACAAGCTCGTGGACGTGCTCGAGGTGCAGGACTTCCGCGACACGGAGTTCATCGACCGCGAGCTCGTGCTCGTGCGTGTTGCGGTGGACTCCAAGACCCGCGCCGAGGTGATGCAGATCACCGACATCTTCCGCGCAAAGATCGTGGACGTGCAGCCCAAGTCGCTCTCCATCGAGATCACCGGCAACGAAAGCAAGGTGGAGAAATTCGTCGGGCTGATGAAGGCCTTCGGCATTCTCGACCTGACCCGCACGGGCAAAGTCGCCCTGCCGCGCAAGTAGGTTCGAAGTTCAAAGTCCAAAGTTTCCGGCACTCAACTCCCAACCCACGCCTCAACTCCCGACGCCATGCCCTCGAAAGTTTACTCCGACAAGGACGCCAGCCTCGGCGTGCTCGCCAACAAGACGCTCGCCGTGCTCGGCTTCGGCTCGCAGGGCCACGCGCACGCGCTCAATCTCAAGGACAGCGGCCTCAACGTCATCATCGGCCTCTACGAAGGGTCCAAGTCCGTCGCCGTCGCGCGCGAGAAGGGCTTCGAGGTCGTCCCCACCGCCGAGGCGGTGCAGCGCGCGGACGTGATCATGGTCGCGCTGCCCGACACCAAGCAGGCCGCGTGTTACCGGCGCGACCTCGCGCCGAATCTCTCCAAGGGCAAGACGCTGCTCTTCAGCCACGGCTTCTCGATTCACTTCAAGACCATCGTCGTGCCGGAAAACGTGAACGTGATCATGGTCGCGCCGAAGGGCCCCGGTCACATCGTCCGCCGCCAATACACCGAGGGCAAGGGCGTGCCCGCGCTCATCGCCGTGCATCAGGGCGGCAGGGCGGCCAAGGCCATCGCGCTTGCGTGGGCCAAGGGCATCGGCGGCACGCGCGCCGGCGTCATCGAGACGAACTTCCGCGAGGAGACGGAGACGGACCTGTTCGGCGAACAGACGGTGCTGTGCGGCGGATGCACGGCGCTGGTGAAGGCGGGCTTCGAGGTGCTCGTCGAGGCGGGCTACTCGCCGGAGATGGCCTACTTCGAGTGCCTGCACGAGCTGAAGCTCATCGTGGACCTGATGAACGAGAAGGGCATCGCCGGGATGCGCTTCTCCATCAGCGAGACGGCCAAGTGGGGCGACGTGACCGTCGGCCCGAAGATCATTGATGCGAGCGTGAAGAAGCGGATGAAGGCCGCGCTCCGGGACGTGCAGTCCGGCAAGTTCGCGCGCGACTGGGTCAAGGAATACGAGGGCGGCTACAAGCGTTACAACGCGCTGCTGAAAAGGGACGAGCAGCATCTCATCGAGAAGACCGGCGAGCGGCTCCGCGGTCTCATGCCCTGGATGCCCAAGCGCAACATCAAGGGCGCGCAGGCGGCGTATTAGCCGCGGCCTCGGGAGGAATCCCGTGCGCCGAACCCCACGCGTTCCCGAGGGGCTTGGCGAGACCGGGCTTGCACCGGGTCCGGGCGCGCCGGGTGGTTTCCCGGCTTGGCAGCCACCGGTCGCGCGCCTACTGTCGGCGCCCGTGATCGCCTTCCTCCGCTTCATCGGCGTGACGAACGCCGCGATCTGGTTCGGGGGCGCATTCTTCTTCACCTTCGTCGGCGCGCCGACCTTCTTCACCGACGAGATGAGGCGCCTGTTCCCGCCTCCTTACAACGGCGCCGTCGCCCAGATGGCCCTCGACCGGTTCTTCATCTTCAACTACGGGTGCGCCATCGTCGCGGGACTGCACCTCGCGGCGGAATGGCTTTACGCCGGGCGCGAAATCCGCCGCGCAACCGTTGCCCTGCTGGCCGCAATGTTCCTGATCGCGCTGTCCGGCGGCGTGTGGCTCGAACCCAAGCTGGAGGCGTTGCACAAGACCCGTTACGCCGAGCAATACAGGCTCAGTCCCATGCCATCCGCCGACGCGCAGAAGGCGGCGGACAAGTCCTTCCGCCGCTGGCACGGCGCGGCGCAGGCCATGAACCTCGCGATGCTTGCCGGATTGCTGCTCTTCCTCGCCCACATCATCCGCCCCGACTCCGCTTCCAAGTCCCTCCGGTCGCCGCAAATTCGGGGTTGACATCCGGTCCCGGCGGCCGAGTGTCCCGCCCAAGCCCGGACCAGCGCCGCTTTGCGCGGCAAACCATGGAGTGACCATGATATCCAACGAGCGCCCGTCCCCTTACGGCCACCGTCATCAACCGTGGCAGCACAGCACGCCGCCTTCCAACGAGGAGATGCTCCGTGTCGAGCGCGTGCACATCGAGCGAAAGACCTTCGTCTTCATGCTCAAGGAAAACCCGCGCGGCCGGTTCCTCCGCATCACCGAGGACGTTCAGGGGCGGCGCGAAGCCATCATCGTGCCCGCAACGGGCCTGGAGGAATTCTGCCGGATGCTCGGGGAAATGGCGAAGGCCTCGGTCGCGGCGCCGGCCAGGGAAACCGAACCGCCCCCCGCGGACTAATCCGCGTCCGCGGCGTCGCCGTCTTCGCGCTTCGGAGCCCTGCGAAGCGCCCGGATTCGCGGCGCGTCGTTCCACAAGCCCTCGATGTCATACTGCGTGCGCACATCGGGCTTCATCACGTGGACGATCACGTCGATGTAATCCAGCGCGATCCACGCCGCGCCACGGCCGCCATCCACCGCGCTCGGCCGCAAATCCTGATCCTCGCGAAGCCGGTCCTCGATCTCGTCGCGGATCGCCCGCAAATGCGGCTCGCTCGTGCCCGAGGCGATCACGAAGTAATCGGTCACGGTCGAGATCTTGCGCACGTCGAGGATGACGATGTTCTCCGCCTTCTTGTTGTCCGCGAGTTTCCTGCAAAGGAGGGCCAGCTTGCGTGAATCCATCTTTTGGCCGCGAGGATGCCAAAGGAGAACCGGGCGCGGAAGAAGCAATTTGGAGGATTCATCGTGCGAGGTGCGTGGTTGGTGAACCCTCCGCGGTTGGCGGGCGTTCCCGCCTCCGCGCACCGCACGCCCCGCACCACGTCACTTCCGATACAACCCCAGCTCGCGGATGGCCTCCGCGACGTTTGTCCCCACAAGCGCGTCCACCGGCAGTCCGGCCTTCACCCGCGCGCGGATCTGCGAGGCGGAGACGCCGATCGGGAAGCCGTGCAACGCGCGGCCGCGGAACGGGCCCGGCAAGGGCGCCGGCGCTTCGCCCGGCCGCGGGATCACCACGAATTCAACGAGGTGTGCGAGTTCGTGGGCGTCGCGCCATTGCGGGAGCGTGGCCACGTGGTCTGCACCGATGAGCCAGAAAAGCTGCGCGTCCGGGAATCGCCGCAGGTAATCGCGCACGGTGTCCACCGTGTAGCTCACGCCGCCGCGCTGGATTTCCTGCGCATCAATCTCGAAACGCGTGCGCCCCGCGAGCGCGAGCCGCAGCATCCGCAGCCGTGCAGCCGGCGGCGACGGCTCCGCGCCGGGCTTGAAGGGCGACTGCGCAGCCGGGATGAAGAACAGCCGGTCAAGCCCAAGCTCCTCGCACGCCGCCTGCGCCACGAGCAGGTGCCCGAGATGCACCGGGTCGAACGAGCCGCCAAACAGGCCGAGTTTCATTCGAAAAAATCTTCACCACGAAGACACGAAGGCACGAAGTTGGTCAGGGGCCTTCGTGTCTTGGTGTCTTCTCGATTCATTGATCAGCAGCACCGGTTCGGCTTGCCATCGAACTTCGCCTCGGCCGTGGCGACGTAGGCGCGGGCGCGGGCATCTCGTTCCATCGCGGGGCGGCCGCCGAGCAGGTCCACCTCCGGCGGCACGCAGGCTTGCGCGCGGTCCACGGCGCCCTGGCCGCTGAGTTCCTTGAGCAGCAGGAAGCCGAGCGCGAAGAGGTTCCACCACTTCACGGGCTTGCCCTCGGCGACGGCGTAATCGGGCAGCCACGTCGGCGGCGTCTCGCGCAATTCGGCGAGCTTCTTGCGCGTGAGCAGCAGCGTCCACTCGAACGCGCTGATGAGGAAAATCGTGGCAACAAGCGTGAGGAAGAACCCGGTGACAACGGCGTCGAGGACGTTGTTGAAGTGTTTCGTGCGGTTGGTGCGCAGCGCCGCTTCGGCGGACGCGAGCAGCTTGGGATCAGCGGTCCCACCGCTGACCTCGATCGCGCGCGCGCGATTCTTTGCGGCTTCAACGCCGGCTCGGAGAGCTTCGGCTTCACCATTCAGCACGTTCGCCGCAGCGAGGAAGCCGATGTTTGGCGCCGGATGCCAGATCTTTTGCACCGCCGCCGTGCTTGTGACGGTGAGCAGCCACAACAGCGGCGCGAGTGTGACGAGTGCAAAGGCCGGCGAGCGCGCCGTAGCGCTGGTTTCCACGCCGGTGCCTGCCCCGGCGCCGTTCGCCGCGCCGCTCAACTGCATTTTCAAGATCACCGTCGTTGCGAGGCACAGCGCGGTGGCGGCGAGGAGCTGGTTCGCGATGCCGAAGATGGGCCACAGCGCCTTGATGCCGCCGTCCGGGTCATACACGGCCGCGATGAGAAAGTATCCCCACAGCGACACCACGAGCCCGCTGGCGAAAATGTTCGCCGTCAGGCTCTTCACATCGCCGAGCGGTTTCCACATGTGCCCGAGCGCGTCCTGCAGGAGGTAGCGGCCCACGCGCGTGCCGGCATCGAGCGTGGTGAGGATGAACAGCGCCTCGAACATGAGCGCGAAGTGATACCAGATGGCGAGCGCGTGTTCGCCAATCCACGGCATCGCCTTGTGGAAGAGATTCGCCATGCCGACCGCGAGTGTCGCCGCGCCGCCGGTGCGGCCGTAGAGCGATTCCTCCTTCACCTCGCGAGCGAGTTCAGTCATGCGCTCGGTGGTCACGGCGAATTCGGGACCGAACGAGTTCACCTTCGCCACGGTCGCGGCCGCCACGGCTGCGGCGTCGGCGCCGGGCGCCTTGATGTTCATCGCGAGATACACGCCGGGGTCGAGCGTGCAGGCGGCGATCATGGCCATGATGGCGACGAGCGACTCGAGCAGCATCGCGCCGTAGCCGACCGGCCGCGCGTAGCCTTCGCGCGTGATGATCTTGGGCGTGATGCCGCTGGAGATGAGCGTGTGGAAGCCGCTGATCGCGCCGCACGCGATGGTGATGAAGCAGAACGGGAAGAGCTTGCCCGGCACGACGGGTCCGGAGCCGTCAATGAACTTGGTGACCGCGGGCATCTCGAGCTTCGGCAGCACGAGCAGCACGCCCAGCGCGAGCAGGAAGATGGTGCCGAGCTTCATGAACGTGCTCAGGTAATCGCGCGGCGCGAGCAGCAGCCACACCGGCAGCACGCTCGCGGCGAAGGCGTAGATCACGACCGACCACGCGAGCGCAGGGGCCTTGAGATGAAACATTTCCTTGAGCGTCGCGTGCTCGGACACCCATTGCCCGCCGACGACCGCGAGCATCAGGAGGAACACGCCGATGACGGAAGCTTCCAGCACCTTGCCCGCGCGCAGCCACCGCAGATAACCGCCCATGAACATCGCGATGGGAATCGTCGCGCCGACCGTGAACACGCCCCACGGCGATTCCGCGAGCGCATTGACCACGACGAGCGCGAGCACCGCGAGCAGGATCACCATGATCGAGAGAATCGCGATGACGCCGATGACGCCCGCGACGGAGTTGAGTTCCTCGCGGACCATCTGCGCGAGCGACTTGCCGTCGCGCCGCATCGAGGCGAAGAGGATCACGAAGTCCTGCACCGCGCCGCCGAGCACGACGCCGATGAGAATCCACAGCGATCCCGGCAGATAGCCGAATTGCGCCGCCAGCACCGGGCCGACGAGCGGCCCCGGCCCGCTGATGGCCGCGAAGTGGTGGCCGAAGACGATCCACTTGTTCGTCTTCACGTAATCGCGGCCGTCCTCGTGGACTTCGCAAGGCGTGGCCCGGCGGTCGTTGAGCGCGAGGATTTTCGCCGCGACCCACTTCGAGTAGAAGCGGTAGCCGATGGCGTAGGAGCAGAGGGCCGCGATGAGGATGAAGCCCGAGTTGACCGGCTCGGCGCGCTTCACCGCGAGTGTCACGTAGGCGAACGCGCCGAGCGCCGCGACTACGAGCCAAATGCAGGTCGAGAGGGCTTTGTTCATCGTCGTGCGCTGCGCGCGGGCGCAGACATGATACGAGCCGGACCGGCTGTGCAAAGGCGAAAGCACGTTGCGCGCGTTTCACTGCCGGGCCTTCCCACACGCAATCGCGGTCACTACGATTCGCGCATGCCGCAGTCATTCTGGATCGTGAAGCAGGAGCCTTCGGATTATTCGTGGGAGGATTTCGTGAGGGACGGCGGCGCGGCGTGGACGGGTGTGCGGAACTTCGCCGCGCGGTTGCATCTCCGCGCGATGAAGCCGGGTGACCTGGTTTTTTTCTACCACAGCGGCGACGAGAAACGGCTGGTCGGCCTCGCGCGGGTGAAGCGTGTGGCGTATCCCGACCCGACGGCGACCGAGGGTGACTGGTCCGCGGTGGACCTGGAGCCGGTGAAGCCGCTTGCCAACGGCGTCACACTGGCGGCAATCAAATCCGACCCGGCGTTGGAGGAACTCCCGCTGGTGAAGATTTCGCGCCTGTCGGTCTCGCCCGTGAACGAAGCGCAGGCGAGGCGGTTGATCGAGCTGGCCGGGATGGAATTGTGACGCCGCGACGGATTGCGGTGCGAGCAGTTTGAACGAACGTCAGACGGCCTGCTGGCCGTTGCCGTCGTGGCCTTCGCCGTCGAGGTCGATGAGGATGTCGCGGGGTTCGGCGCCTTTGCTCGGGCCGACGATGCCGCGGCCTTCGAGCTCGTCCATGATGCGCGCGGCGCGTCCGTAGCCGAGGCGGAGCCGGCGCTGGAGCAGCGAGACGCTGGCCTTTTGCTCGCTGCGGATGACTTCGATGCACTGTTGGATGACTTCCTCGGGTTCGCCGCAGCCGCCTTCTTCCGCGCCGAATCCGGCGGGTTGCGAGAGCTGCTGGTGGATTTCCATCTCGTAGCTCGGCTTGCCCTGCCGGGAGATGAACTGGACGATGCTCTCGATTTCCTTGTCGGTGACGAGCGCGCCCTGGGCGCGGATGAGCTTCGCGGAGCCGGGCGGCAGGTAGAGCATGTCGCCCTTGCCGAGGAGTTTGTCGGCGCCCATCGCGTCGAGAATGGTGCGCGAGTCCACGCGGCTGGCCACCTGGAACGCGATGCGCGCGGGGATGTTGGCCTTGATGACGCCGGTGATGACATCCACGGACGGGCGTTGCGTGGCGACGATGCAGTGGATGCCCGCGGCTCGCGCCATCTGCGTGATGCGCGCGATGGCCATCTCGACCTCGGCGGGCGCGACGAGCATCAGGTCGGCGAGTTCGTCGATGATCACCACGATGTAGCTGAGCTTGTCGGGGATGACGATGTCCTCGTCCTCGGGCACCACGATGTCCTCGTCCACCTCGACCGCGAAGCCGTCGGAGCCGGGCTCGATTTTCTCCTTCTTCGCCATCAAGGGCAGCTCGGGCTCGCGCGGCGGCAGTGGCTTGTTCTTGGGCCGGTCGTTGAAGGACTTGATGTTCCGCACGCCGACGCGTGCGAAAATCTGGTAGCGTTTCTCCATCTCGCTCACGACCCATCGGAGCGCGAGGATGACTTTCTTCGGGTCGGTGACGACCGGGACGACGAGGTGCGGGAGGGCGTTGTATTGCTGAAGCTCGACGACCTTCGGATCGATCATCACGAATCGCAGCTCGTTGGGCGGGAACTTGTAGAGCAGCGAGGCGACGATGGAATTGATGCAGACGGACTTGCCCGAGCCGGTGCTGCCCGCGATGAGCAGGTGGGGCATGTCGGAAAGGTCGGCGATGATCGGATGCCCGTAAACGTCCTTGCCGAGCGCGAGCGGCACGCGCGCCTTGCTGTGGTTCCAGTCCTCGGCCTCGAGCAGGTCGCGCATGATGACCTTGGTCTTGATCGCGTTGGGCACCTCGATGCCGACGGAGGATTTGCCGGGCACGGGCGCAAGGATGTGGATGCGCTCGGCCTTGAGCGCGGCGGCGATGTTGTTGGAGAGCGCGGTGATTTTCTCGAGCTTCACGCCCGGCGACGGGTGCAGTTCGTAGCGCGTGATGGTCGGGCCCTTGGTGATGTCGCCGAGCGCAACCTCGATGCCGAACTGTGCGAGCGTCTGCTGCATCAGGCGCGCGTTGGCCATGAGTTCCTCGCGCGACTCGGTGGGCTTGATTGCCGTGTCGGGCAGGTTGAGCAAGTCGAGCGAAGGCAACTGGTAACCGGTGATCTGCGGGGTCGAGGCCACGGTCATCGGCCGCGGTTTGCGGGAAGCTGGAGACTGCCTGATTTTCGCGGGGACCGGGGCGGCCGGCGCGGATTCCTCCGCTGCCGCGGGCGTTGCGGCTGCAAGCGCGATGGGTTCGGCGCTCGCGGGAAGCGCGGGGGAGATCCCGGCGGCGGGCTTCGGGGCCGCGCCGTCGGGCTTGAGGCCGAGGATTTCCGCAACGGTCGCGGGCGGCTTGACTTCGCTCGCGGGAACGGCGGCGGGCTGGACCGGTTCGGTGGACTTTGGCGGCGCGGCGGGAGTCTCGGCGGTCACGTCTGCGGACTTCCGGGACTTGGCGCGTGGGGATTTTTCGGCGGCGGGTTTGTCGGCGTTCCCCGGTTCGGGCTTGGGCGCCGGCTCGTCGGGCCTCGGGACGGGCACGCTCAAGTCGCGGACTTCCGGCTCGGGCACGGGCTGGAGGTCGGCGCCTAGCGCGGGCTTCTCCTCGCCGAACGGCGCGGAGGCGAGGCCGACGGATGTGTTCGCGTGCGCCTCGGCCTCGGCGCGGCGCTGGCGTTCGAGTTCGCGTTCAAGTTTCTGGCGCTCGAGTTTCAACTCGGCAAGCCGGCGGTCGCGGAGCGAATCCATCAGCCCGAGTTCGTTGGCTTCCGCGGCCTTGCGCGCGCGCCAGTCGCGGAACCAGTCCACCACTTGAAAGTCGGTCAGGAACAGGAGGCTTGCGAAGTAGAGCGAGCAGAAGATGATCGTCGCGCCCACCGCGCCGCACCGGCGGAAGATGGCGTCGTTGAGCACGAGGCCCACGATGCCGCCGCTGCTCGGGGCGTTGATATTGTGGGAGAGCCGCTCGAAAAATCCGGCGTCTCCCAGCCGCGGCTCCTTTGCAAGCAGCGAAACGATCGCGCGGTCGGTGTAGAGGTCCAGCAGGCACGCGAAGGAGAAGAGCAGCACGAGCGACCACGCCCATTTGCGCCGGAGAAACATGAACGAATCGGAGAAGCACGTCCACGCGAACGCGAGCAGGACAAGCGGCAGGAGGTAGGCCGCCGCGCCCATGGCGAAGAACGTGCCAAACGCGACGTGCGCGCCGGCGGAGCCGACCAGGTTGCGCTCGGGTTGGTTGACTTTGGTGTTGTTGAACGCGATGTCGGCCTTGTCGTAGGAGTAGATCGCGAAGAAGAGCAGCACCGCGAGGATGGCGAGGATGACTCCGATCGATTCCCCCGTGCGTCGCTTGGGAGATTGCTGCTCAGGGGCGTCCTTCCGGGCCACGAGCGCAGACTATGCCATGCGCCTGCGGGAGTTCAACGACGGAAGTGCGGGTGTTCTCCGCTTCTGCGCCTCGCGCTACTTGTCCGCCACCTGCACCGTCATCGATCGCGTGTCGAAGACGAATCGCTTGCCTGCCGGTGGGCTGGGCAGTCGCTTGAGGTAACCGGCGGTCACGAGGTCGTTGAGGTCCTTCGGCGGATTGTTCCGTTGGAAAATCCACAGTTCGAGGGCGCGGTTCAATTCGGCCACGCTTGCCTCGGGAGCGCCGGGCGGCGGCGCGACGGTTACGCCCACGGGGCTTGCGGTCGGTGGTGCGGGCGCCGGGGCGGGGGTTACGGCGGGTTGCGGCGCGGGCGTCACGGACGGTGTCACGGACGGCGAAGGCTGGCTCTCGCGGGAACAGCCCGTGAATTGGCAAGCAACCAAAGCGAGGGCGACGGCGAACAAGGCTCTCATCGGGGCTCGAAGTTGCGTGGCGCTCACCGGCGGTTCCATTTCGCCCGCGAGTCCGAGGCGGGGAATTGAAACCCAAGTTCGCTGGGCTTGAGGATTTCAGCGTGGGCGTCCATGAACCCCGCCGGCAGCCTGCGGTTGTGGCGCGCCACGGCACGAGTCGGTTCAATCGAGGCGTAGTTCCCATCCGACGGCGGGCGGAAGTAAACCGCGGCGCGTCCCGGGATTTCGAGCCAGTCGTCCGGGTTGGGCGCAGCGGGGTTGCTGATCTGCGCGGAGTCGGATGACGCAACGGTGCCGGGCGGATCGGTGACTTCGACTTCGCGATACGGGAGCGGGACCACGGTTTGTCCCTGAAACGGCGGGAACGCGAACGTGCGCGCAATCTCGAAGTGATTCAGTGCCACGCCGAGCATGTTGGTCGGGCTGGCGGACCCCCCTGCCGCCTGGATCGCGGGTTGTTTGAGCGCCGTGCAGTCGAAGGATTTCGGGTTGGACGTGAGGTAACTGCGGAGAATGTCGGTCCACCAGATCACATTTGGATTGGGCACGAGCCGCTGGCTTGCCGGCAGGTCGGTCGGCAACAACGGGCCGCGCCACAGCGGGACGATCGTCCCGTCGTTTTCGTCCGTGTAGAGTTTCATCGCCAACAACACTTGGCGGTGATTGTTGAGGCACTGGATTCCCTTCGCCTTGGACTTCGCACTCGCCAGCGCCGGCAGCAGCAAACTGGCGAGAATCCCGATGATCGCGATGACGACGAGCAATTCAATCAAGGTGAACCCGGCGCTTGCGCGCGGGCGAAGGGCTCCTGCGTCTTCTGTGGTCATTCGCTTCAACCCGACTGTATCGGATGTCCCCGGCGAATCAACCGGCATTCTTCCGACGCCGCGCGGCGCGATTACTTCACCTCGGGCGGGAGGTTTCCGTAACTCCACGGCGCGCGGAAGGGCGGGGCGGGCGGCGGTTGCGGAATCGGGCCGGGCGTCATCTGGTTGGCCAGCGCGATGCCCGTGTCGGCGAGCTCGCGGCCCGCGCCGATGTGCAGGTTGCTGTAGCTCGTGAGCCGCGTCTCGTAGCCGCCGCCGTTCGGGCCGAACGCCTCCTCGGTCGGCACGTAGCCCACGCAGCCGTTCGCGAGCTCGACGGGGAACGTGAACGGGAACTTGCTGCCCTTCTTGATGTCGAGGCCGAACTGCACGAAATACTCCGCCGGGTTCGACACGAACACCGCCGGGCCGACCTGGATCGCCTGCACCTCCACCTCCACCGCGGGCCGCGCCCGCGCAATGGCGTCGAGCATCACGATCTCCTTCGCGAAGGTCCACTCCGTCGCGCCGACTTTCGCAGGCTCCTGCTTCACGAGTTCGAGCGACTTCTGCACCTTTTCGGGCGACGGCAGCCGGCGCTTCATGGTCCAGACTTTGTGCCGCACATCGAGCGGGATGTTCGCGCTCGCGCCCCGGCGGATGAGCAGCAGCGTCTTGAACGCCTCCGCGCCGACGCGTCCGCCGACGATCTGGCACCACTCCTCCGCGCCGGGGTTTTGGAACGTGGTCAGGTTGTCCACCTGCGTCACGTCGCCGCACGCGCCTTGCAGGAAGACCACGGGCAGCGCGGCGTTGCCGGTCGCGCCGCGAAGGGTCTGTTCGAGCGACCACATCCAGTTGGCGGAGATGCCGCCGGGGTTCGTCGTGGCGTGGCACGAATAATTCACCACCACGCCGAGCAGGTTCGTGCGCGCATCCCACACGCCGATGACGCCCACCTGCGGGTCCGTCGGTCCCGCGTAGCCGATGATGTCCGGGTTGCCGGCGCCGGGATGCGAGAAGCTCAGCCCGTTCTTCATGCGGAGGCGGCGGTTGAAGGCGACCTTGTCCTCGTGGCCGAAGCCCACCGCGAGCCGCGCATCACCGCGCGCGGCGTCCGCGGTGGCGACCGCCTCGACGATCTGCCGTTTGAGCCACTGCGTGTAGCCGGGGTCCGAAGTCGTGGACTTTTCGAAGTAAAGCTCGCGCACGAACGGCGACGCCTTGTCGAAGTCTCCGGGCTCCGCCATGCCGATCGGGCCGGACGAATGCGAGTGCGACGCGCCGAGCAGCACGCACTCGGGGCGGATGCCCGTGCGCGTCGCGATCTCCGCGCGCACCTCGGTCGTGAGGTGGCGCGTGATGAACAGGATGTCGAGGCCGACGAGCGCGACGCGCATCCTGCCGTCGTCGAACACCGCCGCGCGGACCTTGCACGGGTCGTGGAACGTGCGGTGATACGACTTGCCGTAGCCGCCGGGCGCCTCCATGCCGATGTCCGGCGTGATGTCGCGCTCGGCGAAGCCGGCCTTGAAAATGGTCTTCGGCGCGGCAGCGGGTTGCTGCGCGGCGGCGCTGGCCGCGAACGTGATGCCGAGGGCGAGAGAGCACAGTGGAGTTTTCATGCGCGAAATGGGTTTTCCGCAACCAAACCAACGCCGCGCCGCCGGAGCAAGGCCGATTTCCCCTTTGCCCGTCGCGTCGTTCGTGGCTCAATCTCGCGCGTGTTCGAGCTGCTCCGCACCGACCCGCACACCAAGGCCCGTCTCGGCCGGCTGCGCACCGCGCACGGCGACGTGGACACGCCGGTCTTCATGCCCGTCGGCACGCAAGCCAGCGTGAAGGCGCTCGACCCGCGCGAACTGCGCGAGATGGGCACGCAGATCATCCTCGGCAACACTTACCACCTGAACCTGCGGCCCGGACTCGACATCCTCCGCGCCGCGGGCGGTCTGCACCGCTTCATGAACTGGCCGCTGCCGATCCTCACCGACAGCGGCGGCTTCCAAGTCTTCAGCCTCGCCAGGATTCGCAAGGTGCGCGAGCACGGCGTCGAGTTCCGCTCGCACATTGACGGCTCGCCGCTCTTCCTCGGCCCGAAGGAGGCGATGGAAATCCAGCGGGCGCTCGGCTCGGACATCGCGATGACGTTCGACGAGTGCCCGCCGCACGACGCGCCCGCGAAGGAGCAGCGGCTCGCCGTCGAGCGGACGATCCGCTGGGCGAAGGAATGCCGCGAACAGCCGCGCGCGGATGGACAAAACGTCTTCGGCATCGTGCAGGGCGGCAGCAGCGCGGAACTGCGCGAGCACTGCGCGAAGGCCATCGTGTCGCTGGACTTCGACGGCCACGCCATCGGCGGCGTCAGCGTCGGCGAGCCGGAGCACGAGATGTTCCGCGCCGTCGAGCTGGCGGAGCCGTTCCTGCCCGCGGACAAGGCGCGCTACGTGATGGGCGTGGGCACGCCGGCGCAACTCGTCGAGCTGGTGGCGCGCGGCGTGGACATGTTCGACTGCGTGCTGCCGACGCGCGTGGCGCGCAACGGCACGGCCTTCACGCGGCGCGGCACCTTCAGCATCAAGGGCGGCGCGGTGAAGGCGGACTTCGGGCCGATCGAGGCGGGGTGCGAGTGCTTCGCGTGCCGCGACTCCACCCGCGCTTACGTGCGGCACCTGCTGAACGTGAATGAAATCCTCGGCCTGCGGCTCGTGAGCATCCACAACAGCCACATGTTCCTGAAGCTGATGGCCGACATGCGCGCGCACCTCGCGGCCGGGACGTTTGCGGAATTCCGCCGCGAGTTCATCGCGAACTACACGCCCACGAGCCGCGTGCTCGCGGGCCGCAAGAAGGAAACGGAGCGGTGAAGGCGCGGCTCTCCGCCCGTTCGGGCACGGGCGGGACGCGATGTGAAGCCGGCGAGCTTTGAACCTTGAGGTTCGCTCCGGCGCGGGTAGGCTCGCGCGCGCCATGAGCCCCGCCGGACAGATTGACCAGCTTTCACGCCTTTACACCGGCGTCGTGTGCGATGTGCTCGATGCGCTTGGCTTCCGGCATCAGTCGCTCGGCGGCCAGGTGCGGCCGCTCACGCCCGCGCGCCACGTCGCCGGACGCGTCTTTCCCGCACGAGCGAAAGCCGTCACTGAAATCCCCGCCGAGCCTTACAAGCTGGAGATTGCCGCCGTGGATGCGATGCGCGCGGGTGACGTGTTCGTGGTGGACGCGGGCGACGATTGCGGCAGCGCGTTCTGGGGCGAACTGCTCACCACGGCGTGCATGGCCAAGGGCGTGCGCGGCGTGGTGATGACCGCCGCCGCGCGCGACATGTGGAAGATCCGCGAGCTGGGCTTCCCCGTGTTCGGCCTCGGCTTGCATCCCGCGGACAGCAAGGGCCGGCTCGATGTCGTGGCGATCGGCGAACCCGTCACCATCGCGGGCGTGCGCGCGCGGGCGGGGGACTTCGTGCTCGGCGACGAGGACGGCGTGGTCATCATCCCGGCTGAAGCCGCGGACGAGACCATCCGGCGCGCACTGGACAAAGTCTCCGGCGAGAACATCGCCCGCGAGGAACTGGCGCGTGGCGTGCCGATGGGCGAGGTGTTCCGCAAATACGGAATCCTGTGAGGCTGTCCGCGCTTCCCGACGGCTGCGCCGACCCCGCCCCGGTCAGTCGCTGAACAGGTATTCGAGGTCGGTTTGCGTGAGGCTCTTGGCGAAGCCTTCCTCGCCGAGCACATCGGCGATGGTCTGCGCCTTGCGCTGCTGGAGGTCCCAGATTTTTTCCTCGACGGTGCCAGGCGCGATGAGGCGGTAGGCGTTGACGGCGCGGGTCTGTCCGATGCGATGCGAGCGGTCGATGGCCTGCGCCTCGACGGCGGGATTCCACCAGGGGTCGTAAAGCACCACGTAGCTCGCGGTGGTCAGGTTGAGCCCCGTGCCCGCGGCGCGGAGCGAGAGCAGAAACACCGCGGGATTCGGGTCGTCCTGAAACGCCTGCACGACGTCCTGCCGGCCCTTGGTCTCGCCCGAGAGCAGGTGCGTGCCGATGCCGCGTTGTTTGCATTCGACCTCGAGCAGTTTCAGCATCTGAACGAACTGCGAGAAGACGAGCACCTTCTGCCCTTCCTCGATCAGCGGCTCGAGCAGTTCGAAGAGCGTCTCGGTCTTGCCGCTCGCGGAGTCGTTGCCGACAAGCGTCGGGTGGCAGCAGATCTGCCGGAGTCGCGTGAGCGCGGCGAGGACGTGAATCTTGCTCCGCCCGATGCCCTTCTCGGCGACGGTGCGCATGACCTGCTCGCGGCTGCGGCGCAGTTCGGCGAGGTAGAGTTTGCGCTGGCCCTCGTTGAGCTCGCAATCGCGGCGCTGCTCGATGCGGTCGGGCAGGTCCTTGGCGACCTGTTTCTTCATGCGGCGCAGCAGCAGCGGACGCAGCCGCGCGGAAAGCCGGCGCCGGGCGATGCGCGTCGCGCTGATGGCCTCCTCGCCCTCGCCCTTCGGCTCGTAGGTGGCGTGGAAGTGTTCCTCGTCGCCGAGGTAATCGGGCTCGACGAAGTCCACGATGCTCCACAGGTCGAGCAGCTTGTTTTCGAGCGGCGTGCCGGTGAGGGCGAGGCGCTGGTCGGCCTTGAGCTGCTTGACGGACTGCGTGATCTGCGCGGCGGGGTTCTTGATGAACTGCGCCTCGTCGAGCACGACGACGCGGAAGGGGAACTTCTGCAACTCCTCGAGGTCGCGCCGCAGCAGCGCGTAGTTGGTGACGATGATGTCGTGCTCGGGAATCTGCTTGCGGAGGTTGTGCCGCGCGGCGCCGCTCTGGAGCACGAGGACCTTGAGGTGCGGCGTGAAGCGCTCGGCCTCGCGCTTCCAGTTGTGCAATACGGACGCGGGGCAGATGACCAGCGCGGGCTTGGGTTTTTTCGGGTGCTGCTCGTAAAGCCACGCGAGCCACGAGAGGGTTTGCAGCGTTTTGCCCAGGCCCATGTCGTCGGCGAGGATGCCGCCCATGCGCAGGCGCGTGAGGTGGCAGAGGAAGTCGAAGCCCTCCTTCTGGTAGGGGCGCAACTCGGCGTAGATGCGGGCGGGCAGTTCGGTGGATTCGATGCCCTTGAAGTTCGCGAGCTTCTCCCGCAAGGCGAGGGCGGCGTCGGTCTCGCCGAGCTTGTCGAGCGCGGAGCCGTCCAGCCGGGCGGCGGTTTCGAGCGGGACCTTCTGCGCGAGCGGGCTGAGGGTTTCGAGGCCGAGGTCGGCCAGCGCCTCGTGCGCGCCCTGCACCGCCGCGGTGTCCAGTTCGACCCACCCGCTGTCGGGCAGCTTCACGAAGCGGCCCGTCGCCGCGGCGAGTCGTTCGAGGTCGGCCTTCGAGAGCTTCATGCCTTCCTGCTCCCACTCGGCGGAGACGCTGAACCAGTCGATGCCGCTGCCCTTGACGATGATCATCGGCTTGAGCGTTCGCGGCTGGAGGAAGAGCCGCTGGAAGGCGGGATTGCCGAGGAATTCGACGCCGTCGGGCCGGTGCGGCCAGGCGTTCGCGAGCTGGCCGAGGAAATTCTCGTTCGCGTCGCCGACCCACAAGCCGGGCTCGGGCGTGAACCAGTCCAGCTTGCGCAACCACGCGGTCGCGGGTTCGAGGCGCGGGTCGTCGAGGATTTCCGGCTTGCCGTTGGACTTCGCGCCGGGCTTGTCGAGCTGCCACTCGTGGCCCGTCCAGTGCCAGGTGGTGGCGTCGCGCTCGCTCACGGCGAGCAGGCGCAGGCGCACGTTTTCGTCGGCGAGCTCGAAGACAAAATGCGGCACCGCGGTGTGCGCGGTGCAAAGCTGGTCCCAGTCGACGCCGTTGCTCGACTGCGTGCGGCGGAGGTTCATCAGGAACCGGTGGCTCAGTTGCCGCACGGGCAGCGCGGCCTTGGCAACCCACGATTCGAACAAATCGGCGGCGGGCGCGTTGCGCAGCAGATAAAAAGTGCTGCCGACCAGCGCGAGCGCGGGCCTGCCGGCAAAGAAGCGGACTTCGCGCATCGGAGTGAACGTGCCATCGGGCATCGCGAGCCGGTGGGTGAAGGCGAGCTCGGCGTCGCCGTTTTGCAGATGCGGCTTGAGCTCGGCCATCTGCCCGTGAAATGCAAAGTGCGCGGGTTCATTCGGCACCTCGAGCCGCGGCTCGTGTCCCCAGCGCGCAAGCCACTGGAGCAATTCGAGCCCGACGAGTGACATCGGTTCGTCGCCGCGGTCCTTGTAGGTCTCGGCGAGCCACTGGATGAATTCCCAGTCGGCGGGCGAGAAGAGTTCCTGCTCGTGCGTCGCGCGCGTGACCAGCTCGGCCAGTTCGGGGATGGACTTCTCCCTTTCGCCGGTGCGCGGGCGGAACAGGTGGAATTCCACGGCGAAGCGGCGCAGGTGCGCGCAGTCGGGCGCGAACTCCGGCTTGCAAACCACGCGCAACGCCGCTCGCGGACCATCCAGATGCTCGGGCGCGGGCGGGAACACCCAGCGTTCGAGGCGTGCGACGAGTTCCTTGTCCTGCTCGACCTGCTCGGCTTCCGCGAAGCGGTCGAAGTTGGCGTGGGGCGCGAGCTCGTTCGGCAGCGAGCGCTTGGCGCGGAGGAAGAGGTGCGCGAGTTCCTCGAGTCGCAGCGCGCCGCTGGCCGCCAGCAGCCGGGGCCACCAGTCGTCGCCGATAAAGTCGCGGCGCGAGAGCGAGAGCTTCTCGAAATAATCCTCGAGCAACAGCCACGCGCGCTGCGAGTCGCCGCAGGTCGAGAAGATCTGCAGCAACTGGCTGCGTTCCGCCACCGCGGTCCGGCTGTCGGAAAGCTCGCGGCGCAGGTCGGCGAGGGCGCCGTAGGTTTGCGTGAGCACCTTGTGATGCGCGTCGTATTTGGCGGCGGCGGCGCGCGGGGTCGGGGCTTCGGTTTTTCGGGCGGGTCGGGGCATCGGTCGGGTTGGGTCCCTTTTCAGGGAGCGGGGAGTTCGTCAGAAACGGGTCGGGGTGGTCAACGATTTATCACTCGACGGCGTTCACGGGGAACGGCCGTGGAATTCAGTTCAAAGTTTCGGTTCGGCAAGGGAGCCGCGGTCACGGCGAACAGGGCGGACGCTGGAGGGGTGAGGTGTCGGGCGTGCGGGCGGGGCGTGGCATCATCATGGGAGTGCGTGGGGCTGGCGAAGCATCGCGCCGGCCGCGGCGCGGTGGGTTGAGCGGGCAGTCAAGGAGCGTGCGAATCGCTCGCGGGCAAATCGCGGCGACACACAGCCTGTCTTGAAGATGCCGTTCGTTCTGGGCATTGGAATCGTCGGGGTTCTTCGACGATGCGGACATCTTGTGTTCAGCCACGGCGAAGTCAACAGGCAACTTCTCGCCGGCAGGCTTCGGCCTTGACGCACCGGAGCCGCCCTGCAACAACTCGCCCGCCCGCCCGGAGCAATGAAGCGACCCGGGGAATCATCCGTCAGAATCCCAACATGAAACTCCTCCTCTCCTCCCTGTGCGCGGCTGCCTTGGCCGCGGGCATGACCGACACCGCCGCGGCTGATCTCAAGGCCGGCGACGTCGCGCCGGACTTCAGCCTGCCCGGCAGTGATGGCAAGACTTACAAGCTCGCCGACTTCAAGGGCAAGAAGGCCGTTGTGGTGGCGTGGTTCCCGAAAGCCTTCACCGGTGGCTGAACGGCCGAATGCAAGTCGCTCCGTGAGAGCGGCGATGCCATCCGGAAGTTCGACGTGGCCTACTTCACCGCGAGCTGCGACGCGATGGACGGCGAGAAGGGCAACAAGGCCTTTGCGCAATCGCTCGGGCTGGATTACCCGATCCTCAGCGACGCGTCCAAGGACACCGCGAAGGCTTACGGGCTCATCAACGATCAGGGCCGGGGCCCCGGCCGCGTGACGTTCTACATCGGCAAGGACGGAAAAATCCTGCACGTGGATCGTTCGGTAAAGGCGGCCCAGCACGGAGCGGACGTCGCCGCCAAGTTGAAAGAACTCGGCGTGGCCGAGAAGAAATAGGCGCGCAGCATTTCAAACGACTTCAACCGCGAACAGCCGCCCGCCCGGGCGGCTGTTTTGCATTCCAACGAGCCCTGCGCCTGCCGGCTCACACAGCGAACCCAAGGCGCCAGTGCTCCTCGTCGGGCTTGACGTCGCTTGCGAAAACCCTCACGCGGATTGGCCGGCGCGATTCGCGCCACTGCCTTCACTCTGAAGCCGCCGGCGCGTGGTTGCGTCTGACACATCGGCGCGCGCCCTTGTTCGAACTACCGGCGCCACGAATCCAATCCATGACCAAGTTCGCGCCTGCCCTGGTCGCCCTCGCCCTTTGCGCGCGCGTGTGTCTGGACCCGGCGACTGCCTCGGGCGCGTCCCCGGCGCGCGAGTTTCACTTCGTCAACGACATCGAGCCGTTACTGTCGCGCTACGGATGCAATTCGTCCGGTTGCCACGGCAAGGCGGAGGGGCAGAACGGCTTCAAGCTTTCCGTGTTCGGTTTCGACCCGAAGGGCGATCACGCCGCGCTGGTTCGCGAAGGACGCGGCCGCCGCGTGTCACCGGCCGCGCCGGACACGAGTCTGTTCCTGCTCAAGGCCGCGGGCATCGTCCCGCACGGCGGCGGCGGGCGCATCGCGCAGGGCACGTCGGAGTTTCAACTCATCCGCGACTGGATTGCCGCGGGTGCGCCGTTTGGCCGCGCGGATGCCCCGCGTGTCGCGCGCATCGAGATCGCGCCGCGGGAGCGCGTGCTCGGCATGGGCGCGACGCAGCAGCTTCGCGTCACGGCCAACTACAGCGACGGCTCGACGAAGGACGTCACGCGGCTCGCGCTCTTCCACTCGAACAACGAAGGCCTTGTGAGAGTGGACGACGACGGGCAACTGACCACGGGCTCGATTCCGGGGCAGGCCGCGGTCATGGCGCGCTTCGGCGAGGAGGTGGACGTCTTCCGCGCGATGGTGCCGCGCGGCACGGCGTTGAAGGAATTCACCGCGCCGCCGCAGGTCAACTTCATCGACGCGCTTGTGGACGCGCAACTGAAGAAACTGAACGTCCTGCCCTCGGGCCTTGCGGACGACCCGGAATTCCTGCGACGCGTCTACCTCGACGTGATCGGCACCTTGCCGACGCCGGCGGAAGCCCGCCGGTTCCTCGCCGACGCCCGGACCGACAAACGCGCGCGACTCGTGGAGGCGTTGCTCGACCGGCCCGAGTTCGCCGACTACTGGGCGCTCAAGTGGGCCGACGTGCTGCAGGTTGACCGCCTCAAACTCCAGCCGCGCGAGGCTTACGCCTACTTCAAGTGGATCCGCGATTCGCTCGCGGCAAACAAACCGCTCGACCGCGTCGCGCGCGAGTTGCTCACCGCCGAGGGGCCGCTCGACGACGCGCCCGCCGGGCACTTCTACAAGGTCGCCACCAAACCCGGGGACATGGCCAACTCGATTTCGCAGAGCTTCCTCGGCGTGCGCATCGCGTGCGCCGAGTGCCACCATCATCCCTACGACCGCTGGAGCCAGGCTGATTACCAGGGGATGGCCGCGTTCTTCACGCAAGTCAGCGTGCGCAAGGGCGCGCTCGGCGACGCGCTCCTCGCGGAGGGCAACCCGCAGGCGCGGCACCCGCGCACAGGCGAGCCCATCCACCCTTACGCGCTCGGGGCGACGATGCCCGGCAAGGCGCCCGAGGGCGACCGGCGCCGCGTGCTCTCGGACTGGTTTACCTCGTCCGACAACCCGTGGTTCGCGCGCAACCTCGCCAACCGCCTCGTCGCGCACTTTTTCGGCCGCGGTCTCGTCGAACCCGTGGATGACGTGCGGGCGACCAATCCGGCGAGCAACCCGGAGTTGCTCGACGCGCTCGCCCGCGACGTGCAGGGCGCGAGCTTCGACTTCAAGAAGATCATCCGCACGCTGACCGCGTCCCGGACGTATCAGCTCTCGTCGAAACCCAACGCGACCAACGAACGCGACGAGCAGAACTACTCGCGCGCGCTCTTCAAGCGGCTGCCCGCGGAAGTGCTGTTCGACGCCGTGAGCCAGACGACCGGTGTCGGGGAGAAATTTGAAGGCGTCGCGCCCGGCGTCCGCGCGGTGCAGTTGTGGGACAGCCAGGTGCAGAACTACTTCCTGAAACTCTTCGGCCGGCCGTCGCGCATGAGCGCGTGCGAGTGCGACCGCAACACGGAGGCGAGCATCGCGCAGGTGCTGCATCTGCTCAACTCGCCGGACATCCACCGCAAACTCTCCCACGAATCCGGCACCGTGGCCCGGCTCGTGCGAACGATCCGCGACGACGCGGCGCTCGTGGATGAACTCTACTTCACGTGGTTCAGCCGCCCGCCAACCGGGTCCGAGCGGGCCATCGCGATGCAGTTCCTCAAGGACTCGCCCTCACGCCGGCAGGGCGCCGAGGATCTCGCGTGGAGCTTGCAGAACTCGCTCGAGTTCATCTTCAACCACTGACCGCTCACCGGCTTGCGGTGGGTTGCGTGTTGTCCCGCCGGGCACCTGCACACGGAACCGGCCCTGCCGGACCGGACCCGCGCCGAGGATCGTCCCGCCTTCGTCGAAGAGGCGTCTTCCTGAGTGCCGGGCGTTGGGCCGACCGCGGGCATTCCCGGCCTTCCTGTCGCGAAGTCAAACGGCAGGGTTTCCGTCACCTAAATCCTCGCCAGTCCCGCCAGTTCGAGGAAGCGCGACTCGATTTGCGCGCGGGTCACGCGCGTGGTGCGGTTCAGGCCGAAGCCCTCGCAGCAGAACGACGCCACGACCGCGCCGTAAAGCATCGCTCGCCGAAGGTTCGCCTCCACGGGCCCGCGCCGGCTCGCGAGGTAGCCCATCACGCCGCCGACGAACGAATCGCCCGCGCCCGTGGGGTCCACCACGCGGTGCAACGGATACGCCGGCGCCACGAAGAACCCGCCCGGCCCGCTCAGGATCGAGCCGTGCTCGCCCTTCTTCACGATCACGAATCGCGGCCCGAGCTTGTGGATGCGCTTCGCCGCGGCGATCACGTTGTCCTCGCCTGCGAGCTGGCGGGCCTCGCTGTCGTTGAGCACGAGCGCGTCCACCTTGCGCAGCACCTTCAGCAGGTCCTTCAGCGCGATGTCCAGCCAGAGGTCCATCGTGTCGGCGACGAGGAACTTCGGCCGGCGCACCTGCTCGATGACGCGCAACTGGAGGGCGGGCGCGAAATTCGCAAGCAGCACGAACGGTGTCTGGTCGTGGCCGGCGGGCAGCTTGGGCGAAAACCCGGTGATCACGCCGAGTTCCGTCGCGAGCGTGCGCCGGTTGTTCATGTTCACCTCGTATTCGCCCGCCCAGTGAAACGTCTTGCCGGGCGCGCGCTCCAATCCCGCGAGGTCGATGCCGTGCTTGCGATAGAGCCGGACATATTTTTCCGGGAAATCCTCGCCCACGATGCCCGTGAGCCGCACCGGCGAGAAGAAGCTCGCCGCGACCGACGCGTGGCTGGCCGAGCCGCCGAGCAGGCGCGGGTTCTCGGCTTTCGGAGTCTTGATGGAGTCGAGGGCGGTGGTGCCGACGATGAGGACGCTCATGCTGGATTCAGTGGGTCGTTGCGTTGTGCGGGTTCACTGCAAGGCGCGGCGACGGTAGAGGCTCGACATTCCAATGTCGAGATGGCGCGGGGAATCCCAGCGCCGGCGCCGGCCAAGCGGCGGCTACCCGGGACGCGCCCTCGCGCCGAAGAGCGCGGTGCCGATGCGCACCAGCGTCGCGCCTTCCTCGACGGCGACCTCGAAGTCACTCGTCATCCCCATGCTCAGGTGCGGCAGAGGCGCGCCGAGCCTTTGCTCGCATTCGATCCGCATCTCGCGCAGCCGGCGGAACACCCGGCGCACTTTCCCGGCGTCGGGCGTCCACGGCGCCATCGTCATCAAGCCGTGAACTTCAAGCCGTGGCAGGGCATTGATCGCGTCGAGGTTTGCGAGCGCGGCGTCCGGGGTGAGGCCGTGCTTGCCCGCCTCCGCGGCGATGTTCACCTCCAACAGGATGGGCAGCCGCCTCGCCGCGGCGTCGGCGCGCCGGTTCAATTCTTCCGCGAGTCCAAGCGAGTCCACGCTGTGAATCATCTCGAACAGGTCCACGGCATCGCGCGCCTTGTTGGATTGGAGATGTCCGATCATGTGCCACCGCAGGCGCCCGGGGCACTGGGGGATTTTTGCCTTCGCCTCCTGCACGCGATTCTCGCCGAAGATGGCAAGGCCGAGCGCCGCGGCTTCGTGGACGACCGCCGGCGGCTGGCCCTTGCTCACGGCGACGAGCTGGACCGCGGCGGGATCGCGCCCGGCGCGCTCGCACGCCGACGCGATGCGCGCGCGGATCGAAGCCAGGTTGCCTGCCAAGTCCATGCCGCGAGCATACGAAGGCCGCGTGCGGGGCGAGAAGCGGAAAGCCGCCGCCCCGCGACGCGGTTGGCCGCGAAGATTTGTTTGACTTCGCCACGGGCAGGACAATCGTTGCGCGTCAGCACTCCGAAACCCGCGCGAACTCCTCGCCATGAACACCTCGTTCGCCCTCCTCGCCGTCACCGCCGCCCTGCTTATGAGCCACGCCGCATCCGCAGCCGAACCCGCCGCGCCGATCACGCTCGTCATCCACGGCGGCGCGGGCGCCATCCCGCGCGCGGAGATGACCGCGGACAAGGAGAAGGGCCATCGCGCCGCGCTCGAGGCCTCGCTCCGCGCGGGACACGCCGTTCTCAAGGCCGGCGGCGCGGCGCTCGACGCCGTCGTCGCGGCCATCCAAGTGCTCGAAGATTCGCCCTTGCACAACGCCGGCAAGGGCGCGGTGCTCACCGCCGAGGGCACGGTGGAAATGGACGCCTCGATCATGGACGGCGCGACCCGCCGCGCCGGCGCGGTCGCCGCGGTGAAGCATCCGAAGAACCCGATCGTCCTCGCGCGCCTCGTGATGGACAAGTCGCCGCACGTGCTGATGACCGGCGAGGGCGCGGAAATCTTCGGCAAACAGCACGGCGTGACGATGATGCCGCCGGACTATTTCATCACCGACCAGCGCCGGCAGCAGCTTGAGCGCATTCTGCGCTCACAAAAACAGAAGGACCGCGAGAAGCCGCGGTCGGAGTTCGAGATGCTCACGCCCGCCGAGCGCGCGGGCACGGTGGGCGCGGTCGCGCTTGATGGGCGCGGCAACCTCGCCGCGGGCACCTCGACGGGCGGCATGGTGAACAAGAAATTCGGCCGCGTGGGCGATTCGCCCATCGTCGGCGCGGGCACGTTCGCGGACAATCGCACGTGCGGCGTCTCGGGCACGGGGCACGGCGAGTTTTTCATCCGGGGCGTGGTGGCTTACGACGTCGCGGCGCTCATGGAATACAAGGGCCTGAAACTCGCCGAGGCCGCGGACCTCGTCGTGATGAAGAAGTTGAAGGAACTCGGCGGCACGGGCGGAATCATCGCGCTCGACCGGCGGGGCAACGTGGCGATGCCGTTTAACACGGAGGGGATGTTTCGCGGGGTGATGCGCGCGGACGGGTCGTTCGAGATCGCGATCTACCGCGACTGAGCGCGACCCGCGGCGTTCAACGGAGGGAAACCACGAATGGACACGAAGGGACACGATTTTGCCTGCGGGACGCTGGCGCGCTGCGACCGGTCGCATGCCGCAGAGCGACCGGCGCCAGCTTGCGCTTCACGCGCCTCGTGGCTTGCTGGCGTGCTCGCGTTCCTCGTCGCGACCGCACCCGCCGCCGACCCGGTGAAAGCCGATCTCACGGGTTATTCCGCCACGTGCGGCGTGCGCGTGCACGAGGTGGAGCAGGAACTGTTCGTGATGTGGCCGATGGCCGACCGCGTCACGGGCTGGCTCAAGTTCTCGCTCGACCCGGAGCGGCCGCTCATCCGCGCCATCCTCGCGCTCGGGCCGGGCGACCTCACGGGCGAGCCGTGGATGGGCAACATGCATCCGCTCGTGACGATGACTGTCGGCACGCGCGTCGCGCCCGCGGGGCGCCCGCCGGGGATGAGCCCGTGGAACACGTTCTTTGATTCGCCCGCGAAGCGACCGAACCGCACGCACGTCGGCGAGTTCAAGCTCACCCGGGCGCGCGTGACCAGCGAAGGCCGGCGCGCGACGGTGGCGTTCGGCGACGTCGCCATCGGGCCCTTCAATGGCGAGCTGCGTTTCACGTTCTACGCGGACACGCGGCTCGTGCAGATGGAGGCGGTGGTCACCACCCAGCAGGACGGGCTCGCGTTCATCTACGATCTCGGCCTCACGGGTGACATTGACGGCGCGCAGGCGTTCGCGTGGATGGACACGGATGGCAGGATGCAGGGCACGTCGGCATTGCCGGGAACGCCGGACCGCTCGCTCGCGGTGCGCCATCGCGTGCTGATCGCCGAATGCACGACGGGCAGCCTCGCGATCTTCCCCGCGCCGCACCAGTTCTTCTTCCCGGTGGACATCACGACGAACAACGAGTTCGTGTGGTTCGGCCGGCGGCACCAGTTCGTGGACCGGTTCGGCTTCGGCATCCGGCAGGACCCCAAGGGCGGCGGCAACTACGTGCCGTGGTTCAACGCGCCGCCGAACACATCGCAGCGGCTCGGGTGCTTCCTGCTGCTCACGCACGGGCCCGCGGGCAACGCGCTGTTCGAGACGCTGCGCTTCACGCGGCAGGACCGCTTCGCCGAGCTGCCGGGACACGTCACGTTCACGTCGCACTATCACATGGCCATCGCGATGGCCGCGATCGAGGCGGCGAAGTCGCGCGCGCAGCCGCCCGCGGTGCCGCAGTTTGTGGACGTCTTCAAGCGCATGGGCGTGCAGGCGGTGCACCTCGGCGAATTCCATGGCGACGGGCATCCGCGCGACCCCGGCCCGCTGCGGCTGCCCGAACTGGACGCGATGTTCAAGGAATGCCGGCGGCTGTCCGACACGAATTTGCTGCTCATCCCCGGCGAGGAGGCGAATGTGCACCTCGGCGTGAACGAGCCCGGCAAGCATCCCGGCCACTGGATGCTGATGTTTCCGAAGCCCGTTTACTGGACGATGGTCCGCGGCGAAGGCCAGCCGTTCGAGGAGAGGCACGAGCGCTACGGCACCCTCTATCGCACCGGCAACCGCGCCGACATGCTCAACCTCATCCAGCGCGAGAAGGGGCTGGCCTTCACCGCGCACGCGCGCATCAAGGCCTCGAGCTGGACACCCGACATTTATCGCAACGAGGACTTCTACCTGTCCGACTCGTGGCTCGGTGCGGCGTGGAAGGCGATGCCCGCGGACCTCTCGCGCGAGCGGCTCGGCGAACGCTGCCTCGACCTGCTCAATGACATGGCGAATTGGGGACAGAAAAAGTATCTGCCGGGCGAGGTGGACGTCTTCAAGATCGACCGCACGCACGAGCTCTACGGCCACATGAACATCAACTACCTCCGCCTCGCGAAGCTGCCGAGCTACGACGAAGGCTGGCAGCCGGTGCTCGACACGCTGCGCGCGGGCGCGTTCTTCACGACCACGGGCGAGGTGCTCATCCGGCAGTTCATCGTCAACGGCAAGTCCAGTGGCGAGACGCTCAAGCCGCGGCCCGGTGAGAAGCCCGAGGTGCGCGTGGAACTCGAATGGACCTTCCCGCTCAAGTTTGCCGAGGTGATTTCCGGTGACGGCAAGAATGTGTTCCGCCATCGCATCGAGATGCTGAACACGACGGCGTTCGGGAAGACCGAGCTGAAGCTCGCGCCCGACCTCGCGGGCCGCAAGTGGGTGCGCTTCGAAGTATGGGACATCGCCGCGAACGGCGCCTACACGCAGCCGGTGTGGTTGGAGCCGTAACTCGACATTCCGATGTCGGGAGGGGGCGCGAGGTTGGTTTCAAAACTCGACACCGGAAGGTCGAGCTACCTTACGCCGTCTTCGGCGCCCCCGACGGGGGCGCGGCCTTGGGCGTTCATGTGCCGCCGGCGCAGCCGGCGCGGAAACTGCGCCAGTATTTCAGCGGCAGCGAGCCGAGCGCAATCAGGAGGAGCTGGGTCGCGTTGAAGGTCATCAGCCACTTGAACGCGGCGTCCATGAAGCCGTAGCTGTGCAGGCCGATGCCGAGCATGTTGACCCCGAACCACGACCACGCGGTGACGATGTTTCCGACGAGCGCCATGTTCATCAGCCCGCGTTCCTTGATGTAGCCGCCCCACTTGGCGTGCAGGATCGTCGCGTTCCAAAGCACGATGAGGAGCGCGCCGTTTTCCTTCGGGTCCCAGCCCCAGAAGCGCCCCCACGACTGGTCCGCCCAGATGCCGCCGAGAATGGTTCCGACGAAGCTGAAGAGCGTCGCAAAGCACACGATGCCGTAAACCATCCGCGCGAGAGACTTGGCGAGTTCGTTGTCGAGCGACGTGGTCAACACGCCGCGCAGCAGGTAAACCATCGCGAGGAAGCCCGCGAGAAATGTCGAGGAGTAGCCGATGGTGATGGTGGTCACGTGCGTCGCGAGCCAGAAGTTCGTGTCGAGCACCGCGCGCATCATCTCCATCGTGTCGCCGTCCACCGAGAGGTGGTGCGCGATGATGAGCGTGACGAAGCCGATGGCCGACGCGGTGAAGCTGCCAATGCCGTTGCGCCACAGCCGTTCGAGGAAAAGGCCGAGCATCACCGCGCCCCACCCGACGAAAATCGCCGACGAATAGAGGTTCGTCACCGGCGGGCGCCATTCCAGATACATGCGGAACACCAGCCCCGACGTGTGCACGAGAAACGCAAGCCCCGTGAGCCAGAACGCCGCCTGGTTCAGCGTCGGCGAGAAGTTCAGCCACGACGCCGCCGCGAGCAGCAGCGCGAACACGTAGATGATCATCGACCGGTAGAATGGCAGGTAACCGTGGAAGTAGGATTCCTGCCGGCCTTTCTTCAGTTCCGGCTCGAAGGATTTCGCGAGCCACGCCTTGTAGCCCGCAACGTGCCGGTTGAACTCCGCGACGTTTCCCGCGCCGAATGCCGAGCTCATCGCGGCGTAGTGGCCGATGGCGGGATGGATGTCGCCGCTGCGCACGGCGTCCATCAGGCTCGCGCTCACGTGCTGCCAGTCGTCGGACTTGTGGCTGGAGCTCCACGGCGGCACGAGGAAGGGAAAGCCCTGCTGCAGCGACATTTGCTGCGCCATCTTCACTTGTTGCGCGATGTTGGCGTAAGGTTCCACGAGCGCCAGGAACCGCTCGAAGATTTCCTTGTTGTAGTCCTGCCCCGCCTGTTGCTTCTGCACGGCGGCGTAGCCCTCGCCCATGATGCGGCCGAGGGTCCCGATCTCGCGCTCGAAGTCGGTCGCGCGCTCGGGCTTGAGGCTGTTCTTGAGCCCGAGATAGACCTGCAACGAGCGGTGAAGCGACATGACGGATTTCTGGTAGGTGTTGCGATGTTCCTGCTTGGTGGTGGTGCCGATGTGGCGGGCTTCCTTCTCGATGAGCAGAAGATGAGGGGCGAGGTCGTTGAACGTGTAGAAACGCAGGCCCGACCGCTCGACGCCCTTCTCCTGGAGCGAAAGCTGGCCGAGCAGGTCCGGGTGATGCACGAGGAACGCGTGGCGCGTGTCGGCGACCGCAGGGTTGCAGAGCACCTCGAGAATCCACGCGGAGGGCTTGAGGCGCCTGGGGTGCTTCCCGAATTGATACCACTTGCGCTCGGTCATCCCGCCGTCCTTGGCGAGCTGGTCAAAGGCGCCCCACGCGCCGTTCGCGCCATTGCCCTCGAGCGGGACGGACGCGGTGCCGCGGAGCACGAGCAGGGCGTTGCGCCCGACGGAATCGAGCGGCTGCACGCGGCCGTTGAGCAGCACGGGCAGGCGGCCGAACTCATTCGCGGCAAAAGTGCCGGGCTTGTCCTGCTTCGGCCGCAACGCCGCGAGGAGCTCGAGCGCGAACACGCCGACGAGCAGCCAGGGAATCCATTTCTTCATAACTCAGTGGGTCTGACGTCCGGGCGGCGGGTTTGATTGCGGCGGAGTTTGTGATGACCGGGTCCGGCGCATCACGCCGCCTTCGGCGCGGCGGCCGGGCGTTTCCGGATGAACCCGACGAAGTGAATCATGAACTGCACCGTGAGCCCCACGCCGACGATCACGCACGCGAAATACGGCGTGAGCCAGCTTGGGTTGCTCACGACCTGCAGGATGGTGACCTTCCGCTCGCGCTGGTCGTTGTCCTTGTCGAAGCTCGCCTGGAAATACGTGAGCCCCTCGTAGCGCAGCGGGTTGTTCATCCAGATGTCCACCTCGCGCGCGTCGCCCTTGGCGGGATGTTCCACGCGGACGCGCGCCCGGAAGTCCTTCGGAATTTCCGTGCCGCGATACTTGTCGTGCGTGAACTTGAGCAGCGTGAACGAGTAGGGCGTGTAATGCCGCCGGAACCTCATGGCCACCTCGTAGGTCTTGCCGCCCGCGCTCACCGTCTGCCGCGCGCTCGAACTCACGGCGACGAGCCACGTGCCCAGCGACTTGCCGTTGTCGAGCAGCTCAAGTTCGGCGGCAGGGAGGTTGCGATTTTCCATGTCCTTCACGATCGGCCGCGGGGCGATGGCGATGCCGCCGAACGCGCCCTGCGTGACCTCCGGGAACACGGCCTCCTTCGGCAGCTCGCGATACAGCACGCAGCGCGGCCAGAAACCCCGGACGCGCATCGTCAGCGGCAGCCGTTTCAACGTGACTTCCGGATGCTTCGCAAACTCCGACTCGGGGACCATCTCGGGGTCGGCATCGCGGCCCGCGCCCGGGTCCGCCACGACGATCTGGTGACCGCCGAGTGCCGGCGCGAACAGCATCGAGAGGTGATAGATGCTGCCGTTGAACTCCAGCAACTGCGGCGCGGAACCGCGCGTGGCCAAGAGGAACGTCCCGTGCGAACCCTTCGAGGACGTGAACTCCACCACCGCGGCGGCGCGCGCGCGCGAGTCGGTGTCGTCGGGCTTGAGCGCGTGGACGACGCGGTTTGTGAACATGCCGTGCGTGGCCGCGGCAGGCACCGAACCCGCGGGCGGGCGCTCCTCGAGGTCGCAGTTGGGCCAGTAGTGCTTGACGCGGACTTCGAGCGGCATGCGCTTGTCAGCGATTGTGCCGCCGCGCGCGAGGAACGACTCCGGCACGGAGACCACCGAATCGTCTTTCGGGTCGGACGTGTCGATGAAGACCAGTTCGTTGGACTGGAAATCCTCCGAGTAATTCTTCGTCTCGCCCTCCTCGAGCCGCATGGCGCTCTCGATGGAAAGCATGTCCGTGCCGAGCTGGCCGAGCAGCAGCAGGATGAGCCCGGCGTGGGTCAAGAGGATGCCGGATTTCTTCCATGAGACCTTGAGCCGCTGGATGTGCGCCGCGGTGAGGTTCGCGAGCAGCAACGTGCCGATGAGGTAGCCGCCCGGCAACGGCAGCGGAACCTTGTGGCCGAAGAAGCTGAAGCCCGAGACAACCCAACTCTTGAAGTAGCGCGCCTGCGCGTAGTAGAGGCCCTCGTCCGCCTGCGCGACGGTGCCGATGAACACAACCACCAGGCCGGACACGAGCAGCACCAGCGTGAGCTTGAGCGAGCAGAGGACGGCGAGAAGCTTGGCGCGCATGGTCGGAGGATTACTGCGCGGCGAACTTCACGGACTGGACGAACTTCACAAAACTCGGGCGCTCGCGCTCCGCGACATCCACATCGCCCATCAGCTTGAAGAACCACGTCTCCCCGCGGTCCGGCACAATCGCGCCGATGATGCGCGTGCGTTCGCCCGTGCGCGCGCTCACCCCGGAGACGTCCACAAGCGTCGCCTTGCCCGCGGCGAGATCGAGCACGGGCAGCTTTGCCAGTTCCGCGGCGTCCATCGGCCCGAGGCCGACCTGCGTCCGCCAACGGTCGGCGTTGGCCTGCACGCCGCCCGCGGGTCCGGAAAACTTGCTCACGGTGATGTCCACCTTCTTCCCCGCGTCGCCGGTCGAGGCGAAACTTCGCAGGATCATGTCGGGCGGTTGCTGTTCCTTCCACGCCGCGGGCAGGTCCCACACGGGCATGCCCGCGGCCGCCGTCGCGGGGGCGGGCGAAGTCGAAGGGCCGTGCTCGTCGTCGGCGAACTCAACCGTCTTGAGGAACTCCACGAACGCGGGCTTCTCCTTGTCCACAAGCGCCGCGTCGCCCGTCAGCTTGAAGAACCACGTGAGCCCGTCCACCGGCACCACGGCCACGATGATGCGGTCCTGCCGCTGGCCCTCGCCCGAGGGCGGCGGGCCGGTCACGTCGAACAGCTTGCCCTGTTGCCTGTTCACGACGATGCGCGTCATGAATTTGAGGAGTTCCTCCTCGGTGGCCGCGGGCAGCTTGAGTTGTTCGCGCCACAAATTCACAAACTGCAAGTCGGTCCCGCCCATGCCGGGGAACGGCATCACCGCGATCTCGGCGGACTGTCCGTCGCGCGTGAGCGAGAAATTCGCCACGCGGGTCCGCGTCGCGCCCGCATCCGTCCAGCCCGCGGGCGCCTTGGAGTGAATGTGCGGCCGGCCGCCGCCGTGCGGGTCAGCCTTCGCCGCGGACACGACCGGCGCGGGCGGTTTCGGCACGCGATAGACCTGGAGTTCGTCCCGTCGGCAACCCGCGAACACGCACGCGACAACGAGTGCGGCGCGCGCGAAGATTCGCGCCGCGTGCCGCGCGGGGGTTTGTGCGTGTTGCAATTTCACAGCCGGCGCAGCCTAACGGTTCGTTTGACGGCGGAACAAGGAAATCCCGGACGATCACGTCGCGGGCGATGGCTCCGTTGGGACAGGCCGGAGTTCGACGGGCTTGTTGGGCTGGCTATTCGCTCGCCGCTGGCAACGCTCCACGCGCTCGGCTAGCCTGCGCGCGTGAGCTGGTGCTACCGCGCGTGCCTCCGTCCGTGGCTGTTTCCTTCGACTCGGAGGACATCCACAACCGCACGCTCGCCACGCTCGCGCGCGCGTCGCGCAGCGAGACCGCGTGTGACGCGCTCGCGTCGTTCTTCGGCGCGCCACCGCTGCCGGTGGAGCTTTGGGGCCTGAGATTTCCGAACCCCGTCGGCCTCGCCGCGGGCATGGACAAGCACGCCGCCGCCGCGCCCGTGTGGCCCGCGCTCGGATTCGGCTTCAGCGAACTTGGCGGCGTGACGTGGCACCCGCAACCCGGCAACGATCCGCCGCGGATGTTTCGCGCCGTCGCCGACGAGGCGCTCGTCAACCGGATGGGCTTCAACAACGGCGGCGCGGAGGCGATGGCCGCAAAGCTTGCCGCGTGGCGCGCGCTTGGCCGCTGGCCTGCGCACCCGGTCGGCATCAACCTCGGCAAATCGAAAGCCACCCCGATCGACAAGGCCGCCGAGGACTACGCGAACTCGTTTCGCACGCTGCGCGGGCACGCGGATTTCTTCGTCGTGAACGTGAGTTCGCCGAACACGCCGAACTTGCGCCAGCTCCAGGACAAGGCGGCGCTTGATGAAGTCCTCGCGGCCGTGCAGGAAGAGAACGTGGCGCGTGGCGCGTGGCGCGTGAAGGGAAATGCTGACTCAAGCCGGCCCGTGGCGGATTCGGATCTTCACGCACCACGCACCCCGAGCCACGCAAAGCCCGTCCTCGTGAAAGTCGCGCCCGACCTTTCGTTTGAAGCGCTCGACGAAATCCTTGAACTCACCGGTCCGCGCCACATCGCGGGCATCGTGGCGACGAACACGACCATTACCCGGCCGGACTCGAGCGACGAATCATGCCGGCGCGCTTTTTCCGAGACGGGCGGACTCAGCGGACGGCCGCTGCGCGCGCGGTCCACGGAAGTCGTGCGGCACCTGTTCCGGCAGACTCGTGGCGCGCTCCCCATCATCGGCGTCGGCGGCATCCTCAACGCGGACGACGCGTGGGAAAAGATCTCCGCCGGCGCGTCGCTCGTGCAGGTCTATTCGGGGCTGGTTTTTGAAGGCCCCGGGCTCGCGCGCGACATCGTGGGCGGCTTGCGCGAGCGGTTGGCGCGCGAAGGAATGAGGCGGCTCTGCGAAGCCGTCGGTATGAAGTCGTGAGGTTGTGACGCGCGACGCACCACGTCACGGAAACCTCTCCACATCCTCGCACGGCTCCATCCTCGCGATGCGGCGCATGAGTTCCCCGGCGATCTCCTGGTAAATTTCCTTCAGTCGCGGCTTCGAGCACGACTCCGCCTCGGCGCGCTCCTTCTCGAACAGCAACGGGTGGCCATACTTGACGACGACGGGGCGCGGACGCGGGAGTTTCCCGTGCCGCGACCACGCCTCGAACGTGCCCCACACTCGCACCGGCACCACGGGCGCGGCGGACTTGATGATCGTGAGGCCGATGCCCGGCCGCGCTGCCCGGAGCGAGCCGTCGCGCGAGCGCGTGCCCTCGGGAAACAGGATGATGCCGCCGCCTGCAAGCAACCGGTCGAGAATGCCCTTGAGCCCGGCCGCGCCGCCGCCGTCGCGGTCCACGGGCACGACATTGAGCGAACGCATGTAGGCGCCGAGCACGGGAAACTTCACGAGGTTTTCACGCGCGAGGTAGTTGATGCCACGCGTCAAGCCCGAGCCGACAAGCGGCGGGTCGAGATAGCTTTGGTGGTTCGCCGCGAGGATGACCGGGCCCGTGGGCGGCACGCGATCCGGATGAAAGACGCGCCACCGGAAATACGTGGCGAACAGCAGCCGGCACAACCTCCACGTGAGGTAGTAACTCGGATTCATTCCCGGCCTCCTCGGGTCACGCCGCCTCGGGCTGAAGCGCGAGCTTGCGTCCCAGCTTGCGTTCGAGTTCCGCAAGCATCACCTCGCATGTCTGCGGGATGGTCTGCTCCGAGTTGTCGATATACATGGCGCCCAGCGGCACCATGAGCGGCGCGGCGGCGCGCTGGCTGTCGTGATGGTCGCGCGCGGCGAGATTCTCCGAAACGCCCTCGGCCGCGCGGCGGCGGTTGCGCACCGCGAGCGAGGCGTCGAAGTAAAACTTGAAGTCCGTCTCCGGGAATACGTTCGAGCCGATGTCGCGGCCTTCCATGACGAGGTTGCCGAACTTCACGCACTCGCGCTGCTTCTCCTTCATCCAGTCGCGCACCTTGGGCACGGCGGCGACGTGCGCCACGGCCGCGCTCGTCTCGGCGGTGCGGATTTCCTTCTCCGGCCAGTAGCCGTCCACGAGCAGGCGCACGTGGTCGTCCACGCACACGAGCGAGGTCTTCCAACGGCGGCACACGGCGGCGACGGCCCTGGCGTCGTTCACCTCCGCGCGCTGCGCGAGGCAATGCCACGCCAGCGTGCGATACATCGCGCCGGTGTCCACGTAGACGAAGCCGAGCAGCTTCGCGAGGTGCCGCGACGTGCTGCTCTTGCCGCTCGCGCTCGTGCCGTCAACGGCGATGACAATCGAAGCGTTCAAAGTTCAAGGCTTGCGGTTCAAAGTTTCTTCGGATCGTCCTCGATTCGCCGGACGGTGGGTCGCGGCGCGACCGGCGCCACCGGGTCGAGTCCCGGCCGCGCAGGACGAGGACGAAGTGCTCAATCCGCAAACAACTCCTCCATCGCCAGCCGGCGCCCGGTGCGGCCGTCGAGGATGGCCACGCCCAGCCCGCGCGGCGGCGGCGTGGCGAGCTTCTGGAAAAAATTGGGGAACGTCTTCTTCACGCACGCGGGATTCTTGATTTTGATGCCGGGCACTTTCAAGCCGAGAACCGCGAAGCACATCGCCATGCGATGATCGTTGTAGGTCTCGATCTCCGCGCCGTGGAGTTGCGACGGATACACCGTGAGCGTGTCATCTTCCTCGATGACCTTCGCGCCGCACTTGGTCAGCTCCGTGCGCAACGCGACGACGCGCTCACACTCCTGCACGCGCAATCGGACGAGGTCAGTGAAGCGAATGGGTCGTCGGAATCCGCCGACATCGCGAAGGGTTCCTTTCGTTCCGGCCGGTTCACGCCATTCACGCCCTGTGTCCTCATCCGCAGCGAGGATGATCGCTGTCATGATGCTGTCTCCCAGTTCAGTGGCGCGAGAGACTCCGGACGGAACCGGCAAGTAATCCGGGAATTTCCCGTCCACCTGCCATCCCGATGCGGGCCAGTTGCAAACACGGAGTTGCAAGATGGACGGCGAACAAACCCCTGGTGCGTCCAGTTGCCCTCTTGGAAGGAGTGGCCGGGAAAAGCCTGTCTGTCCGGTCGTCGTCGTCCCGTCCGGGCGCATGGTCGTTGTGACGGCAACGAACCCTTCTTCAAACGCAAAACGGACGGTCATCCCGCCGTCTGGTTCTCTCTTGTAGGTCGTTTTCGGGGCCCAGGCAGACCACCCGGCTGCTAGAAAATAACTCCCGCTGCTCGCGTCCGGTTCGATCTGAAATGCCCCGCCGCGGCGCGGGAAGACCTTCACGAGTTCGCGCGTCATTGTCACGTAGGGCATCTCGTCCTCGTTCGCGCCGGTCACTTCGACATTCCAGCCGCCCGCGTCCGCGCACAGCAGCAGCGCGCTGGCAAACTGCGAGCTTTCCTCGACGCTGACTTTGCAACGGCGCTTGCCGTCACCCTCACCCGGCCTTCGGCCCCCCTCTCGCTCAGGGAGCGGGCGGGGTGAGGGTGAGCCTCCCCAGATTCTCACGGGCAACTTCTCATGGTCCGCCTCCGATTCAACGTGGTAGCCGAGCTGGCGCAGCGCGGCGAAGAGCGCAGCTTGAGGGCGCTCGTGCATCCGCGGAACGCCGTGCAGCCGATACACGCCGCTGCCGAGGCACACGAACGCCGCAAGAAACCGCGCCGCCGTGCCCGCGTTGCCGACGAAGAGTTCGAGCGGGTTGCCCTCCGTTCCGCCGCGCGGGACTTCGCCGCCCCGGCCGTAAACGGTGATGGTGCGGTTGCTGACTTCGTCCGCGTCGGGCGCGACGTTGACCATGAAGCCGAGGTCTTGCAGGCACTCGACCATGATCTGCGTGTCCTCGCTCCACAACGCGCCGCGCAGCGTGGTCTCGCCGTCCGCGAGCGCGGCGAGCACGAGCGCGCGGTTGGTGATGCTCTTGGACCCGGGCACGGTGATCTCCGCGCGCACGGGCTGCGTGAGCGGGACAATCTCGATGAGGTCGGGCAGGGGCATTGCAACTCGGCGGGACGCAGCGCGCAGCCGCGGCCCTTGCGAAAGACGCTCGCGATTCCGTTTCGCTTTGGCAATGGGATTCAGGCTGCGCGGCCAGCGTGCGACGGCTCAACGGCACTGAATACCCCTCTTGCAACTCAGTCTCAACTACACTAGCGTCCTGCGCCGTGAATGAACCGACGAATCCCCTCGCACCGGTCAACGGGCATTGCCCGCAGCCGGAGGCGTGTCCGCTGGACACCGTGCGCGCGGGGACCTCGGTGCGCATCAAGCAGCTCTCGGCGTCGCCCGAGCTGAACCACCGGCTGCGTGAGATGGGCTTCTGCGAGGAGCAGCGCATCAAGCTGCTGATGAAGCACACAAACGTCATCTGCCAGGTCTGCAACGTGCGGCTCGGCATCAGCAAGCAGCTTGCGGGCTCGATCATGGTCGAGCCCATCCCGGCGCCGTCCGCGCCCCGCCAACGCGCCGCATGATGTCCGCCGAACCCCAGCCGCTTTCGTCGCTCGCGGTCGGCGCCACCGGCACCGTCGCCGAGATTCGTGTGCCGGCGGAGGACCGTGCGCGGCTGCTCGAAATGGGCCTGCTCGTCGGCACGGCGGTCGAGCTCGTGCGCTTCGCGCCGCTCGGCGACCCGGTGGAAATCAAGGTGCGCGGCTATCACCTGACGCTCCGGAAACACGAGGCGGAATTGATCTTCGTTCGAGGGAAGTGAGCGCGAACCTTTTTGACGCAGTGACGCAGGGGCGCAGGGAGTTTGCCGCCCTGAACACTCCCGACTTTGCGCCCTCGCGCCGTTGCGTCTGAACCATGCCGCCCTCCGCCTCGAACTGTTGCGTCGCGCTCACCGGCAACCCCAACTCCGGCAAGACGACGCTGTTCAACGCCCTGACCGGGCTGCGCGCGAAGGTCGGCAACTACGCCGGCGTCACCGTCGAGCGAAAGGAAGGCCCGCTCAAGGGCGCGCCCGCGGACCGCGCCGTCACCGTGCTCGACTTGCCGGGCACTTACAGCCTCAGCCCCAAGTCGCTCGACGAGCAGGTCTCGCGCGACGTGCTATTCCACCGGCTCCCCGACGTGCCCGCGCCCGCGGCGGTGGTCGTGGTGGTGGACGCCTCGAACCTCGAACGCAATCTGTATTACGCGACGCAAGTCATCGAACTCGGCTATCCCGCGATCATCGCATTGAACATGATGGACGTGGCCGCGGAGAACGGCCACCCCGTGGACGCCGCCGCGCTCGCGAAGGAACTCGGCGTGCCCGTGCTGCCGCTCGTTGCGAGCCGGGGCGACGGCGTGGCGGAGTTGCGCGCCATGCTCACCAAGCCCGGCCACCCGGGTCTCGCCCCGCGCACCCCGCGGACTTTCTGCGACCTGCCGGCGCGGTTCTCCGACGAGGTTGCCACGCTCGCCGCGATGATGGAGAAACTCGCGCCGGCGCGTTTCACCTCCGCGCGCGCCGAGGCGCTGCTGCTGCTCTCCGACGAAAAGGGACTCGCCTCGCACTCCGCGCCGTTTCCGGTGGAAATCCAGTCGGCCGTCCTCGCGGCGCGGCAGCGGCTCGACGCCGCCGGCGTGGACTGGCGCAGCGCCGCGATCGAGGCCCGCTACTCCCGCATCGGCGGAATCGCACGGCGCGTGGTCACCGAGGCCGATGCGTTGCGCGAGACGTTCAGCGACAAGCTCGACCGCGTGCTCACGCACCGGTTTTACGGGTTCGCCATCTTCGTCGCGCTCATGGCGCTGATGTTCCAGAGCATCTTTACGTTTGCCGAAATCCCGATGGGCTGGATGGAAGGCGCGGTCGGCTGGCTCGGCAAAACAGTCGGCGGCGCGATTCCGCCGGGCGAATTGAACGACCTGCTCGTCGACGGCGTCATCGCCGGCGTCGGCGCGGTGGTGGTGTTCCTGCCGCAGATTTGCCTGCTGTTTCTCTTCATCAGCCTGCTCGAGGACACGGGCTACATGGCGCGCGCGGCGTTCCTGATGGACCGCCTCATGAGCAAGGTCGGGCTGCATGGCAAGAGCTTCATCCCGATGCTCTCGTCGTTCGCGTGCGCGATTCCCGGCATCATGGCCACGCGCACCATCGAGTCGCCGAAGGACCGGCTCGTCACGATTCTGGTCGCACCGCTGATGAGCTGCTCGGCGCGGCTGCCGGTTTACACGGTGCTCATCGCGGCGTGCATCCCGGACGTGCGCGTGCTGGGCTTCTTCAAACTCGGCGGGCTGACGATGCTCGCGATGTATCTGCTCGGCATCGCGGGCGCGCTGGGCATGGCGTGGGTCTTCAAGAAAACGCTGCTCAAGGGCGCGGCGCCGATGCTCATCATGGAACTGCCGCCCTACAAACGGCCCGTGCTCGCGGTGACGCTGCGCCACATGTGGGACCGCTCGAAGCTCTTCCTGCGCCGCGCCGGCACGGTGATTTTGGGGATCAACATCCTGTTGTGGTTTCTGGCGACGTATCCAAAGTTGGAAGCGTCAGGCCAGACAAGCCGAACCGGTCCGCCGAATGCGGCGCCGTCGGCCGGCGACCAACTTCGCCTCTCCTTCGCCGGTCGTCTTGGTCATGTCATCGAGCCCGCGATCGCGCCGCTGGGCTTCGACTGGAAGATGGGCATCGGCATCGTCGCGTCGTTCGCGGCGCGCGAGGTGTTCGTGAGCACCATGTCCGTCGTTTACAACGTCGGCAGCGCCGACACCGAAGAGGCTGCGTCCGCGAACCTCGCCAAGACGATGCAGCAGGAAAAGCGCACCGACGGTTCGCCCGCCTACACGCCGCTCACCGCGGTGTCGCTGATGGTCTTCTACGTCTTCGCGCTCCAATGCGTGAGCACCGTGGCCGTGGTGCGGCGCGAGACGAATTCGTGGAAGTGGCCCATCATCCAGTGGCTTTACATGGGCGCGCTCGCGTGGGGGCTGGCGTTCATCACGTATCAGGGCGGCCGGTTGCTCGGTTTCAACTGAACGCCGCAGGCCCGGCTTGGCGCAAAGGCGCAAAGGAAGGATGGAGCCCTCTGCAAAACCCATCTTGCGCCGGTGTAGTGTCCGGCCTGCGTGACCGTCCGTTGGCGGCGGGCTCCGGGGTCAAGCGCCGCGGTCCGCGCGCCACAACAGCCACGCGCCGAGGCATTGAAAGAGGAAGTTCGGCACCCACATCAGCAGGTGCGGTTGCCACGCCGCGCGCATTTCGAGCGCCTGCCCGAGGATGAAGAAGCTGTAGTAAACCAGCACCAGCAGCAGCGCCATCGCCACGCCCGCGCTCGTCTCGCGCCGGTGCGCGTGGATGCCCAGCGGAATGCCGACCAGCGTGAAGCCGATGCACGCGAACGAAAACGACACCATGCGGTGGAGCTGCACGAGGATGGGCGACGTCTCCAGCCCGCGCGCCCGCGCCTCGCGCAGTTCGGCGCGAAGCTGCGTGAACGTCATCTCGCTGAGTTTCGGTTTCGCGTCCTGCTCGACCGCGGGCTTGAACTTCATCGGCACCGTCATCTCGCCGACGTGGACGGGCTGCCAGACCGCTTCCGGGCCGGACGGCTGTTCGCGCTGGACGCGCAGGAAGATGGACGTGTCCTCCGTGTTGAACTCCAGCTCGCGCTCGGCGGCGTTGACGGTGATGGTGGCGCGGCGCGCGCGCGTGCGCTGGACGACCTCGCCCTTCTCAAGCCGGAACAGCAGCACATCCTCAAGCACCTCGCCGCGGCGGCGGGCGACATACACCACCCAGCCGTCAAAGTCCGTGACGAACTTGTTCTCCGGGATGAGCGCCGTGGGCGGGATGTTCCGCAGGTCGTCGAGCAGCGCCTTGTAGGCGACGCGGCAGCGCGGGGCGACCTCGCAGTTGACGGCGGCGGACAACAGGCTGAGCGCGGCGGCGAGCGCGAGCACGGGCGCGACGAGCGCGAGCAGGCTGATGCCTCCCGCCCGGGCGGCGGTGAGTTCCTGGTCCGCGCTGAACCGGCCGAAGACGAGCAGCGTGGCCGTGAGCAGGCCCATCGGCAGCGCGAACACGAGCACGTAGGGGATGAGCAGCGCGATGGCGCGCGCCACGCCGCCGGGCGTCGCCTGCCGGCTCACGAGCATCGCCATCACCTCGCGCAGCACATTGCCCAGCAGCAGCACGAAGGTGAACACCAGCACCGTCATCACCAGCGTCTGCAGGACCTGGCGTGTGAGGTGGAGGTGAAGCGTCTTCATGGCATCCGGACGCGCCGGAACGTTTGGCTACAAGGTGTGGCCGGGAAAGTTGCACGTGGGCGCGTCGGCGATGTTTGTGCCCGGTGAGTAGCGGCCGCCCGCCGGACAGACCGGCAGCACGGCGCCTTTCAAAAACGCAAACAAAGTAGCGTTCGTGAGAGAATATGTGTCCGCAGTAGTCTTCCTATTTTCCCGCGCCCAGTTTCGAAGTGCGCCGCGCATCTGTTTCAAATGGGTAGTGCAGCCGGCGCGCCTCCTCTCCTGCGCGCGACGGACTAACCCGGGTGTGGCAGGCGCAAGCACAAACAGCAGCCCCGCGCCAACCATCGCCAGCTCGTCCTGCTTGAAGCCGGAGTCCGCTCGGTGCCGAGGGGATAAACGCATGCTTCACCGCCTTCTTCCACTCCGGCCGAAGTGGTAGCCCTTGCCGATGCGCACGGCGCGGGCCTTCATCTCGTGCGGCGTGGGCGCGCCGGGTTTTCCCTGCTCGAACAGCGCCGTGTATTTGTAGGCGAAGTTTTCCAGCTTCACGCGCTCGACCGCCCGCCCGATGAACCGCTCGATGGCGAACACGTGCGTGGCGTCCTCGGCGATCATGATGGTGAAGGCGTCGCCGGTGTTCTCCGCGCGGCCGGTGCGGCCGATGCGGTGGACGTAGTCCTCCGGGTGCTGCGGCACGTCGTAGTTGACGACGTGGCTGACGTTGGCGATGTCGAGCCCGCGCGCGGCGATGTCGGTGGCGACGAGCACCTCGTAGCGTCCCTCGCGGAAGCCCTTGAGGGCGTGCTCGCGCTCGGCCTGCGTGCGGTTTGAGTGGAGCACGGCGACGGAGTGGTTGGCGCGCTTGAGCGTGGCCGCGACGCGGTCGGCGCCGTGCTTGGTGCGGCAGAAGACGATCACCGAGTCGTAGTGAACGCGGTCGAGCAGGGCGAGGAGCAGGTCGTCCTTCTGCGCCGAGTTCACCGGGTAGAGGACGTGCTTGACGGTGTCGGCGGGCGAGCGGCGCGCGCCGATCTCGATGGTTTCCGGCGAGCGCATGGCCCACGAGATGAGCGTCTCGATGGCCGGCGGGATCGTGGCGCTGAAGAGCGACGTGTGCCGCTGGGCGGGGCATTTCTGCACGATGCGCTTCACGTCCGGCAGGAAGCCCATGTCGAACATGCGGTCCGCCTCGTCAATGACCAGGAACTGCACGCGGTCCAGCCGGCAACGGCCCTGTTCCATGTGGTCGAGCAACCGGCCGGGCGTGGCGGCGATCACGTCCACGCCCTTCGTGAGCGCCTCGATCTGCGCGCCGTAGCCGACGCCGCCGTAGAGGACGGCCACGCGCAGGTCGGTGAAGCGCGCGTAGTCGCGGAAGGCGGTCTCGACCTGCGAGGCGAGTTCGCGGGTGGGTTCGAGGACAAGCGCGCGGGGTGAACCGGGGGCGTGTTTGTCGAGCTTGGAGAGGATGGGCAGCGCGAAGGCGGCGGTCTTGCCCGTGCCGGTCTGCGCGCTGCCGATGATGTCGCGGCCCTCCATGATGAGCGGGATGCCACGAAGCTGGATGGGCGTGGGTTCGACGTAGCCCATCGCGCGGACGCCCTCGAGCATCGCGTTGGAAAGGCCGAGTTTGGTAAACGGCATGCGGCGCAGGCTAGCCCACGGTCAGGGGGGACGGAAAGGGAAAGTGTGTTGACCGGCCAGCGGGGCTTGATTACATTGGCAACAGTTTCAACAGGCTGTGAATTTGACGCGCCCCTTCGCGAACTTGAGCGGCCCCGTGTGCCTCACGTGGCTGGTGCTCGGGCTGGCGGCGGGTTGCACGAGGAAGGAACCCGCGCCACCGGTTCCGGCCGTCGCCGTGCCGCAGCCCGCACCCGCGCCTTCAACTCCGCCCCGGGTGGTCGCGCCCGCGACGGTCACTGCACCGCCGGCACCGGCGCGGCCGGTGGCGTCCGCCCCGCAACCGCGGGAGCAGCCGATGGATTTGAACAGTCTTGATTCGATCCTGCAGGATTATGCAAACGCCTCCGGCCGGGTGCCGAAGACGTTTCAGGAAATGGTCGATCTGAAGCTCATCCCGCGCGTGCCGCAGCCGCCGGCGGGCAAGCAGTGGGTGATTGACCCGGTGCAAATCCGGATCAAGGAGAAGTAGCCAAACCGCAGCTTCCACCATGCGAACACAAGCAAAAGCAACCCCGCGCGGATTCACGCTCATCGAATTGCTCGTGGTCATCGCCATCATCGCGATCCTCGCCGGCATGCTCCTGCCCGCGCTTGCGACGGCCAAGAAGAAGGCGCAGTCGGGCCAGTGCCTCAACAGCCTCAAGCAGATCGGGACGGCGGCGCACCTGTATTCCGGCGACAACGATGAGAAGGTGGTCATTGCGGGCTACCGGGTGATCTCGGACCGCCCGCCGCAGATCAGTTGGGATGACTTGCTCAGCTCGTATCTCGGCGCCACCTACCTGCCGGTCGAGTTGGCGAATCCATCCGTCATCGGCACACGGGGCATGCGCATCATCAAGTGTCCGTCCGACAAAGTGGAGAACCAGGCGAACGTGAACAACGTCAACTCCAACTACCTCGCGCTGCGCCGCAGTTACGTGATGCCGCGCCATAACATGGGGCAGATCACGATCGGCGGCCGCGCGCCGCAGGCGGTGGATTGGCCGCCCGCGCCGGGCAACCAGACCGGCATCGGGCTGAACTGGAATTTCGGCAACGCCAGCCTGGCCATGGGAGTCAACTGGATGAACCCCCTGCCGGGTTCACAGACCATCAACGGCCCGCAAGGCGAGGCCTACTTCCACTCGAGCATGATCAACGACCCGACCGGCACCATGTTGATGACTGAGAAAGTCCACGCCACTTCCATGCAGGGCAACATGACGCAGGCGTTCATCCCCAATTCCACCGACGCCAACCACATCCAGGCAGGCAACGGCATCAGGTCGGCCCAGTATCACAACGCCAAGTTCAACTACCTGATGGTGGACGGACACGCCGAGTTCCTCGAACCGCTGCGCACGCTCGGGCGCGGCACGGCCCGCGGAGTGCAGACCGGCATGTGGACCGTCGCAGTCGGGGACTAGCTTCTCGACGTTCAAAGCCCACCCAATCCCCCATGAAACCGACGCCCCTTGCCCTTGTCGCCATCGGACTCGCCGTCACTGCCGCCTTGGCCCTCGCGCAACAGCAACCACGACCCGGCGCCCAGCAGAAGGCCGGCAAGCGCGCGGGCGACCTCCGCACGCAAACCAACCTGCGCGTCGGCGACACCGCGCCCGACTTCAAGCTCAAGACCAAGGAGGGTGACCGCGAGGTGCAACTCGCGAGCTTCCGCGGCAAGAAGCCCGTGGTCCTTGTTTTCGGCAGCTACACATGACCGCCTTTTCGGGACCAGGTTGGTTCCCTCGAACGCATTTACGACCAGTTCAAGGACAAGGCGGAATTCTTCATGGTTTACATCAAAGAAGCCCACCCCACGGACGGCTGGCAGGTGCCGCAGAACGAGCGGCAGGGCGTTTTGGTGAAGGACCCGAAGACGATCGAGGAACGCAACAAAGTCGCGGCCCAAGCTTGCGCGATGCTCAAGATCAAACTGCCCTGCCTCGTGGACGGCATGGATGACGCCGCGAACAAAGCTTACGCCGCGTGGCCGGACCGCATATACGTGGTGGACAGGGAGGGCAAAATCGCCGTGATGGGTGGGCCCGGACCCGGCGGCTTCCCGCCAAGCGTGACTACGGCGCGGACTTGGCTGGAGCAGAATCTTGGCGGTGCCGCGAAACCGTAGCGCGCCTCCACCCGTCCGAGGAGGTTGGCATCGGTGTCAAACAGAGCGCGGAGGCCCGGGCTCATGCGTGGCTCCGGGCCGGAAGTCCGCGACTGCCCGTTGACCGCGCCCCCCAATCCCGCTACAAACCGGAACGACTCATGCACACTCGAACCCCGCTCCTGCTCATTGCCACTGCACTCTCGTCACTGCTCGCGCCCGCCTCCGCGCAGGCGCAGGCGACACCGCCCAAGGGCTTCACCGCGCTCTTCAACGGCAAGGACCTCGCGGGGTTTCGCGGCGGCACGACCTTCGACCACCGCAAGCTGCTCGCGATGACGCCCGAGGCGCGCGCCGGGCAAATCCTCAAATGGACCGCCGCCGACCAGAAGGGCTCGATGATGGAACTCAACGCCAAGACCGGCAAACCGCACTGGTATGTCGAAGCCGGCGAACTCGTGAACGACGGCTTTGGCGCCTACGCGAGCACCGAGAAGGACTACGGCGACTTCGAGCTCCTCGTCGAATACAAGACCGTGCCGCTCGCCGATTCGGGCATCTACCTGCGCGGCGTGCCGCAGGTGCAAATCTGGGACTCGACCGAAACGAGCGAGCAAGCCGTGAAGCTCGGCAAGCCCAAAGGCTCCGGCGGACTCTGGAACAACAGCGCCGGCGCGCCCGGCAAGGACCCGCTCGTCATCGCCGACAAGCCCTTCGGCGAGTGGAACAAGTTCCGGATCATCATGGTGGGCGACATCGTCACCGTGTGGCTCAACGACAAGCTCGTCGTGGACAAGGCGCGCATGGAGAACTACTACGACCGCAAGACCTCCGTGCCCGAGAAAGGCCCGATCCAGCTCCAGACCCACGGCGGTGAAATCCGCTGGCGAAACATCTTCATCCGCGAAATCCAACCCGGGAAGTAATCGAAGGCAACCCTCCAAACGACTCTCACTTGAACGCTCATCGCATTCTCACCGTCGCCTTCGCTTCCGCCGCCGTCGCCGGCGCCGCAGCGTGCGCGAGTCTTCAGCCCGACCCCGAGCGCGGCTTCGTCTCCATTTTCAATGGAAAGGACTTCGAGGGCTGGTCGGGCCCGGTGGACAACTACGAAGTCGTCCAGGGCGCGATCGTCTGCAAGAAGGGCAAGGGCGGCACGATCTACACGAAGGAGGAATACGCCGACTTCATCGTGCGGCTCGAGTTCAAGGTCCCGTCCGGCGGCAACAACGGCCTGGCGATTCGCTACCCGGGCTCGGGCGACACCGCCTACGTCGGCATGTGCGAGTTGCAGGTGCTCGACGACAACTACGACAAGGTCCGCGGCAAGCTCGACCCGCGGCAAGTCCACGGCTCCGCTTACGGAATGGCCGGCGCGAAGCGCGGCTTCCAGAAACCCAACGGCGAATGGAACGAGCAGGAAGTCACCGTGAAAGGCTCGACCATCAAGGTCGTGCTCAACGGCGAAGTCATCCTCGACACCGACCTCGCGAAGATCGATCCCGGGACGTTCATGGCCAAGTCAAAGCATCCCGGCCTCACGCGCACGAAGGGCCACTTCGGGTTCGCAGGACACAGCGACCCGGTGGCCTTCCGCAACGTGCGCATCAAGCGGCTGGAGTAGGTCGCGCGCAGCGCGGCAGGCAATTCCCCTGTTGGCTTCGCCGCGGGCAGCGGCTAGTTTTCGCCATGCCTTTCAACCGCCGCCGGTTCTTCACGCAGTCGGGCGCGATTGCCGCCACGTCGCTCGTGGCCCCGCAGGTCACCCGCCCCGCCGAGCCCTCCGGCGCCCGCCCGGGGCAGAAGCCGCGCCACATCATCCACCTCGTCGCCGACGGCATGAGCAGCGGCACGCTCACGTGCGCGGACCATCTCTCGCACTTGCTCCGCGGACGGGGGCTCACGTGGATGCAGCTCCTCAACCGCCCGGACACGCACACGGGCGTCATGGATGTCCGCTCGCTCAACTCGCTCGTGACCGACTCATCCGCATCCGCCTGCGCATGGGGCAGCGGCTCGCGCATCGTCAACGGCACGGTCAACATCCTGCCGGACGGCACGACACTGCGGACGCTTTACGAGCTGTTCGGCGAAGCCGGATGGAAACGCGCTCTCGTCACCACGACGGAGATCACCCACGCCACGCCCGCGGGATTCGCCGCGAGCGGACTCAAGCGCGAGGCGGCACCCGCCATCGCGAAGCAATACCTCGAACGCAAGATCGAAGTCCTTCTCGGCGGCGGCCAGCACTACTTCGATCCCGCGCTGATGAAGGATCCGGTCAAGCGCAGGCTCGTCCTCGACCTCTACCCCGATTACAAGGCCGCCGGCTACGCGGTGATGAAGACCGCCGCGGAACTTCGCGCCGCGCCCCTCGACAAGCCCTGGCTCGGCACGTTCGCCATCAGCCACCTGCCGTTCACGCTCGATGCCCGCGCGGACGACGCGGCGAAGGCGGCCGCGCCGACGCTCGCCGAACTCACGACGCTCGCGCTCAAGAAACTCCAGCGCGAGCCGCACTTCATCATGCAGGTCGAGGGCGGACGCGTGGACCACGGCGGGCACGCGTGCGACGCCGCGGCCGCCTTGCACGACCAGATCGCGTTCGACGAGGCGATGGACGTCTGCCTCGAATTCCAGAAGCGGCATCCCGACACGCTGCTTGTTTTCACCACCGACCATGGCACCGGCAACCCCGGCCTCAACGGCGCCGGCCGCGAATACAACTTGAGCGACCCGCTCTTCAAAAACCTCCTGAACGTCCGCCGCAGCTTCAGCTACATCGCCACCACGCTCGGCTCGGAGGAATACCCGGTCGATTTCAAGGTGCCGCGCGAACCCGCCGACGTCGCCCGGGTGATCCTCGACGCGACCGGCTACGAAATCCGCGCCGACCAGCTTGCGACGCTCCTGCCGTTCATGGAGAAGAAAGGCCGCGCGCTTTACGGGCTGCAATCCAACTGGAGCTCGCAACTCGGCCAGCTCATGGGCAACCACATCGGCATCGGCTGGTCCGCCAACACCCACACGGCCGACTACGTGCCCATCCTCGCCCTCGGCCCCGGCGCCGAGCGCTTCCGCGGCTTCATCCAAAACACGGACGTCTTCCGCCACTACACGCAGCTCGCGGGGATTGACTTCAAGAACCCGACGGCGCCGCCCCAGACCGCATCAGCCCGCGGCCCGCGGCGGGAGGACGCGGACCTCCACTGGCACCACGACGCGCTCGCTTAGCCCGGCACGAAACCCGGCCGCCGCGCGGCGCGGGGCCATCGGCGTCACCATGTTTGCCTTCATCACGGATGGGTTCAGCTTCGAGGCGCTCGCGAGCAACCCGGTCTTCTGGGTGTTCACCGTGTTCACCGTGTGGATGCTCGTGGATGCCATCCGGCGCGGCGAGTGGATCTGGGCGGTGTTCATCTTCATCTTCCCGATGCTCAACGCGATCCTCTACTTCTTCCTCGTCTTTCGGAACGCGGTGTCCGCCACGCGCGGATTCGAGCTGCCC
>Ga0194132_10000606_pt1 | contig 73309 bp, 64 predicted proteins | sample TA2KigOf80mmetaG_FD_148612 | JGI IMG/M metagenome (GOLD analysis project Ga0194132, IMG submission 148612) | Freshwater microbial communities from Lake Tanganyika, Tanzania - TA2015054 Kigoma Offshore 80m | ecosystem: Environmental > Aquatic > Freshwater > Lake | place: Tanzania: Lake...
CCTCGAGGTTGCGCCAGGGACCACGCCTGCTGATGAGCTCGGTCTTGTAGAGACCGATGATGGACTCGGCCATGGCGTTGTCGTAGGAGTCGCCGCGGCTGCCGACCGACGGCTCGATGCCTGCCTCGGCCAAACGCTCGGTGTAGCGAATGGACAAGTATTGAACCCCGCGGTCGCTATGATGCACCAGCCGCTCGGCCGCGTCGTCTTCTGGCTCCGCGATCGCCTGCTCGAGCGCGTCGAGCGCCAGGTCGCTCCTGAGCGAGCTCGACACCCGCCAGCCCACGATCCTGCGTGCGAACACATCGATGACGAACGCCACGTACACGAACCCGCGCCACGTAGCCACGTACGTCAGGTCCGACACCCAGAGCTCGTTCGGCCGGCTCGCCGTGAACGCGCGCTCCACCAGGTCCCGCGGACGCTCGGCCAGCTCGCCCGGGATCGTCGTCGTCTCGAACGCACGGTCCCGGACCACCCCCCGCAGGCCCATCTCCTTCATCAGGCGCGCCACCGTGCAGCGCGCCACGACGATCCCCTCCCGGTTCAGCTGCTTCCAGACCTTCTCTACACCGTAGACCTGGAAGTTCATGTCCCACACTCGCCGGATCTCAGGACGCAGCTCAGCGTCGCGCTGCGCCCTGGCCGAGCACAGCGACGGATCCTGCTCCATCGCCTTGTGCGCGTAGTAGGTCGACGGAGCGATCGGAAGCACCCGGCAGATCGGCTCGACTCCGTACTCGACCCTATGGTCGTCGCAGCACCCATGTGCGAAGCGTCTGCGCCGTGCAGCCGATCTTCTCCGCAATCGACTCAATCGCCGCCCACTGCGAGCTGTACTCCTCTGCGTGCTCCTGTACTAACCGAACGGCCCTCTGCCTCGTCTCCGGGGAGTACTTCTTTACCTCGTTCATGACCCCATCCTCTCAAAGGATGCGGTCTCCGACAATCCCGGCGCAGTTCACGGTATGCCAGCGCCCACTTCTTACCGGCAACCCAGCGGGGACAAAGCAAAAGGGAGCGGGCCGTGTGGGCCCGCTCCCTTTTGGGTGCGTGCGGCCGAGTCGCGCCGTCAGCTGCCCCTGCGTGCCGGGCGGTTCGCCTCGAGCCAGGCCTTCTGCTCGGCGGTGAGTACGCCCAGGACCGACTGATAAAGGGCCAGGACGGCGGCACGAAGACTCTGCGCGATGGGGCGGGCCTCCACCATGATTGCGCGGACTTCCTCGCGCGTCTGTCCGGCGGCGCGCGCCGCCTTAGCGCGCTCCATGACAGCCTTGAGGGCCGCGAGCTGGCTGGCGCGGGCGGCCTTGAAAGCCTGGCGCAGCGCCGAGATCTGCTCCTTTTGCGCTGTCGTCAGCGCGAGTTCGGCCGGCAGGCGCCCGGGGCCCTGGGTGCGGCCATCGTACGCATGCGACGTCTGCGGGCCAAAGGTGGTCTCCAGAACCACGCCTGGGTCACCGAACAAAACGAGCGCGTAGTCACCAGTGTCGAGCACGGGGGGCTCGGTGCCCGTGTCACAGGCCGCGAGCGTGACAGCAGCCACGGCCATCAGGTCGAATCTGCGCATCGAAGACAGTCCTGGAGTTTGGGTATGATCCAAAAATCTTGCACGTCTCTATCTTGCACGTCTCTATATTTGGAGCGCAACAGGCACCGCTCCGTTAAAAGACCAGAGCGGGCGCGTGGCTTGCCCCCCTATGGGTGTCGGACCAGGCCAGTCTCGAGCAGGAGGTCGTATGAATGCCCCACGGGAAGACGACACTGGTCCGGTCGGCCCATCGAGGCGACGCTGGATCGCAACCTCGGCCGCTTTGGTCGCCGGGAGTCTGGCGGGCTGCAATACCAGAGGCGGTGCATCCGGCAACCCCGACATCACGACGCGTTCATCGGGCGAGGGGCCACCGATGGCGCTTCCGGGCTTCGACGCCGAGCGTCGCACCGACCGGCTCACCTCGACCGTGGGGCCCGAAGAGGATCGCTTCGTTGCCTGGAACGCGGCGCTTCGCGCTTCAGCTGGGGGCCGAGAATCCGCCTTCGTCGACCTGGACGCCGTAGATCACAACCTCAGGCTGGTCGGCAGCCAGCTCGGCTCGAAGTTCGCGCTCCGCCTCTGCGACAAGAGCCTGCCGAGCCTACCCCTCCTCGAGTACATGATGCTGGCCGCCGGCACGAACCGGATCATGGCCTTCTCGGAGGAGATGGTCCGGGAGCTGCTCGTACGCTGGGAGAGCGATGTCGACATCCTGCTGGGCCGACCGGCCTCGGTGGAGGCGCTCGCGCGCACTTTCGCGACCCTGGACGAGCTCGGCAGCGAGCCGAACCACGCGGGTACAGTGCGGTGGCTCGTCGATACCCCCGAGCGCATGCGACAGTACGCGGCTTTCGCCGCTGAGCGGGGCGAAGCGATCAGCGTCTCGGTGGAGATCGACGTGGGGCTGCACCGCGGAGGAGCGCGCGACGCCGACCAGCTCCGAGCCATGCTGAGGACGATCGCGGAGTCCGGATTCCTGCGCTTCACCGGCTTCATGGGCTACGAAGGGCACGTGCCGTTCGTCCCCCTGGATCGAGGCACTCCGGCCGCAGAGTTCGAGGCAGTGCAGCGTCGCTATGCGGAATTCGTGCGCGTGGGACGAGAAGCACACCCCGCGCTGTTCGAGGGACCGCTCGTCTACAACAGCGGCGGGAGTCGTACGTACCACTCCTACACCGACGACCTCGACACGCCGGTCAATGACGTCGCGATGGGCTCAGTCTTCTTCTACCCGAGCAACTTCCACAACCTGCCCGAGGTAGGACTGCGCACGGCGACGTTCTTCGCGACGCCGGTGCTCCGGCGCCTGGACCCGGCCGAAACGTACCCGGACGCCGAGTTCCTGCCCGGCCTCGCCCGAGGCCAGGCCGACTTCGCGGTGTGGTACGTCATGGTCTCCGGGGGCTTCCCGGGCGATCGACACCATCCCAAGGGCCTCATCCCCAGTCCGACCTCCACCGGCGACCCGACCCGCATCGTGAACATGATGCCGAACCAGGGCAGGTGGCTGGGTGCGCGCGACGTGCCGCTGGACGTGGGCGACTTCATCTTTTACCAACCGTGGGAAGCGGACGCCGTGCGTTGGCTCGCGTACCTGGACGTCTTCCGCGGCGGGCAGCTGCTCGATCAATGGAAGACGTCTCAACCAGGAACTCGTCTCACGTGACCCACGGACGACGCTCCGCGATGCGTCGAGCGCGCCGTCTATCGACTCTTGCCTGGACCGCGGCCTTGGCCGCGACCGCATCCTGCGGGACGCAAGAGACCGGCGGATCACCCCAGGCCAGTGCAGAAGCAACCACTCTCCGCCTCTACGTCCTCGACTGCGGGAGCATGACGGGCGATCTGACGCGGTTCCGTCTGCTACCGGAAGAGGTGCCGACGAACGAGATGTCGATCCCGTGCTTCCTGGTTGCGCATCCTAGGGGCATGCTGCTCTGGGACGCGGGAGCCGTGCCCGATCAGGAATGGGTGCCCACCGGGAGTCCGGTCCGGCACCACCTCGTGCTGCCCGACGCGAGCGAGCGCGATCTCACCCTCCGGAGGCCGCTGCTCGCCCAGCTCACCGAGCTGGGGTACACGCCGTCCGGCGTCGACTACCTCGCGCTCTCGCACTACCACTGGGATCACGTCGCCAACGCGAATGCCTTTGCCGGTGCGACCTGGCTGGTGCGTCAGGTCGAGCGCGACGCCATGTTCGCCGAGGTCCCCCCGGTCACGCTGCCCGCGAACTACGCGCGGCTGAAGGACAGCAATACGGTCCTCATCCAAGACGACGACTACGACGTCTTCGGGGACGGAACCGTGATCATCAAGAGTGCGCCGGGCCACACGCCGGGCCACCAGGTCCTCTACCTGCGACTCGCACGGACGGGCGACGTGCTGCTCTCGGGCGATGTCTATCATTTCCCAGCTTCGCGGACGCTTAGGCGTGTACCGACCTTCGATTTCGACCAGGAGCAGACACCGGTGACACGCGAGGCGATCGAGGCATTCCTCGAGAGGACCGGCGCACAGCTGTGGATTCAACATGACGCCGTGGGTAACGCGCTGCTGAGGAAGTCGCCGGAGTACTACGAATGAGACGGTGGACCCGTCGGTGAGCTGATGGACCCCGGGCGCAAGCAGCGCGTCTTCGAGGCGTCGACCGCTGGCGTACGCAATTCCTACAGGGTGGCTCCGCTGGTCACCCATGGAGCGACATGAAATGGATCCCATGGTCCGTTCGCAGGCGGCCGACGTGCCGTACAACATGACGACCACCGGCTTCGACCTGCCCGGATATCGAATCGTGTCGTGCCTGGGCGTGGTGCGCGGCGTCGTCGTGCGGTCGCGATCCGTGTTCGGCACGATCGGCGCCGGCCTCCAGACGCTGTTCGGCGGAACGATCTCGCTCTTCACGGAGCTCGCAGAGCGAACCCGGCAGCAAGCGTTCGACACCATGTTGCTCCAGGCGGACGTGGCCGGTGCGAACGGGGTCATCGGTATTCGCTATGACGCGACGGAGGTGATGCAGGGAGCGACGGAAGTGATCTGCTACGGGACCGCGGTGCACGTGGAGCCGGTGGGGGAGTGAGCCTGGGCGCAGGGGCGAGGCCGGGCGACGCCGATGTTCCGGTCTCGCGCGGGTGAGTCGGTCCGCACGTGGGTCCCCGTGCCGACCCTGTCACGCACGGACGTGGTCGATTTCATCCTGCGAGGGCTCGAGCGACCGTACCTGAAAGGGACGCCGCGACTCCTGCGCTGAGGGGCACGCCACCCGCGTCCCCGCGGAGCCCAGCTCGCTGGACCGGCCGCCGCATGCGCTCGAGCAGCGCCCGGAACCGCGGCTGGGAGCGGAGCGGGGCATATTGGGGGAGCAGCAGATACGGCATGTTGGGGTCGTGTGTCGCGTAGCCACGCTCCAGCCAGTCCATCGCATGTGCGAGATCGCCTGCGACCAGGTAGAGAGTGGCCACGTCGGTGGGCACCACGTACTGCCCGGATGCCCGCGAGGCCAACGCGTCCGCCGCCTGGTGCATGGCCGCGGGGTAGCCGCTCTCAGGGAATGCCTGCGCCACGATGGCCGCGGCTTCCGGCTGGCCGGAGGCCTCCAGGTAACGCGCCGCAGCCTCCGCAGCAGCGTCGAACCGGTGCAAGGCATCGTTCGCGAGCCAGAGGGCATTGAGCGCCACCGGGTGGCCGGGGGTCATCTCGAGGGCGCGGCGCGCTTGGGCGTCGGCATCCTCCCAGCGTCGCTCGAAGACGAGGTCCGCGGCGTCGAGCGCGAGGAAGAGCGGATTCAGGGGATCAATCGCGAGCGCTTGGTCCATCTGCCGCCTCGCCTCCGTGGGACGGCCGAGGATATTGAGCAGATGCGAGTAGAAGGCGTGGGCATCGGGGAAGCCGGGGTTGATGTCGAGCGCGCGGTGGAACTCCGCCTCGGCGATGGCCCAGTCCCAATCGGACTGGATCGAGATCAGCGCCAGGTTGTAATGACCCTCGAGCAGCAGGCTGTCGAGAGCCAGCGCGCGCAGCGCCTCGGCTCGCGACTGGGACGTGGCTTCCTCCGGCGCGGCGAACCCCATCTGCAGACGGCTGATCCAGACCATGGAGAGCCCGGCGTGGCCCAGCGCGTTGAGGCTGTCCTGCCGCAGCGCGAGCTGGAAGTACTGCTCGGCGGCATCGAGGTCCTCGGGCGTGAGTCTGTAGGTGTGGAACCGGCCCCTGAGGTACGAATCGTAGGATGCCGGATCCACTTCCCGGGCGGACGCGAGTCGGGCCGCTTCGCCTGGCGTGAGCGGCGCCTCGATGCGCGTGGCGACGGCCCGGGCCACGTCGGTGTACACGCCGAGGACGTGCCGCAGGTCGCTCTGGCTGGATCTCCCCGGAGATGTCCAAGAAGGTCGAGCAGAGTCGCGCGCACTTCGATCGTCTGTATCTGTATCCGCGCTCGTCGCCGCCGATCACACTCGACCACCTCGGCAAGGCAGTCTACCCGCTGCTCGCGTTCTTCGCGCGCGTGCTCGAGTTCCAGTCCCAGAAGGTCTTGCGCAGGAAGCTCGACGAGGAGGTGCTCACGGCGTTGGGTAATAGCCTAACGGCCGCAGCGAGCGGGCCCTACTTCACCGACGCGGAGCTCCAGTCGCTGTTCGGGCGGAGCAGGGAGTCGATGCAGGTGGTCGCGGGCTTGTGGCCGCGCATGAACCTGGCGGCTCCGGATCTGCGGGAGTTGCTCGCGGACGTCTCGCGCGAGTTGATCCCGCGGGGCGATCCCGCCTCCGCTACCTGGAGCGAGTGGGTCGGCGCGAGTCCGGAGCAGCTCGAGGCGGCTACGGAGGTGTTCCGCAGGGTCTCGACCGGCGAGGTGTGAGGCACACGAGCTCGTGATCTTCGGACTGCGGCCGAGCGGGCCGGCCAGTGACATTCGGGGCCGCCCAGCCGAAGTTGACGCCCATCCTCGACCACTACAGGTGAGACAGCGCCCCGCATGACCGACATCTTTTTGGGTAAGGGCGTAGGCGAGGGCGACCAGCCCGTCGGGATGATGGGATCCACATGATCAAGCTCAGCAACCTCGAGAAGTCGTACCGCACAGGAGCGGGCGAGACGTTCGTTCTGCGCCGGATCAGCGGCGAGATCCGGAAGGGCGACTTCGTCACCATCATGGGCCCGTCCGGGGCGGGGAAGTCGACCCTGCTCGCCATCCTGGGCATGCTCGACGGCGACTGGCGCGGCGAGTACTGGCTGATGGGCGAGCCGGTGCACGCGCTCAAACCCAAGCAGCGCATCGAGCTGAACAAGCGCTACGTCGGGTTCGTCTTCCAGCAGTACCACCTGATCGACGACCTGAACGTCTACGAGAACCTCGAGATCCCGCTGTCGTACCGGAACGTCCCCAAGAAGGAGCGCCAGGCGATCGTCGCCGACGCGCTCGACCGCTTCCAAATCGTGGGCAAGAAGGACCTCTTCCCGAGCCAGCTCTCGGGAGGGCAGCAGCAGCTGGTCGCGGTCGCACGCGCGGTGATCGCGGAGCCGTCGGTGATCCTCGCCGACGAGCCCACGGGGAGCCTGCACTCGAGTCAGGGCCGCATGATCATGGATCTGATGAAGTCGCTGAACGCGGAGGGCACCACGATCATCCAGGTGACGCACAACGAGGAGTGCGCGAAGTACGGCAACCGCGTGATCCAGCTCAAAGACGGCTGGATCGTGGACGAGTAGGGCGGCGCTCGGTGGCCGCGCGGGTCCTCGTCGCCGACGACCAGCCGGACGTGCTCGAGGCGCTCCGTCTCCTACTCAAGGCCGAGGGGTGCGAAGCGGTGACGGCGAGCTCACCCGCCGAGGTGCTCAAGCTCGTCGAGAAGTCTCCGGTCGACCTCGCGCTCATCGACTTGAACTACACGCGCGACACGACCTCGGGGCGCGAGGGACTCGACCTGCTGGCCAAGCTGCGCGGGCTCGACCCGACGCTGCCCGTCGTGGTCATGACCGCGTGGGGGAGCGTGGAGGGCGCGGTCGAGGCGATGCGTCGGGGGGCGCGCGACTACGTCGAGAAGCCGTGGGACAACGAGCGCCTGCTCGCGACCGTCCGCACGCAGGTGGCGCTCGCTCGTGCGCTCCGTCGCAGCGAGCTGCTCGAGGGCGAGAACCTGCACCTGAAGGGTGCCGAGGGGAGCAACGTGCCCGAGCTGATCGCGCGCTCGGCGGCCATGCGGCCGGTGCTCGACATCATCGAGCGCGTCGGCCCCTCCGACGCGAACGTGCTGGTGGTGGGTGAGCACGGCACCGGCAAGGAGATCGTGGCGCGCTGGCTGCACGCCGTGTCGCCCCGTGCGCCGCACGCGCTGGTGGCGGTGAACGCGGGCGGGTTCAGCGAGGGTGTCTTCGAGAGCGAGCTCTTCGGGCACGTGCGCGGCGCGTTCACGGATGCCAAGACGGACCGCGTGGGGTGCTTCGAGCTCGCCGACGGCGGCACGCTCTTCCTCGACGAGATCGCCACGGTGCCGCTCCAGCAGCAGACCAAGCTGCTCCGCGTGCTGGAGACGCGGGAGATCCAACGTGTCGGCTCCTCGAAGGTGCGCAGCGTGGACGTGCGCGTCGTGTCCGCCACCAACGCCGACGTGGGCGGCATGGTCGCCCGCGGCGAGTTCCGCGAGGACCTCCTCTATAGGCTGAACACCGTGGAAGTTCGGCTGCCGCCCCTGCGCGAGCGGGGTGGGGACGTTCTGCTGCTGGCCGAGCACTTCCTCCGCCAGCAGGCGGCGCGCTACGGCCGCGACGTGGAGGGGTTCTCGCCGCATGCGGTAGAGGCGCTGGCGGCGCACGCCTGGCCGGGGAACGTGCGCGAGCTGCGTCATGCGGTGGAGCGCGCGGTGCTCATGTCCCGCGGCCGCACCATCGAGGCCGCGGACCTCGGGCTTCGGCGGCGGGACGACGGCTCGGCCCGCATCGAGGAGCTCACGCTCGAGGAGGCCGAGCGACTCATGATCGAGCGTGCTCTCGAGCGCCACCAGGGGAACGTGACCAAGGCGGCCGAAGCGCTCGGCGTGAGCCGGAGCGCCCTCTACCGGCGGCTGCAGCGTCACGAAGAGGGAGAGGGGCGAGGCGAGGAGCGCGAGGAGGTATAGATGGCGCTCGGCCACGAACGCCGCATTCTCGCGTTGGCGGTCCTGGTCGGACTCCCCGGCGTTGCCGCCGCCCTAGCGCTCCTCTGGCTGGGCGATTTCGCCCCCCGAACGGTGTGGACGGCGACCGCGCTGCTCCTGCTCGCCTGGGTCGGCGCGGCCGTCCTGCTCCGCGACCAGGTGGCGCGCCCGCTCGGCACGCTCGCCAACATGCTCGCGGCGCTGCGCGAAGGGGACTTCTCGATTCGGGCGCGCGTGCCCGGGGGTGGGGCACCCGATTCGCTCTCGCTCGCCTACGCGGAGATGAACGCCCTCGAGAGTCTCCTCCGCAACCAGCGGCTGGGGGCGGTGGAGGCCACCGAAACGCTCAGGAAGGTGCTCGAGGAGATCGACGTCGCGGTGTTCGCATTCGATCCCGACGTCGTGCTGCGCATCGTCAACCGCGCCGGGGAGCGATTGCTCGCGCAACCGGCGGATCGCCTCATCGGGCGGAGCGCGGCGGAGCTCAGGCTCGCGGAGACGCTCACCGGCATCGCCCCGCGTACGCTCGAGCTCGCGCACGCCGGCGGGGCGGGCCGGTGGGAACTCCGCCGCAGCGTGGTGCGGCAGGAAGGGTATCCGCTCCAGCTCATTGCCCTCTCCGACCTGAGCCGGGCGTTGCGCGAGGAAGAGAGGGCAGCCTGGAAGCGCATCATCCGTGTGCTCTCGCACGAGATCAACAACTCGCTCGCCCCCATCAAGTCGATCTCGGGCAGCCTGAAGGGCATGCTCGCGCGCGAACGGCTGGCGGGCGATCTCGGCGACGACGTGGAGCGCGGGCTCGCCGTCATCCAGGGGCGGGCGGAGGCGCTCGGCCGCTTCATGGCGTCGTACGCGACGTTGGCGCGCCTTCCGCCGCCGGAGCCGGTGGACGTGGACGTGGCGGTCCTGGTCCGCCGGGTGGCCGACCTCGAGACCCGCCTTCCGGTCGAAGTCATCGGCGGGCCCTCACTCACGCTGCGGGCGGACCAGGACCAGCTCGAGCAGGCGCTCATCAACCTGGTGCGCAACGCGGTCGACGCGACGGTGGAGGCGGGAGGAAGCGCAGGCGTGAGCATCCGCTGGATCACGCGCACCGGCAAGCTGCATCTGTTGGTGGAGGACTGCGGGCGCGGCCTGACCGACACGGCGAACCTCTTCGTCCCGTTCTACACAACGAAGCCGGGGGGCTCGGGGATCGGGCTCGTGCTGTCCCGCCAAATCGCCGAAGGGCACGGGGGGACGCTCGAGCTCGAGAACCGGGGGGACGGTTCCGGGGCCCGGGCGCGGATGATCCTGCCGCTGGACGCGTCGGCCTGAGCCGGCGGCCGGGGCGCCGGGCCGTCGGCGGTCCGTATTGCCGCCGTGGTCACCGCGTGCACCCTTTCATTTTCATTACCTTGAGGCGACCCGCACCTCGCCGCCAGAGCGCGGCGCGGCCCCACAACGCTTCCCCCGGGGTGAGCAGCTTGCAGCACCGGCCCATCAAGGTCCTGCTCGTCGAATCCGACGAGGACTACGCGGCCGAGGTGCGCGATAGCCTTTCCGGTGGAAAGGCCGCAGGCCTGGAGATCGAGGTGGCGTCGGAGCTCAGCCAAGCGCTGGCTCGCCTGAGCCAGGGCGGGGTCGATGCGATCCTGCTCGCTCTCGACTTGGCGGACAGCCGGGGGATGGTCACGTTCGACCGGGCCTTCGCGCTCGCCCCCGACTTTCCCATCATCGTCCTCACTGGTGAGCCGGACGAAGAGGCCGCGGTCGCGGCGTTGCAGGGCGGGGCGCAGGACTATCTGGTGAAGTCCGAGGTGACCCCCGGCATGCTCGTGCGCGCCGTGCGGCACGCGATCGAGAGGCACCGGCTCTTCTCCGCGCTCCGGAGCCTCTCGCTCATCGACGATCTCACCGGCCTCTACAACCGCCGGGGGTTCGCGGACCTGGGCGAGCAGTACCTCAAGCTGGCCCGCCGCTCGGGTCGCGGCGTGACGATGGTCTACTTGGATCTGGACCGCTTCAAGACCATCAACGACTCGCTGGGCCACCACGTCGGCGACCGCGCGCTGCTCAAGGTCGCCGACATTCTGCGTGCCACGTTCCGGCGGTCCGACATCATCGCCCGCCTGGGGGGCGACGAATTCGGTGTCCTGGCGCTGGAAGCTGCCGACGAAAGCTCCGACCTTCTGGTACAGCGTTTGCGGGAGCGGGTGGTCGACTTCAACCGCAGCAGCCCGGAGCCGTATCAATTGTCGGTCAGCATCGGCATGGCCCGCCACGACGACGACCTGCGCGTGCGCCTGGATGACTTGGTCGCGGAGGCGGACAGCGCCATGTACCGTGAGAAGCACGGCAAGCGTGCCGCGGCCCTGAGGGAGAGATGAGCGAGGACACGCCGTCCGTCGAAGCCCCCACCCGGGCCGGAGCGTCGGCCGCGGATGACGCGCCGCGGGCCCCCAAAGGCGCGCTGCATTGGCTCGTCCGCATCGCGGAGCGGGCGGGGTACGCCGAGGCGCAGCGGCCCGACGTCCCGGTGGGCGCTGCGGCTCCGCTGGCCTGGAGCGAGGTCACGAAGGCCTACGGCGTCACCGATCCCCAATTGGCCGAGCTGGTCGCCGAGTACTTCCGACTGAGCGTTGCGGACATCAACCGTGCGGATCCGAATGCGGCGCTCCTCGTGCCCGAGGTGATGGCGCGCAAGCATCACGTCTTCCCGCTCGGCGAGGACGACCGGCAGATCGCGGTAGCTACCTGCGATCCGACCAACGTAGAGGCCGAGCGCGCGCTCGGGTTCGCCACCGGCCGCACGCCGCTCTTCAAGGTGGCCGCTCCGCGCACGATCCAGGACGCGCTCGACCAGCGCTTCTCGCCCGAGAAGGCCGTGGACGCGCTGCTCGGCGGGCTCGCCGACGACGTCAGCGAAGACGCGGTCAAGCTGGTCGAGGAGATGGGCCCCGAGTCCATCTCGGAGGACGACGTCACGTCCACCCCGGTGGTGAAGCTCACCAACCTGATCATCCGCGACGCCATCACGCAGGGGGCGAGCGACATCCACCTGAAGGATGTAGCGGTGCTGGGGCGCGCCGCGATGGGCCTCGCATGGGTCGCAGGGTGGCTCTGCGCGCCTATCCCCACCGCGGCCCAAGACGCCACGTGTCGGCTGCTCTGTGCGCCCGACTTCAAGTTCGAGCCGACGGTCACGCTCGAGAATCTCGGCAGCCGCGCGCGCGTCGACGTAGGCGGGCAAGTCGAGCAGACCGAGCGCGAGACGGTCCTAGAGCTCATCTTCTCGGTGGGGATTCCCACGACGATTCCACGAGTCGGGTTCACTCTCGAGGCGATCTTCGCGCCCTTCAAGGGCACGGACGAGCAGCCGTTCACGGGAGAGACGGCACAGGGCCTCGGTCGAGACGAGATCAGGGACAACCTTCCCGAGATCGAGTCCGAGCTGAACTTCGACCTGCTCACCGGTGGTGAGACCGGCGGATGGGTCTCCTCGCACGTCGACGTCGTCGACAAGTTCAGTCCCGGTGAGCTGCCTGGGGACGGCGGCGCCTACACCCACAAGCTCAATTTCGAGTGGGATACGGCGCTGCACGTGTTCAACTTCCTGCCCGAGGGACGCTGGCTGCGAGAGCTGGAGCTCGAGTTGTCGATCGACTACATGGCGAGTGGGATACCGAAGGCAGGGGACTTGGTTGGAGGCGAGCTCTACCTGGACGACGCGAGCCCCTGGTCGGCCTCGCTGGTGTTCGTGATGCCTCTGGCCCCTCTGGTCCCATGAGCGTATCGGACGTGCACCGACCGCCAGGGGCGGGACGGACGCGGCGGCCCGCGGGCGACCGACGCTTCGTCGCGCTATCCGGGGTGCTCGCGCTGCTCGGCTGCGCGGGCGTGGCGCTGGGCGCGGCCCCGAGCGGGCAGGCCTCGTCCGGGGGCGACGGATTCTCGGGCCGGGTCACGGGCGGATCGGGTGCGTCGGGGGTGCGCGGCGCCACGGTGCACCTCGTCCCGGTCGACGGGATGGACCTGTCCAGCAACATGACCGCCAGCTCGATCTACCTTGCACCGTATCCCGCCGAGGCGTTCGACGAGCCGCTCGAGGACGCGATTCGCGGGGCAGGCGATGACTTCCCGCGCGCGACGACCGACGCGAACGGCGCCTTCACGATCGACCTCGTGCCCGACGGGCGCTTCTTCATCCACGTCACGCCCGCAGCGGCGGACGCCGAACACCTCCCCGGCGGCGACCAGAGCCGGCGCAGCCACGCTGCCGAAGATCTGCGCGGACGCGAGATGACCATCCGACTCTCGGACAACCCATCGCCCGCAGCCCGCGCGGTGGGGAGCTCGCGGTGTCTCGAGTGTCATGCCGAGCAGGAGCACTGGGCCCAGACCGCGCACAAGCTCGGGTGGACGCCGCCGCACGCGCCCGGAGCGCTGCAGGACTTCTCGCGGCACCCTGAGTGGGGTGCGGCTCTCGCGTCGTTTCCGGCGGTGGGCGACTACACGCGGGGCACTCGGCTCGAGCTGGGCGACTACGATGCGACGCGGGGTGACGACAAGTTCAAGCTGAGGGTGGCCGGCGATGCCCGGCTCCCCATCACGACGACGTTTGCTGACGTCTACCTGTGGAGGAGCACGAGCGATCAGCGCTTCTACATCACGCTGGTGAACCGACTCAACCCGCAGGATCCGAACAGCCCGGCCCACCTGCCGATCGAGCTCGTGTACGGGGGCGTGGTGCACGACCAGCGCTACATCGTCTCGGTCCCTCGCGGGCTCGGCGACCGGCAGGGTTGGTACACGCTGCTGCGCTACAACTCGAGCGGTCGCGACGAGCGGCTGAACCGCACCCGTCGCGTGTGGCACGACTACAAGTTCTGGATGTGGTGGTCCGCAGGCGGGGACGGCGCGTACGGGAGCGCCGACGACGTGCTCGCGGCGCCTCCCATCAACAACAACGCCATCCAGACGATGTGCGCGGGATGCCACTTCACTGGTTGGGAGCGATACCAGGATGCGGCGTCGGGTCAGGTGTTGGCGAGGGCCGTCGACGATCCGGCCGGCGAGGCCAACATCGACGACGACCCCGCCATGGACGAGATCAACATAGGGTGCGAGAACTGCCACGGTCCGGGTTCCGAGCACGTGGCCAACCCGGCGTCCGGGCGCATCGTGTCGCCGCAGGACCTCTCCGCGGAGCGCGCGAGCGTCGTGTGCGGTCGCTGCCACGACCGCCGGCAGGGGTACGGCGGCCCATACGTAGGGTACACGCAGGCGGTGAGCGAGACCGGCGAGATGGCGAGGCCCGGCGTCAGCCGGCACGAGCTGCTCACGCGGTACACGGATCCCGTCAAGAAGGGCCCCACCATGGCGGGCCCGGGCCGGGAGAACAACATCTGGCCCGACGACGTGCACTCGACGCAGCCGCACCAGCAGTACTCGGACTTCCTGAAGTCGACGATGTACCGCAACGACCGTATCCTCGTGACGTGCAGCGACTGCCACGAGATGCACGCCACGACGCCGTATGCGCGCTTCCTGCGCGGCGACGCAGAGGACCCGAACTCGGCGCTCTGCCAGCGGTGCCACGTGGTGGACCTGCTGCCGCACATGCAGACGAAGGCCGGCGCCACCATGAAGGGTGAAATGACGCGCTGCATCGACTGCCACATGCCGGGCACCGCGAACACGGGTGGGATCGCGGGGGACTACGGGCGCATGCTGCACACGCCGCCGTACGCGAACGCCGCCGAGGAAGAAGCGAACGCCTACTGGGAGAGCCCCATCAACTCACACGTGTTCGACGTGCCCCGGAAGACGAACGTCGCGGTGGACGGCGTTCCACCCGGCCGGGCCATGCCGATCCCGTACACGGCGGCGTGCGGCACCTGCCACCTGGTGGACGAGCTGCCGTACCGCTAGCAGGTGCTCGCGGAGCGACGACGCGAGCACCGGGGGCACGTCCCGCGGCCGGATGCCTCGGCGCCGGGGCAGGACGCCCCGCCCAGGCCGTGCCCGCGCGAGCTACCGTCGCTGCCTCAGATCCTGAGCTGCCACTGCACGCGGACCTGGTCCGCCGACGTCCCGTCCGTCTCGCTCTCGAGGCGTAAGTAATCCGCCTGGAGCTTCATGTTGTGACCCTGGAAGTACCGAGAGAGCGAGACGCCTTTCTCGGTCCGGTCCGACGTGACGGCGTCACGCGTGTCGGGGTCGATCGTCCCGTAGCGGCCCGCCAGCTCGTACCCCGGCCGGACCACGTATCCGGCCTGCACGTACCAGCCGTTCGTGTCACGCGTCGGATTCGTGTCCGACACGAGCTGCTCGAGCACGTACTCGCCCACGGTGTTGAACCCCTGCACCTTGAACGCTGCCTCGAAACCCACGCGGCGCGCCGTGTACGCCGTGGTCCCGTACCGGGTACTGAGCGCCGCCACGCCCAGGGAGAGCAGCGGCGACTCGGGGTAGTCGAGCGCGCTCTCCTCGAGCGCGAAGGGCCCGAGGGGGTTCCACATCACGCGCGCAGCCTTGAGGTACTGCCCGTCGTCGTTGGTGAGCTTGAGCCCCTCGCCGTTGAAGATGCCCGCCGAGTAGCTCACGTCTCCTGCCGCACCGCTGACCCAGGCTCCCGGCTGGCGCGCCGGGTTGAAGCGAGCGTCGAGGATGCCGCGGTCGACGAACTGGAGCCCTGTGTCCGAGGTGAGCTGCTGTCTGCCGAAGGGGGCCTTGGCTTGTCCGGCGGACACGCTCAGTCGCGGGTGCAGCTCGGTGGTGATCCAGCCGTCCACCAGCCGGGTCGCGGCGCCGGCCATGTCGATCTGGATCTGATAGCTGAACCGCTCGTGCGCATCGCCGCGCAGCGTCAGGCGCGCGCGCCGCACCCGGAAGGAGCCCTGCGAAGTGCCCCCCTCGGGGGAGACCCACGCCCACTGCGGCTGGAGGTAGAAGCTCACGCCGACGGTGTTGCCGCCGACCTGGATCTGGGCCGCGATCGTCGCGGGAGCGGCCGTGAGGCCGAGCACTCCGGCGACGATGAAGAGCGGGAGACCGAAGATCCGAGCGCGGGCGGTCGATCGCATAGGGTATGGCGCGACGGGGGTAAGGACGGCGTAAGGGACGACGGACGGCGAACCCTAGGCGACCCCGCCGGATCTGACAAGCCGCGCGGGCCGCACCCCCCGGGATCGCCCCGCGCTCCGATTGACACCTCTGGAGGCCAGCCGCAGGTTTCCCTGCTGCCGCAAGGCCTGCCGGTGCACGATGTTCGAGCCGGCGCCGCCGCGGCTCATCTCGCCGAACTTCGCTCAACTGACGCGCCGCATGTTCAAGACACTCCGGGGCCGCATCGTCACCATCGTCGTCATCGTGGCGATCGCGGCGTGGCAGCTCATCGCCCACCGGAACAACACCGGGGACTGGCTGAAGCTCGGCCTCGACCTCCAGGGGGGCATGCACCTGGTGCTCGAGGTGGACGATCCCCAGGGGACGATGACGAGCGACGCGCGCGCAGACATGATCGCACGCGTCGAGATGATCGTGCGGACGCGCATCGACGAGTTCGGCGTGGCCGAGCCGCTCATCCAGAGGGTCGGCAGTGAGCGCATGATCGTCGAGCTCGCCGGCGTATCGGACGAGGAGCAGGCCAAGGGAATCGTGACGCGGAATGCGTTCCTCGAGTTCAAGCTAGTGCAGCAGTCGGCGATGGATGAGACCGCGCTCCGCAGGGTCGATCGCGCCATCGTGGCTGCCTTGGGCGTCGACTCGATCCGCGCCATGGGACGCGCGGTCGAAGATCGGGGCGAGACCGTGGAGGACATCCTCTTCCGGCGCGATTCGACCGCCGCGGACAGCGCGGCAGCTGCGGCGACCGCGGCGGCCGACAGTGCCCAAGCGGCAGCGGATGCATTGCGCCCGTTCTCGTCACTGCTGGGGTACGGTGATATCCCGGGCACGTTCATGGTCGACGTCGAGGACGTGCCGGCGGCTCAGCACTTTCTGGGCCTTCCCGAGGTGCAGCGCTCGCTGCCGCGTGACGTGTCGCTGCAGTGGGGTACCGACCTCGTGCCTCGCGGCGTGCGGAACTACCAGGCGCTCTACACGCTCACTGCGGACGCCTTCCTGACCGGTGACCAGCTCGAGAACGCGAGCGCGCAGCGCGACCCGCAGTTCAACCAATCGATCGTCAACTTCGAGCTGTCCCGTGAAGGCGGACGCGAATTCTCCAGGTTCAGCGCGGCCAACGTAGGCAACTACCTTGCGATCGTGCTCGACGGCGAAGTCATGAGTGCGCCGGTCATTCGTGACCGCATCGGCGCACGCGGCCAGATCGAGATGGGGCAGGGCACGCCACTCGAGGTCGCCCGCGATTTGGCACTCGTCCTGCGTGCCGGTGCGCTTCCGGCCCGGATCAGCATCATCGAAGAGCGCACGGTGGGTCCGTCCCTCGGGCAGGACTCCATCGACGCGGGCGTCATCGCGGGCGTGGTCGGCACCCTCGCGGTCGTGATCTTGATGATCGGGTACTACCGGCTCGCGGGTGTGCTCGCGGTGGGGGCGCTCGCCTTCTACGTGCTGCTCATTCTCGGCGGTATGGCTGCGATAGACGCGACGCTCACGCTGCCGGGCATCGCCGGAATCATCCTCTCGATCGGAATGGCCGTGGACGCGAACGTGCTCATCTTCGAGCGCATCCGAGAGGAGCTCCATGCCGGGCGCGCGACGCGGACTGCGGTGGACGAAGGCTTCGCGAACGCGCTGTCCGCGATCGTGGACTCGAATATCACCACGCTGATCACCGGCCTCGTGCTCTTCCAGTTCGGTACCGGTCCGGTACGTGGCTTCGCGGTTACCATGTCGATCGGCATCCTGGCTTCGTTCGTGTCGGCGATCTTCGTCACCAAGACCCTCTTCCTCGTATACCTGCAGGGGAAGAGGGCCTCGGACCCCATCAGCATCTAGGCTGCCAGATTCTATGTTCCGCGTCTTCGAAAACGCCGACTACGCCTTCATTGCGAATCGCAAGAAGGCCTATGTAGTGTCCGCGGTAGCCACGATCGTCACTGTGCTGGCGATGGCCTTCAACGTCGCCACCCTGGGCAGCTGGTTGAACTACGGGGTCGACTTCACGGGGGGATCACTCGTCCAGGTACGCTTCGAGGGCCCGGTCGAAGACAGCGAGCTGCGTACCGCACTCGGGGGAGCCGACGCGCCGCCGATCACGCGCTTCGGAGAAGCCGCGCAGCACGAGTTCGTGATCCGCGCGCCGCTCGCCGAGGGCGCATCGATTACGGCGGTGGCCGAAGGAATCCAAGCGCAGATTCGGGACGGACTCCCGGGTCGCAACTTCGACGTGGTGCGCACCGAGCTCGTGGGCGCGAAGATCGGCGGGGAAATGCAGGGGCGTGCCGGAATGGCGATCCTGATCTCGTTCGTGCTGACGCTCATCTACCTCGCCGTGCGCTTCGAATTCCGCTTCGGTGTGGCGGCGGTCATTGCGACGGCGCACGACGTCATGCTGACCTTGGGAGTGCTGGCGCTCCTTCGCATGGAAGTCTCGCTCGCCACGGTTGCCGCGATCCTTACCATCCTCGGGTACTCGCTGAACGACACCATCGTCGTGTTCGACCGCATCCGCGAGAACCTGCACATGAAGGGAGCGCGCAAGCGTGACCCGCTCGAGCTCGTCAATCGGTCGGTCAACGAGACACTCCCCCGCACGGTGCTCACCGGCGGCGCTACGCTCGCGGTACTCCTTGCGCTGACGCTGCTGGGCGGTCCGGTGATCCGCGAGTTCGCCGTCGTCATGATCTTCGGCATCGTCGTGGGAACGTACTCGTCGATCTTCATCGGTTCGGCGGCGCTCATCGAGATCCAGAAACGCTGGGGGATCGGTGAGATCCGCGAGAAGCCGCCGCGTCCCGAGCCCGCGACGGCGTGATCGAGTACTTCGACAGTCACTGTCATTTGACGGACGCCGCCTTCCGGGAAGACCGGGAGGCGGTGTTGCTTCGGGCCTCGGAGGCGGGGGTGAGGCGCATGGTGACCATCGCGTCGGATGTGGCGGATGCGCGCGCCGCGCTGGAGCTCGCGCGCGGGCACTCCGGTGTCTGGTCGACGGTGGGCGTGCACCCGCACGAAGCGGGGAAGGCGTCGTCGTCGGCCGTCGAGGACGTCCGCGCGCTCGCCACGTCGCACGCCGAGGTGGTGGCGATCGGCGAGACCGGGCTCGACTTCCACTACGACCACTCGCCGCGCGACGTGCAGAGAGCGCTCTTCGATGCGCACCTCGCGCTGGGTGCGGAGACAGGGCTGCCGGTGATCGTGCACGCGCGTGAGGCCGACGCGGACATCGCGGCCGCTCTGCGCACGATGCCGCGCGGGACGATGGGCGTGCTACACTGCTTCACGGGCGGGGACGCCGCCTTCTCCGAGGCGATGTCCGCTGGCTGGTACGTATCGTTCTCGGGGATCGCGTCGTTCGGGAGCTTCCGCGCCGCCGACCTCCTGCGCGAGGTGCCCGCAGACAAGCTCCTGGTCGAGACCGACGCCCCGTACCTGGCGCCGGTGCCCTTCCGCGGCAAGCGGAACGAGCCCGCGTTCGTGGTGCGCGTGGTGGAGGCGGTGGCGCGCCTCCTGGAGCGGACCGCCGAGGAAGTCGCCGAGCTCACCACGGGGAACGCGCGCCGCTTCTACGGAGTCGCGTAGGGGTCCGAGATGGCACGGCGCATCCAGGTCCTGCCCGACGCGGTTGCGAACCAGATCGCCGCCGGCGAGGTCGTGGAGCGGCCGGCGTCCGTAGTGAAGGAACTGGTGGAGAACGCGCTCGATGCGGGCGCCAAGCGCATCGAGGTCGTCATGGAGCGCGGCGGCAAGCGACGCATGCGCGTGAGCGACGACGGCTGCGGCATGGGGCGCGAAGACGCGCTGCTCTGCTTGGATCGCCACGCCACCAGCAAGATCGCCGCCGCCGCCGACCTGGAGGGTGTACGCACGTTCGGCTTCCGCGGGGAAGCGCTTCCGTCCATCGCCGCCGTGTCGCACGTGACGCTGGAGACGCGCGAGGGCGACGTCGCCGGTGGCGGCGAACCGGGCACGCGCGTCGTCGTCGAGGGCGGGCGTATCGTCTCCGTCGACGACATCGCGCGCCAGCGCGGCACCACCGTCGAAGTACGCAACCTGTTCTACAACGCACCCGCACGGGCCAAGTTCTCGAAGGCGGTGGCGGCCGAAACGCGCGCGGTGAGCGAGGCGGTCACCGCTCTGGCGCTGGCGAACCCACGCGTGGGCTTCGAGCTCGTGTCGGACGAGCGCACGCTGCTGGACCTGCCCGCGGTGGGCGACGCGGGCGCGCGCATCGCGCAGGTGTGGGGGGGCGAGCAGGTTTCCACACTCGTGGAAGCAGGCGGGTCGGTGAGCGGGTTCGACCTCGGTGGCCTGGTGCAGCGGCCGGACGCCGCCAAGCCGGGCGTGCGCCGCGCGTATCTGTTCGTGAACGGGAGGCCGTTCCGCGCCGCGGGACTGCTGCGCGCGGCTGACCGCGGCTACCGCACGACCATTCCGCACGCGGCGCGGCCGTGGGTCTTCCTCTACCTGAGGGTGCCGGGCGGAGAAGTCGACGTGAACGTGCACCCGACCAAGGCGGAAGTGCGCTTCCGCGACCAGGCGCTCGTGGAGCAGCTGGTCGAGGACGTGGTGCGTGGGGCGCTCGAGGGCGCGGACTCGTCGGCGACGCTCGATCGTGAGGTTGGGATGCCGCGGTTGGTCGTGCGGGATCGGCCGCTACCGGCGTCGTCGCAGTGGCCGACCGCGCCGCCGTCTCCCGCGGCAGCGTCGCCCGGGAGGTCGACGTCGTCCGCCGCATCGGCTGCCGCAGCGGCGGCCTCGTCCGTTGCGCCGGCGGCGCCCTCGTCGTCCACGCCGTCGGCGGCGGCGAGGCACCAGCGCGCCTCGCCCGACTCCCAGATGGCGCTCTTCGTGTCCGGTGCGGCGGAGCCCTCTGGCGCCGCCGAAGTCGCCGCCGACGGCGCGCCGGCCCTCCCCGCGGGTCGCCCGCGCCTCTGGCAGGTGCTCGACACCTACGTACTCGCCGAGACGCGCGACGGGATCCTGATCATCGACCAGCACTCGGCGCACGAGCGCATCCTCTTCCAGCGCCTCATGGATGCGTTCGCGGCGGGCGGCCAGCACGGTCAGCGGCTGCTCTTTCCGCTCACGCTGCGACTCACCGCGCCGGAGGTCGCGCTGCTCGGCGACCTCGAGGGGCTCTTCCGGCGCGTAGGTTTCGAGGTGGAGCCGTTCGGGGGGGACACCGTCATCGTGCAGGCGGTACCGAACCCGCACCCCTGGTTCGACGCCGAGCGGGCGCTGCGCGAGATGGTCCACGAACTCACGCACGGCTCGGAGCTGGTGCGCTCGGCCAAGAACCAGCACGAGCGCATCGCCATGACGTTCGCGTGCAAGAGCGCGATCAAGGCGGGGCAGCGGCTCTCCGACGCCGAGATGCAGCGTCTCTTCGATCAGCTCTTCGCCACCGAGCTGCCGCACCACGACGTGCACGGCCGGCCGACCATCGTGCGGCTCTCCGCGCGCGAGCTGTCGAGAAAGTTCGGGCGCACGTGAGCGCAGGGCCGATGTTCCTGGCCGTCGTCGGGGCGACGGCCACGGGGAAGACCGGCGTGTCGCTCGCCATCGCCGCGCGCGTCCGAGCCGAGATCGTGAGCATGGACTCGCGGCAGGTGTACCGCGGCATGGACGTGGGGACCGCCAAGGCGACAGCGGCCGAACGCGCGCTCGTGCCGCACCACGGCCTCAACCTCGTGGACCCGGACGGGCGGTACTCGGCGGGGCGCTTCGCGCGCGACGCACGCGGCTGGATCGCGGGCACCCGCGCGCGCAGGAGCCTGCCCCTGCTGGTGGGGGGGACGGGATTCTTCCTGCGCGCCGTCACCGAGCCGATCTTCGCCGAGCCGCCGCTCGACCCTGTGCGGCAGGACGCGCTGCGCCGGTGGCTCAGGCGGCAGGACCGGGAGGTGCTGGCGCGCTGGGTGGACGCGCTCGATCCGGACCGCGCGGCGCTCGCCCGCGAGGGTGGACCTCAGCGGCTTTCGAGGACGCTCGAGGTGGCGCTCCTCACCGGGAGACCGCTCTCCTGGTGGCATCGACATGCCCTGCCCGAGGCCGACGGGCTTCCTGGTGTGATCGTGGTGCTCGATCTTCCGCGCGACGAGTTGGATCGCCGCATCGACGTTCGCGTGGCCTCGATGCTGGAGGGCGGCTTGGTGAACGAGGTGCGCGCGCTCCTGGACGCCGGGTACGGCGAAGACGCCCCCGGCATGACGGGGACCGGGTACCGCGAGATTGCAGCACACCTGCGGGGAGAGGTGTCGCTGGAGGACGCGGCGGAGCGAGTCCGAATGAGCACACGGCAGTACGCCCGGCGGCAGCTCACCTGGCTCCGCCACCAGCTTCCGGGGAGTGCGGTGCGTTTGGATGCGACGGCGTCCCTGGAACAGCTGGCGGAAGCGGCGCTCGCGGCGTACGAGCAGGCGGGGGGCGTGGTGTCACGACGGGAGGCGAGGACGTGAAGATCGGGATCACATGCTATCCGACCTACGGCGGCTCGGGCGCCGTGGCCACGGAGCTCGGGCTCGCGCTGGCCGAGCGGGGTCACGAGGTGCACTTCGTGACCTACGCGCAGCCGTTCCGCCTGGTCGGGCTGCACGAGCTGGTCTTCTATCACGAGGTCGAGATGGAGGACTACCCGCTCTTCGAGTACCCGCCGTACTCGCTCGCGCTCGCCGTGGCGCTGCACGACGCCGCCCGCCGCGAGGAGCTCGACGTCCTCCACATGCACTACGCGATCCCGCACGCGGCCGCGGCGTACCTCGCCAAGCAGATGCTCGCCGCCGAGCGCGACATCAAGATCGTGACCACGCTGCACGGGACCGACATCACGCTGGTCGGGCTGCACCCCTCGTTCCGGGCGATCACGCGCTTCTCGATCCTGCAGTCCGACGGACTCTCGGCGGTCTCGCAGTTCCTGAAGGAGGAGACCGTGCGGCACTTCTCGGTGCCGCCGCACCGCATCGAGGTGATTCCCAACTTCGTCGACATCGACGTGTGGCGCCGCGACCGCGAGCCGTGCCACCGGTCGAAGCTGGCGCCCGAGGGGGAGAAGATCGTCATGCACGTGTCGAACTTCCGCGCCGTGAAGCGCGTGCAGGACGTCGTGGAGGTGTTCGCCAAGATCCGCGCGAAGGTGCGAGCGCGTCTCGTGCTGGTGGGTGAGGGGCCCGAGCGGCCGCGTGCGCTCGAGCGGGCCGCCGAGCTGGGCCTGGGAGACGACGTGCGCTTTCTGGGCCGGCACGCCTCGGTCGAGGAGCTGCTCGCCTGTGCCGACCTCTTCCTGCTCCCATCGGCTTCCGAGTCGTTCGGCCTCGCGGCCCTGGAGGCGATGGCGTGCGGAGCGCCCGTCGTCGCGTCGAGGGCGGGCGGCATTCCCGAGGTGGTGGAGGACGGCGTGTCGGGGTACTTGCTCCCCGTCGGCGCCGTCGACGCCATGGCGGAGGCGGGCATCCGGATTCTGTCGGACGACGCGCACCGCACGCAGCTATCGGCGCAGGCGCGCCAGGTCGCAGTCGAGCGCTTCTCGGCCAGCGCGATCGTGCCGCGGTACGAGGCGCTGTACGAGCGCGTCTTGGCCGACAAATGACCTATCTCGAAGCCCTCGTCCTCGGGTTCGTGCAGGGCGCGACCGAGTTCCTGCCCGTGTCGAGCTCGGGGCACCTCGTGATCGCCCAGACGCTCCTCGGCGTGGAGGCGCCCGGTATCGTCTTCGAGGTCGCCGTTCACCTCGCCACGCTGGTGTCGATCCTGGTCGCGTACCGGACGCGCGTATGGGACCTCGGCCGCGGCGCACTCGCGCGCGACCCGAGCGCGCTGCGCTACCTGGCGTTCGTGGTGTTCGCGAGCGTGCCGGCGGGTCTCGTGGGTGTCTTAGCGAAGGACCAGGTGGAGGCGCTCTTCGAGAGCCCGGTGGTCCCCGGCGTCGGGCTTCTGATCACCGGCGTGCTGCTCTGGAGCTCGCGCTCGGCGCTCCCGCGCGCGAGCGGCACCGTGTCGACGTGGACCATCGCCCTCGCCATCGGGGTCGCGCAGGCGTTCGCGATCACCCCCGGCGTGTCGCGCTCGGGTACGACGATCGTCGCGGCGCTCTGGCTCGGTGTGGAGGCGCGCGAAGCCGCGGCGTTCTCGTTCCTGATGGCGATCCCCGCGATCGCCGGCGCGGCGGTCCTCGAGCTGCCGGACCTGTCGGGGGCCGGACTCGACTGGGGCGTGCTCGCGCTGGGCAGCGTGGTCGCGGCCGTCGTGGGCATCCTCGCGATCCGGACGCTGGTGGCGCTCCTCGCGAGCCGCTCGTTCCACGCGTTCGCGCCGTACTGCTGGGCGGTGGGGGCGCTCTTCTTGATCTACCTGGGGGTGCGGTGAAGGGGGCGCGGCCGCTCGAACGCTGGGACGGCGCGCCCGTCGAGTCGTGGCGGACTGCTTGGGGGGTGCCGCGGCTCGAGGTCTACGCGAGCATCGGATCGACGAACGACCGGGCGCTCGAGCTGGCGGCCGACGCGTCGCACGCCTTTGCCGTGGTGATCGCCGACGAGCAGACCGCGGGGCGGGGCAGGCGGGGCGCCGGCTGGCACTCACCGCCGGGGTCGGGGCTCTGGATGTCCGTGGTGCTCCCCTGGTCTCGGCCGGCCCCCTTCGTGACGCTCGTCATCGGGCTGGCGGCCGCGGAGGCGGTCGAGATGGCGGCGGGGGACGGCGTGCGGATCGGGCTCAAATGGCCCAACGACCTGTACGTCGGGGGGCGCAAGCTGGGCGGCGTGCTCTGCGAGTCGGCGGGGGCGGCGGCGGTAGCCGGCCTCGGGATCAACCTCAGACCCGTCGTGGTCGACCGTGCGACGTCGCTCGAAGCGGAGAGCGGTAGACTGTTTTCTGCCAGCGTGTTGGCCGGATCCATCGTAGCTTCGCTCAAGCGGTGTTCGGCGCCGGTGGGCGCGCTCGATGGCGCGACGCTGGCTGGGCTCGGGGCGCGCGACGCCCTCGCCGGCCAGGCCGTGGAGACCGACGAGCAGGGCCCCGGGACCGCCCGTGGGATCGACCGGGACGGTGCGCTCGTCCTGGAGCGGCCCGATGGATCCCGGGTACGCGTGGGGGCTGGAAGCGTCCGCCTGCTCTAGTCTTCCTGCACTCGATCGCTCAGCACTGATCCTTCGCCTCGGAGACCCCGTGCAGCTCGTCGTCGACGTCGGCAACACCGAGACCGTGGTCGGGGTGGCGCCCCGAGTCACCGAGATCAGCGCGTTCTGGCGCATCAGCTCCAACGTGCCGCGCACGGCCGACGAGCTCACAGCGCTCTTGCGCGCCCTCATGGCGGGAGATGCGGTCGATGCCACGAAGATCCGGCGCGGGGTGATCGGCTCCGTGGTTCCGTCGCTCAACCAGGTGTGGTCCGAGTCGCTCAGCAAGGTCGTGCGCGGCCCCGTCGTGTCCGTCGGCCCGCGCTCGGAGTTGCCCATCCGGCTCGACGTGGACGAGCCGCTCACCGTCGGCGCCGACCGCATCGCGAACACTTTGGCCGCGCGCGAGATCTATCAGCGCGACACCATCGCGGTCGACTTGGGCACCGCGACCACGTTCGACTGCATCACGCGCGAGGGCGTCTTCGTGGGCGGCGTGATCTCGCCTGGGCTCCAGGCCGGCCTCGACTGGTTGGCAGCCCGCACCGCCAAGCTCCCGCGTGTGGAGCTCCAGCCGCCCAAGTCCGTGATCGGACGGCGCACCGAGGCGTGCATCCAGAGCGGCGTCTTCTACCAAGCGGTAGACGCGGTTGACGGCATCGTGCGGCGCATCAAGGAGGAGTGGAAGAGGCCCGACGCCTTCGTCGTGGCGACCGGCGGGTTCTCACACGTGATCGGGCCGCACCTCACCACCGTGGATAAGCTGGAGCCCCACCTCACGCTCTACGGCCTCGCCATGGCGGGAGAGCGCATCGGCGGCACGGGAGGCGGCTGAGCCGCGGCCGCGAGTCGCTGCGCCGCGTAGCGTCCGGCGACCGTGAGGCGCACCGCGACCTTCCGGCGGTCGTACATCGTCCAGGGTGCGCGGAAGACGAGGCCCGCCTCCACGAGCGCGTCCAGGTGATACGCCATCGTCGAAGGTCGCACGCCGAGTAGGCTCTTCAACTGGCGTGCGGAGAGCCCGTAGCTGGTTGCGTTGGCCAGGCGGGCGAGGATGAGGACGCGGACAGGGCCGAACGGTACCGGCCAGCCGTGCCCGCGCGCGATCAGGTCGAAGCGATCGGAGGCCAGGCGGAGGACGCGCCAGGCGTGCTCGAGCTCGTCGACGTCGACGCGCTCGCGGGCGGGTCGAAAGTTGGCCGGCCCCACGTCTGCTGCCGCCACCGTCGGGACGTCCATGCCTCCTCCACAGCCATTTTGGGAATGATTCGAAAGTCGAACGATCGACTGTTGCCGCACGGAGGGGTGCCTGCGGCGGCTCCGCAGCGCTCACCCATCAAGCTGCGATTCGCGGCGGGGCGCGAGGATAGCCAGATGGGTCGGGTCCTGAAGTTCGTTCGAACTTCGAAACGTTCTCGAAACGGTTGCGGGGGACCCCCCTAGGGTCCATCTCCTTCGCCCACTCCTACCGATTCAGCCAGTAGGACACCTTCAGCAGGAACGTGTCGTCGGCCCGCAGGTCGAAGAGCTGGCCGAGGTCTTCGAGCCAGGGCCGTCGCTGCTCGTCTGGAGTGTACGCCTCGCGGCCGTGGGCCCACACCAGGAAGAGCGTGGATCCCGGTCGATACTCCCAGCGCAGCACCGTGTTGGTCTTGAGCTGGCGATACGAGAACGACATGGCGGTGCCGGCGGGCGCCGTGTATGCCTGGAAGCGGGCGTCGTACGCCGCAGCCCCGGGAGTGGTCGAAATCTCCCGCACGTCGGAATACCTGCCGCTGCTCACGAACGGCTCCGCATAGAATTCGACGGTGAGGTTCGGCGTGGCCGTGTAGTTCACACGCGTGTTCAGGGAGATCGTGCGCTGGTCGAGGTGTGCGAAGGCGTGGTGGGTCGCGCCGAGTGAGTCGGCGAAGTTGCCGAGCCACTGCGAGTCATCGTCGGCGCGCTAGAGGTTGCCGCCGACCTGCAGCGAGAGGCGGGTCGAAAATCGGGAGTTGAGATAAGGCCCGAGGGAGGACGAACGGCTCCGTCCGCCGTCCCATCGGCCGAGGTTCACCCACATACCCGGCTGCACGGTGCGACGAGCGTCCCCGTTGAATCCGAACCACGGATAGAGCCCGGGGGAGCGCCGGAGCAGAGGACCGCCACGCGTGCAGCGATCGCAGTACGTTGCGCCGAAGCCCGAGTAGGTGCCGCCGCCGTGCACGTCCCAGTTGTTGTGGAGCCCGACGTGGCCGTTGAGGTTCACGGCGCTCTCGAGCCTGTCGCCAGACGTGTTCCAGCGGTGCCAGGTGTTGGCGTTGAACGAAGCCCATCGGTAGACGCTGGTCGGAGACTGGAACGAGAGCGAGCCCCACGTGCTCCAGTCACGTACGTCGGCGCGGCGCAGGAATCCCAGGTCGTTGACCTCGAGCCCAGCCGACTGATACACGAAGCTCGACTCGAAACGGGTGATGCCTCCGCCGTACTTGCCGAGCTTGAGCTGAGCGCCCACTCCGCCGAGCGAGGTAGCGCTGGTGTCGACGCTCAGCGCATCGCCTGGCTGCTGGTAGTAATGGGCCGATCCCCGCTGCGTGCGCGTGATGGCTGCAGGCGAGCCGGCCACGCGTGATGCCGTGACGGAGCCGACCAACTCGAAGTTGCGATTCCCGAACCTCGTCCGTCCCGACAGCCCCGTGACATACGCGCTCTCGTGCAGGTACGGCGTCGTGGAGGGGTCCAGGGAGCGATTCACCGCCGTCCCGATCCACCCGATTCCCGCGTCGCCGTTCCGGAAGTCCTTCTGCACGCGCGCGACCGCGTAGTTCGTGCGCGGCTCGGCGGTCAGGCCGCCGACGCCCTCCACGGGACGGGTGACGGCGTCCAGCACGCCGAAGGAGAGGCCACCCGCGCGCTGACCGGTCAGCTTCACCGCCGCCATGATCGGCGTGGCGGTGGGGGTGCGCCCGTCGCCGTTCTGAGAACGGAGCGCCGGCCTCCGCCCCATGCGCCGCGAGTAGAAGAGCCCCTCGTTGGTGCCGCAGTCGACCACGATGTAACAGTTGAGCTCGAACCTGTAGAGGCCGGTCCCTGCCACGAAGAACGGACGGCGCTCGCCGAAGAACGACTCGAAGGCCGTCAGGTTCACCTCGGCCGGGTCCGCCTCCACCTGACCGAAGTCGGGGTTCACGGTCGCGTCGAGGGTCAGGTTGGGGGTGATCCCGATCTTCACGTCGGCAACGGCGTCGAGCTCCTGCGGATGCTCGAAGCCGCCGCTGTTCTGCGCGCGCGTCACGTTCTTGGTGACGACGTAGGGCGTGATCTCGACGCTGTTCGAGCGGCCGAGCCCCACCAGCCCCTCGAGCGTCCCTAGCTGCGACATGGCGCCCGGGGTATTGCGGTCGTAGTGCGGCCAGCTCACGGCCTCCGGGAGGCGCTCGATGACGCGCCGCACACCGAGCCCGAACGTGTGGCGGTCGGCGGCCTGGTAGCGGAGCTGCGACAGCGGGATCCGAAACTCCGCCGTCCACCCGCGGTCGTCGACCCGGGTGGCGACGTCCCAGACCCCGTCCCACGACTGGTCCTCGCTCGCGTCGTTCGAGATCGCGACGTCCCTCTTCACGCCATCCGGGTTCACCCAGAACGCGTAGCCCGAGCGGCGGTCGTGATAGGAGTCGATCATGAGGCCGATCTGGTCCGACGGGCCGCGCACGTCGCGGCGCGTCAGCGCCCGCACGATGGAGTCCGGACTCGAGTCGAACGCGCGCACGAAGACGTAGAGGTTCTCGTCATCGTACGTGACCGCGAACTCGGTTCGCTGCGACGGGGGCGCGTCCAGCTCGGGGTCGTGCTGGCGGAACGCGCTCACCGCGGTCGAGGCGCGCCACGCCGCGTCGTCGTCGAGTCCGTCGAGTGTGACGTTCCCGGTGGCCCGCGCCGCAGTCGCTACGCTCGACTGTCCCGAGAGCTCGCCCCAAGCGAACGACGAAGCCACCAGGGCCACCATCACCGATCGCCGCATCGTCCCCTCCCGTCGTGTGCTCGGGTCGTCTCACGACCTTGGACGGGGCCAGCCGCCAAATGGTTTCCCCGGGGGGGCTGGGCTAAGTTATCCGAATGACGCTCTCCCCTGTCTTCCGCTCCCGCGAGGCCGTTGCCCTGCTCGAGCAGCAGGGTGTCTGGGCGCGGCTCGCGCCAGACATGGGGGCGCAGGCGGATGCGGTGCGCGCGGTCTACGGCGACCTCGACGTCGTGCTGGGGGCCGAGTTCCGGACGAGGGCCAAGCACGTGCCGGGCGCGGCCGAGATAAGCACGGCTGCCGGGCTCGAGTTCCTGCAGGACTACTTCTTCCTGATCCTCTTCCGCTCGATCTTCGGCTCGCTCGGCGTCGGGCGTGATCGGCTCCGGACGTACACGGAGCTGAACTTCTGCATCAAAGGCACGATCACCGCCGCGGACAACCTCTTCGACGATCAGGCGAAGTCGCTCCTGCCTCTCGACGAACGCGCCGGCGCGCGCTTCATGTCGATCCTGCAGCTGATGGCCTTCGAGCGGCTCGGGCGCCGCGTGCTCGACCGCGGTGAGGCGGCAGGCGCGCTCACGGCGGCCGAGCGCGACCGCGTGCAGCGCGGCCTCCTCGACCGCATGGCGCGCATCGGCACGCTGGAGGGCTCCGAGGAGGGCGGCGTCGGCGACGTGCCCACCCCCGAGGAGATGATCGAGGGGGTGCATCGCGTGCGCGGCGGGGCGCTCTTCGCGCTCGCGTTCGTCGCGCCCAGCGTGCTCGAAGAGGGGGAGGTGGCCCGCAGGCTGGCAGAGGCCGAAATCGCCGTCGCCCAGCTCGGCACGGCCTTCCAGATCGTCGACGACCTCACGGACTTCGAGTTCGACCTCGGGCGCCGCTCGCACAACCTGCTGGTGTCGCAGGTCCACCATTGCGGCACCGCCGACGAGCGCGCCACGCTCGAGCGGCTGGGCGCGGACGGCGACGGCCCGCACGGCGACCTCGTCGAGCAGCACTTCAAGGAGTCGGCGCGCGTCGTGTTGGAGCGCGCGTACGCCGAGGCGCGGGCCTCGTTTCGGGGGCTGCAGGCGCTCGGGTTCTGGCTCGAGCCGGAGCTCGCGGAGGATGTGGTCCACGCCATCGTGGGCCTGGACGGCACGCGCCGCATGGAGGCGCTGACCTCGCCCAGCTAGGCGCGGCACAGCTGGACGTTTCGACTCGGAGACGAGCATGCGCGCACGTACATCCTTCGACACGCTGAGCCGGGTGCGCCGCCTCACGCTTGCGCTTCTCCTTCCCGCGTTGGCCCACGCGACCGCCGCACAGGCCCAGGTGCCAGCCTCGCTGGACTGGGGCGCCATCGAAGCAGAAACGATGCGCCACTTCCAGACACTCCTCCGCTTCGACACGAGCGATCCGCCGGGCAACGAGCGGCCGGCTGCGGAATACCTCCGTGACGTCCTCGCGGCCGAGGGGATCGAGGTCGAGCTGTACGAGCTCGAGCCGAATCTGGTGAACGTCGTCGCGCGGATCCGCGGAAACGGGTCGAGACGGCCGCTGCTCCTGATGGCGCATACGGACGTCGTGAACGTCGACCCCGCCAAATGGACGCACCCGCCCTTCAGCGCCACGCGCGAGGGCGGCTACGTCTACGGTCGCGGCACGGTGGACGACAAGGACAACGTCGTCACCGCGTTGATGCCGATGCTGCTGCTCCAGCGGACGGGGGTGGCGCTGGGCCGGGACGTGATCTTCCTCGCCGAGGCGGGGGAAGAGGGCACCACGCGCGTGGGCATCCAGTACATGGTGAAACAGCACTTCGACCTGATCGATGCCGAGTTCTGCCTCGCCGAGGGCGGGGGCATGACCCGCGAAGGGGGTGAGGTGCGCTTCGCGTCGGTGCAGCTGGAGGAGAAGATCCCTCGGGCGATCGAGCTGGTCGCGCGCGGGGCCTCCGGGCACGGCTCCGTACCGCTGGAGACCAATCCGCTCGTGCGGCTCTCGAACGCGCTCGGACGAGTCGCGGCGTGGTCGCCGCCGCTGCGCATGAACGAGACGCTGCGGTCCTATTTCACCCGACTGATCGGGATCTCGTCGCCGGACCAGGCGATGCGCTACGCGAGCCTCCTCTCTTCGTCCGCCGAATCGCAGGCCGCCGCGGTCGATTGGCTCTTCCGGAACGAGCCGCGGCACGCGGCCATGGTGCGGCCGACGCTCACCCCGACGATGATCGACGCAGGGTATCGTGTGAACGTGATCCCATCCGAAGCGACGTCGACTATCGACGTTCGCCTGCATGCCGACGAAGATCCGACGCGCTTCCTCGACATGGTCCGCGCGGTGGTCGCGGACTCGAGCGTCGAGGTCCGCTACGGCGCGCGCGACGTGCGGCCCGGGGCGAGCAATGGAAGCATCGGCTCGCAGGCGTTCACAGCGATCGAGCGCGCCGTCAGGACCCACTATGGCGTGGTGACGCTACCCACGATGAGCACGGGCGCCACGGACATGGCCTACCTCCGCGCCAGGGGCGTCGAGTGCTACGGCATCGGTCCCGCCACCGACGTGGAAGACGGCCCGCTGGGCTTCGGGTCGCACAGCGACCAGGAGCGCATCCTCGAGAGCGAGCTGCACCGGTTCGTCCGCTTTCACTGGGACGTGGTGACGGATTTGGCGGGGGCTCGGTAGGGTCGAAGAACGCCCATCCCACGGGCGGTTTCCCGTTGACACGTGAGTTTGTCCCCCCGAGCTTTCCCCTTCTTGGCACTCAGTTCATCTGAGTGCCAACAGTGGTCCGTCACACACATTGGCCCCAATCGCAGGAGGCAGGCCTGATGGCTAAGGGAAAGACGAAGGTCACGGTGAAGCCACTCGCCGACCGCGTCGTCGTGAAGCCGCTCGAGGAAGCCGAGCAGATGCGCGGCGGTCTGTACATCCCGGACACCGCAAAGGAGAAGCCCTCGCAGGGCGAGATCGTCGCGGTTGGACCAGGAAAGGTCTCGGACGATGGCGAGCGCGTCGCCCCTGAAGTCGAGGTCGGCGACCGCGTGCTCTATGGAAAGTACAGCGGGACGGACGTCACGCTCGACGGTGTGGAGTACCTGATCCTCCGCGAGTCGGACATCCTCGCGATCATCCCCTGACCCGACGAATCGGAGACTAGGAGACTATAGATCATGGCAGCGAAGAATCTCGTATTCGACGTCGAGGCGCGGGCGGCACTGAAGCGCGGCGTCGACCGGCTCGCCCAGGCGGTGAAGGTCACGCTCGGGCCCAAGGGCCGGAACGTGGTGCTCGACCGGAAGTTCGGCTCGCCGACGGTCACCAAGGACGGCGTGTCGGTTGCGAAGGAAGTCGAGCTCTCGGATCCCGTCGAGAACATGGGCGCGCAGATGGTGAAGGAAGTCGCGACCAAGACCTCGGACGTCGCGGGTGACGGCACCACGACCGCGACCGTGCTCGCGCAGGCGATCTTCGGCGAAGGCCTGAAGAACGTCACCGCCGGCACGAACCCGATGGGTATCCGGCGCGGCATCGACCAGGCGGTGGCCGCGGTGGTCGCCGAGCTGGAGAAGATGTCGACCGACACGAAGGGCAAGAAGGAGATCGCGCAGGTCGGCGCGATCAGCGCGAACAACAATTCCGAGATCGGCGAGCTGATCGCCGATGCGATGGACAAGGTCGGCAAGGACGGCGTGATCACGGTCGAGGAGGCTCGCGGCCTGGAGACGACGCTCGAGACCGTGGACGGCATGCAGTTCGACCGCGGCTACCTGTCGCCCTACTTCGTCACGGATCCGGAGCGCATGGAGGCCGTGCTCGAGGACTGCTCGATCCTGATCCACGACAAGAAGGTCAGCTCGATGAAGGATCTGCTCCCCATCCTGGAGAAGGTCGCCCAGCAGGGCCGTCCTCTCCTCATCGTGGCGGAGGACGTCGAGGGCGAGGCGCTCGCGACGCTCGTGGTGAACAAGCTGCGCGGTACGCTGAAGGTGGCGTCCGTGAAGGCGCCCGGGTTCGGCGATCGCCGCAAGGCGATGCTGCAGGACATCGCGGTCCTGACCGGCGGCAACGTGATCTCCGAGGAAGTCGGCTTCAAGCTGGAGAACACGGTGACGAGCGACCTCGGTCGCGCCAAGCGCGTCGTGATCGACAAGGACAACACCACGATCATCGACGGCCGCGGTGAGGCCAACAAGATCAAGGGCCGCATCGAGGAGATCCGCGTCGCGATCGACAAGAGCACGTCGGACTACGACAAGGAGAAGCTCCAGGAGCGTCTCGCGAAGCTGGCCGGCGGTGTGGCGGTGATCAACGTCGGTGCCGCGACCGAGACCGAGATGAAGGAGAAGAAGGCCCTCGTCGAGGACGCGCTGCACGCCACGCGCGCCGCGGTCGAGGAAGGCATCGTGCCCGGCGGCGGCGTCGCGCTGCTCCGCGCGCAGGAGGCCCTGAAGAAGGTGAAACTCGAGCGCGAGGACGAGCAGATCGGAGTCGAGATCCTGAAGCGCTCGCTCGAGCACCCCATCCGCCAGATCGCGGAGAACGCGGGTGCCGAGGGGAGCATCGTGGTCGAGAAGGTGCGGACGGGGAAGGGTGGCTTCGGCTACAACGCCCTGACCGACGAGTACGAAGATCTGGTGAAGGCGGGCGTCATCGACCCGACCAAGGTCGTGCGCAGCGCGCTCCAGAACGCCGCGTCCATCGCGGGTCTGCTGCTCACCACCGAGGCGGTGGTGGTGGAGATTCCGGAGGAGAAGCCTGCGGCGCCCGGGATGCCGGGTGGCGGTGGCGGGATGGGCGGCATGTACTAACGGGTTAGCGACACCGCCGGTCCGCTGGCTGACCTCTCATAGGCGGCCGGCGGCGGCCTCGCTAACCCGGCCGGCGGATTGCCGACACTGTGCGTCGGCAATCCGCCTCGTATTCGGCATGCATCCGCACGTCGCAAACGGAGCACAACAGGGGGGCTCGGTCACCTCGAGTGGTGGCCGGGCCCTTCGCTCGTCGGGGGCCCGATGGCGATTCAGCATGTCGAGGCACTAACATCACGGCATGCCCGATCTGTCCTGTCCGCGCTGCACGTCCCCGGATGTGCGACGGTTCGCGATTCTCCACAAACAGGGCGTGACGAACAGCGACTCGACGTCGTACGCCATCGGTTCGGTCGGGTCGGACCTCGCTTCCGGCACGATCAGCACCTCGACGGTGTCGACGACGAAGCTCGCGCGCGAGACCGCCCCGCCCGCGCGCAAAGACGTCGTGACCCCGGGCTTCTTCACGATCCTGTCCGCGCTGGGGCTGTTCTCGACCTTCGGCATGCCGGGACCCTGGCGGGTCCGGTGGCTCGTGATCCTGCTCGTCTCGGCCCCCATCTTCTTCTGGCGTAGGCGCTACAATCGCGACGTGGTGCCCGGCTTGATGAGCAAGTGGGATCGATCGTTCCTCTGCATGCGTTGTGGAGAGTCGTTCGAGCAGGTGACGTGAAGAGACGGCCGGTCACCTAAAGGGTGGCCGGGTCTTCCTCCGTTGCCCTCCCGGCGTCCCCGGGTTACCTGGGGTGCAGCTATTCGCCTGCCCAGGAGGAGTTCATGCGTCGCCCACGGATCGCCCTCGGAGTCGTCTCGCTCACGCTCGTCCTCGCGGGAGGGCTCGCCGGAGGGCTGACCTCAGGCCTCGCCGCGCAGAATGCACCCGCGGCACCGGCGGCCGCGGCCCCCGCGGGCGGGGCGATGGCGGGCTCTCCCTACCTGGGCAAGATCCTTCGCGAGGACCTCTACGCCGACGTCTGGGAACGCCCGGGGCTCGCCCCGCGCGACCGCAGCTTGATCACGATCGCGGTCACGCAGTCGCTCTACGCCACGGAAGAGATCCGCGCGCACGTCACGCGCGGGCTGAACAACGGGCTGACGCAGGCGGAGATCTCCGAGCTGATCGCGCACGTGCTGGTCTACTCGGGCTTCCCGACGGGCGTGAACGCGGCGCGCGTAGCCACCGAGGTCTTCCAGCAGCGCGGGCTCCCCGCGGTGCCGCCCTCCTCGCCTCGGAACCGCAACCCGATCGGGCCACCGGCCTTCCCGACGGCGTTCCCGGCCACGCCGTACCTCGCCGCGCTGTTGAACGAGTGGGTGTACGGCGAGGTGTGGGAGCGCCCGGACCTGTCCAAGCGGGACCGCAGCCTCGCCACGATCGCGGTGGCGCAGGCGATGGGCGCGGCGTCCGAGCTGCGCTCGCACATCACGCGCGGGCTCGACAACGGGGTCACGCAAGAAGAGATCGGCGAGGTGATCACGCACGTCGCCTTCTACACGGGCATTCCGGGGGCCGTCAACGCCGCGCGCGTGGCCGCCTCGGTGTTCGAGGCGCGTAACCTGCCCATGCCGCGGTCAGACATCCCGGCCGCACCGTATCTCGACTCGATCATCGACGGGCTGCTCGCGGCTACCTGGGAGCGCTCGCCGCTCACCCCGCGCGAGCGCACGCTGATCACGGTGGCGGTCATGCAGACGCTCTACTCGACCGACGAGCTGCGCGCCCAGATGGGGCGGGCGCTCGACATGGGCGTTACCCCGCAGGAGCTCTCCGAGCTGATCGCGCACGTGACGCTGTACGCGGGCTTCCCGATGGGGGTGAACAGCTCACGCACGGCCGGGGCGCTCTTCCAGGAGCGCGGCGTGGAGATGCCGCGGTAGGCGGGGTCGACATGACCAGGGTCGCCGTCGCCGCGGGTCCGCGGGCGTAGGCCGGAGCCTCCCCCCATGCCCCTCTTCGAGTATCGCTGCTCCGCCTGCGGGCACGAGTCCGAGCACCTCGTGCTCCGCCCGGACGAGCGCGTCGTGTGCCCGTCGTGCGAGAGCCCCCGGCTCGAGCGGCTGATCTCGCGGCCCGCGGTGAGCTCGGAAGAGGGGAGGCGCCGCGCGTCGCGGGCCATTCGGGCGAAGAATCGCTCGACCCGGCGGGACCAAGCGGAGGCCGAGGCGGCGCGCATCCGGGCCCACGACGACGAGTAGCGAGACGACGGGCTCGAGGGCGACCGGTCCGAGGCAACGGGTCCCGGGCCGACGGGCCGCGGTACGACCGACCTCGGTGCGGCCGGGCGCGGGATGACCGGTCCCCGGGCCGACCAACTTCGGTGCGGCCGGTCCCGAGGCGGCCACGGTCCCCGGGGCGACGGGTCCCCGGGCCTTCCCAAGGCCCATTCCCAACGCTGGTGCGCGACGCGCGTCTCTGGTAAGCTGTCGACGGGGAGCGGGCAACACACACGCCGGCGGAGGGAGTCCCCCATGGCGCGAGCGCGGAACGTGAGGGAGCGTGCGGGGCACGCGACCCTCGTCGCTGTGCTGCTCGCTTCGGGTGTCGCCGCCACCCTGCTGGGCGCCCGCCCATCGCCCGTGCCAGCCCCGCACCCGGCGAGCTTCGCGTCCGCGGATCCGGACCAAGTCGAGTCGATCCTCACCACCTACTGCGTGGGGTGCCACAACGAGCGCCGCCGGAGCGGCGGGCTCGCGCTCGACGCCCTGGACGTGCGCTCGCCCGCGGCCGACGCCGATCGCTGGGAGCGCGTGATCCTCAAGGTTCGCACGGGCACGATGCCCCCGGGGGGCGAGCCGAGACCCGATCCTGGGCAGTACGACGTGGTGGCGGAGTGGCTCGAGAAGGAGATCGACCGCGCCGCGGCGCGGGGCACGGCAGATCCGGGCACCACGAACCCGGTGCATCGCCTGAACCGCCTCGAGTACAACAACGCCGTCAACGACCTGTTCGGCCTGGACGTCGACGTGCGCTCGCTGCTCCCGGGCGACGAGACCGCGGACGGCAGCTTCGACAACTTCGCGGACGCGCTCTCGATCACGACCACGCACATGGAGCGTTACCTGTCGGTGGCCAGGCAGGTCACACGCCTCGCCACGGGCCTGCCGCCCACGGCGCCCGCGGTGCTCACCTACGAGGTGCCGCTGCACGTCGTGCAGGACCAGCGCCAGGACGAAGAGCTTCCCTTTGGATCCCGAGGGGGCGTCGCGGTGCGCTACGACTTCCCGGCCGCGGGCGAGTATCTGATCAAAGTGCGGCTGCGCCGGCAGTACCAGGACTACCTCATGGGCATGGGCTGGCCGCAGCTGCTCGACGTTCGCCTCGACGGCGCGTTGGTCGAGCGCTTCACGGTGGGAGGCGGCGCCCTCGGCTTCCGGCCGGCGGCCGCCAGCTACGCCGGCTCGGGCGAGCCGGGTTCGTTCGGCTCGCCGGAGTGGGAAGAGTACATGCAGCTCACGGGAGATGCGCACCTCGAGCTGCGAGTGCACGTGGAGGCGGGCCCGCAGGTCATCGGCGTCTCGTTCGTGCGCGAGCAGTTCGAGCCCGAGGGGCTCCCGCAGCCGCTGCAGCGGGGTCGCGTGCTCACGAACGACCAGATCTATATGGACCGGGCGAGCGTGCACTCGGTCCAGATCGGCGGGCCGTACGAGACCGAAGCATCCGCAGTGGATACGCCGAGCCGGCGCCACATCTTCGTGTGCCGCCCGGGGGCCGGCGCGTCCGAGGAGGCGTGCGCGAGCCAGATCCTCTCGCGCATGACGCGCCAAGCGTACCGGCGCTCGGTGACCGAGCAGGACGTGACCTCGCTGCTCGAGTTCTTCCGGCAGGGGAGGGCGGAGGGAGGGAGCTTCGACGCGGGCATCCAGCTCGCGCTCGAGCGCCTCATCGTGGATCCGGAGTTCCTGCTGCGCATCTCGCGCACGCCGCCCGGGGTGCATGCCGGCGACGTCTACCGACTCGACGACCTCGAGGTCGCCTCGCGGCTCTCGTTCTTCCTGTGGAGCAGCATTCCGGACGACGAGCTGCTGACGCTGGCCGAGCAGGGCCGCCTCACCGAGCCCGCGGTCCTCGACGCGCAGGTGCGCCGGATGCTCGCGGATGAGCGCGCCAGGGAAGCGCTGGTGCAGGGGTTCGCCTCGCAGTGGCTCAACCTGCGGCTGCTCCCCGAGAAGCTCGCCGACCCCGACAAGTATCCCGACTTCGACGACAGCCTGCTGGACGCGTTCCGGCAGGAGACCGAGATGCTGGTGGCGAGCACGCTGCTCGAAGACCGCCCCATCCCGGAGCTCCTGAGCGCCGACTACACGTTCGTGAACGAGCGGTTGGCGCGGTTCTACGGCATCCCCGGCGTCTACGGAAGCCGGCCGCGGCGGGTCGCGCTCCCCGATCCGGAGAAGCGCGGCGGCCTGCTCGGGCACGGCGGGTTGATGGCCCTGAGTTCGTATCCCGACCGCACGTCGCCGGTGCTCCGCGGCAAGTGGCTCCTCGACAACATCCTCGGCGCCGACCCGCCGCCGCCCCCGGCCAACGTCGACACGAGCCTCGACCAGAGCGGCAGCGTCGCCAACCTCACCATCCGCGAGCGGCTCGACCGCCATCGCGGCGAGCGGCTCTGCATGGGATGTCACGCCCTCATCGATCCCCTCGGATTCGCGCTCGAGAACTACGACGCCACCGGGCAGTGGCGGGATCTGGACGAGCGCGGCGAGCCGGTTGATACCCGCGGCACGCTCCCGAGCGGGGTCGAGCTGGGCGGCGTGGCGGCCCTCCGCGAGTACTTGCTCGCCAACGACGACCAGTTCGTGCGCACGGTCACCGAGAAGCTGATGTCCTACGCGCTCGGCCGTCCGCTCGAGCCCTTCGACCAACCCACCGTGCGGAAGATCGTGCGCGACGCCGAGGGCCAGCAGTATCGTTGGTCCGCGATCGTGCTCGGCATCGCCCGCAGTCCGGCGTTCCTGTCGCGCCGGGCTCAGGAGATCTAACATGTCCATCACTACGGCCACCCCCTCGGGAGTCGCTCCATGACGACGTTCCTCACCGGGTCAGCAATGCCCCGCCGCACCATGCTGAAGGGGCTCGGTGCTAGCCTCGCGCTCCCCCTCCTCGACGCCATGGTCCCGACCGGCCTCCGCGGCCTGTCAGCGGCCACGCCCGTGCACCGGTTCCAGACGTTCTACGTGCCCAACGGCATGGCGATGGACTACTGGACCCCGCAGGTCGTCGGGCGCGCCTTCGAGCTCACGCCGGTCCTCGAGCCGCTCGCGGCGTTCCGCGAGCAGATGCTCGTGCTCTCCGGCCTACGCGCGAACTGGGTGCAGATCCACGCGGGCGCGTCGGGGTCGTTCCTCACGGGTATCCCGCAGGGCGGCCGAACGGAGACCGAGATCTTCGCGGACGTCTCCATGGATCAGCTGCTCGCGCGCGAGTTCGGACGCGAGACGCAGGTGGCCTCGCTCGAGCTCTCCATGGATGCCCCGGCCAACGCCGGCGCGTGCAGCAGCAACCTGAGCTGCGTCTACACGCACACGCTCTCCTGGCTCGGTCCGCATCAGCCGCTCCCCACCGAGTACAACCCACGCGCCGTGTTCGAGAGGCTCTTCGGCGACGCGGGCTCCACGGAGCGCGGCGCGCGCGAGGAGCGGCTCCGGCAGCAACGCAGCATCCTCGACTCGGTCAACGACAAGCTGCGCATGCTGAGCATCCAGCTCGGCGGCGAGGACCAGGCCAAGGTCGAGCAGTACACCGAGGCGATCCGGGACATCGAGCGGCGCATCCAGCGCGCCGAGTCGCAGATCGATCTCGAGCTCCCCGAGTTCCCGCAGCCCGAGGGCGCGCCCGCCGAGTTCGAGGACCACTTCGAGCTCATGATGGACTTGCAGCTGGTGGCGCTGCAGGCCGACCTGACGCGCGTGATCACGTTCATGATCGGCAAAGAGCAGAGCCCTAGGCCCTATCCGCAGATCGGCGTGCCGGAAGCGCACCATCCGCTCTCGCACCACAACGACCAGCCCGAGCTGGTCGAGCGCATGTCGCGCATCAACCGGTACCACACCGAGCTGTTCGCCAGGTACCTCGGCAAGCTGCGCGCGACACCCGACGGAGACGGCAACCTGCTCGACTCCATGACACTCCTCTACGGCTCGGGCATCTCGAACAGCACACGCCACTCCGGCAACAACCTGCCGCTCCTCCTGGTCGGCGGTGGGGCAGGTACCCTGCGTGGTGGGCGCCACCTCCAATACGACGACGAGCCCGGCATGGCCAACCTGCTCGTCACGCTCATGGACAAGATGGGCGTGTCCGTCGACCACATCGGCGCGAGCGACGGGTCGGTCGAGCTCGACACTCTGGCGGACATGTGAGGCACCCGAGCGTGCGGGCGGCCGCGCTCGCGCTCCTCGTGTGTCTGCTCGGCGCGCGGAGCACCCAGCTGCCGCCTTTGGTGGAAGCAGCCAGAACGCAGGACTGGGACGGCGTGCGGCGGCTGCTCGAGGCGGGAGCAGACGTGCGCGCGACCGCGCCGGACGGAGCCACCGCGCTGCACTGGGCCGCCTACTGGGACAACGCGGACGCCGCGGCGCGCCTCGTCCGGGCGGGTGCGCCCGTGAACGCCGCCAACGATCTCGGCGCCACCCCCCTCTGGAACGCGAGTATGAACGGGAGCGCCCCCATGGTGCGTGCCCTGCTTGCCGCCGGAGCCGATCCGAACCTCGCGCTCTTCTCGGGCGAGACGTCCGTCATGACCGCGGCCAGGACCGGCGTCCCCGAGGTGCTCGAGCTCCTCCTCGCCGCCGGTGCCGACCCGAACGCGAGCGGGACGCGCGGCCAGACCGCGCTCATGTGGGCGGCGTCGCAGGGACATGCCGAGGCCGTGCGCGTGCTCCTGGCGCATGGAGCCGACGTGCGTGCGCGCTCCGAGACCTGGAGCCAGGTCATGGCCGTGCCGCCGCATGCCGACCCGGCCAACCAGCAGGACGTGCCCCACGGCGGCAACACCGCGCTCCTGTTCGCGGCCCGGGTAGGCGACGTGCCGTCTGCGCGGCTTCTCATCGAGGCCGGCTCGGACCTCGACGCCGAGGATGCGTGGGGCCTGACGTCGACCGTGCTCGCCGCGCACTCCGGCTTCGGTGAGCTCCTCCAGCTCCTCCTCGATGCGGGCGCGAACCCCAACCTGGCGCGGGCAGGGTTCTCACCGCTCCACCTCGCCGTCCTGCGGCGAGACGAGGCAGCCGCGCGCATGTTGCTCGCGCACGGCGCCGACCCCAACGCGCGCATCACCAACTGGACGCCCACGCGCAGGGCCTCGGCCGACTGGAGCATCCACCCGTCGTTGGTGGGGGCCACCCCGTTCTGGCTCGCCGCGCGGCTGAGCCAGCCCCAGACCATGCGGCTCCTCGCCGAGCACGGCGCTGACCCGCGCTTCGTGCACCACGTGCGCTACGTGGGCAACGCCGGCTCGTTCGGTTCGGAGTGGAAGGAGGAGGCGAGCACCGCCCTCATGGCGGCCGTCGGCATGGGCGGACCCAACGGCCTCGCGTTCGTGGAGCCGCCTCGCCGAGACGTTCCGGCCCTCGCGCTCGAGGCGGCCAGAGTCGCGGTCGAGCTCGGCGTCGACGTGAGCGCCGTCGACCTCGAGGGCCGCAACGCCATCGAGGGATCCCGCTACGAGGCGATCGTCGAGTACTTGACCGGACTCACCGCCGGCCGCTGACGCACGCGGCGCGGACGACGCCTACGGGCGCGCCTCCGCTGCCGCTGCCGACGAGCGCGCCGCGTTCCACCCCCGCTCGAGCAGCTTCGCGTCTCCGAGCTTCTCCGCCCAGCCCGCGAAGTCAGCACGCGGCCCGCGCCAGCGTAGCTCCTCCACGTCGTCGAAGAGCGCGGCGTCCGTGCGCAGCGTGGCCAGCCGCTTGAAGAGCAGGGCGTCCTCGCGACTCGCCCCGAGCACCCCGGGCGGGAACGACTCCAGCGGCCCGTGCTGTGTGATCAGCTGCGCGGCCGTGACCCGCCCGATCCCGCGTACGCCCGGATAGCCGTCCTGCGCGTCGCCCACCAGGGCGAGGAAGTCCGGGATGTGCTCCGGTGCCACGCCGAACTTCTTGCGCACGCCGTCCACGTCCAGGACCTGGTTGCCGCGGCGGATCACCTGCACGACGCGCGCGGCGCGCACACACTGCGCCAGGTCCTTGTCGTTCGCCCAGATGCACACCTTCTGCACGCGCGGGTCCGCGGCCGAGAGCTGCGCCGCCGAAGCCAGGCCATCGTCGGCCTCCAGCTCGACCATCGGCCAGACCACGATGCCCATCGCACCCAGGGCTTGCTCCAGAGGGTGGAACTGCGCCCAGAGAGAGCGCTCGATCCCCTCGCCCGTCTTGTACTCCGGCCAGAGATCGTTGCGGAACGACTCGATCACGTGGTCCGTGGCGACGCCGACGTGCGTGGCGCCCTGCTCGATCATCTCCAGCACCGAGTGCAGCACGCCGACCACGGCGCCGAAGCGCGCAGTCTCCGGCTTCTCGAACCGTTTCCGCCCGTAGAACTGGCGAAAGAGCTCGTACGTGCCGTCGATCAGGTGGACGATCATCAGGGAAGCTCACGCGGATCGACCCATTCAGCCATCGCAGTGCCCCTCCCGATCACCAGGTTGGTGGCATGAGCACCGACTTCATCGTGTCGATCCGGGTGCGCGAGGGGAGGGCCGAGATCGCACTCCGCGGCGAGTATCGCGGTGCCCCCTTGGACGCCGTCCGCTCCCTTCCGGGGCGAAAATGGGATCTGCTCCGACGAGTCTGGGTCGTCCCGCGACCCGACCAGGTCATCGCGACCCTGAGGAACCGGCTCGGGGAGGAGCACGTCCAGGTCTCGGGGGAGGTGAGCCCGACGCTTCGAGTGCCCCAGCGCCCGAGCGCTCCCGGTGAGCCCCAGGCCGGCACCGCAGTCGCTCCGGGCGCTCCGGGGGAGCACCGGGCCGGCACCGCAGTCGCTCCGGCCGCTCCGGCTGACGCGGGTTCTCGAGCCGCTGCCGCGCACCCTGCTGCCCCAGTCCCTCCGGCCGCCGCAGAAATGCCGGGGGCGCCCGGCGATCCCCTCGATCGTGTCCGGGTGGCGCTCACCCTGCGCGGGTACAGCCCGCGGACCCGCAAGGTCTACCTCGGGCACTTGCGTCGGTTCATCGCGTGGTGCGGCGGAGACGTGGCGCGCGTTCCTGAGGAAGCCGCCGCACAGTGTCAGGCCTACCTGATCGAGCTCGCCGACCGGCGAGAGGTGTCGCGGAGCTATCAGAATCAGGTCGTGAGCGCCATGCGCTTCCTGTGTGAGTCCGTGCTGGGTCAGCCTGCGCTCGCGCTCCGTGTGCCCCGTCCCAAGAGGGATAGACGGCTGCCGGCCGTGCTGAGTCCCGGCGAGGTGATGCGCCTACTCACGCGGGCCCGCAACCCCAAACATCGCGCGCTCCTGATGCTCCTCTACTCGGCAGGCCTCAGGGTGGGAGATGTCGTGCGCTTGAAGGCGGCGGACCTCGATGTCGCGCGCGGGCTCGTGCGCGTGCGGAGGGGGAAGGGGGACAAGGATCGATACACCCTGCTTTCCAAGCGTGCCCTCGAGGCCGTTCAGATCTATCTGGCAGCCTATCCCACGGAGGAGTGGCGCTTCCCCGGTGCCCGCCCCGAGCGACACCTCACGTCCCGCACCGTCCAGCACGTCCTCAAGAGAGTGGCCAAGCAGGCGGGTCTGCCCAAGGAGGTCACGACGCACACCCTGCGGCACAGTTTCGCGACCCACCTGTTGGAAGGCGGCACGAATCTGCGCGTCATCCAGGAGCTCCTCGGCCATCAGAGCGCACGCACCACGCAGATTTACACCCACGTGGCCAACTCCACTCTGGAAGCCGTCCGCAGCCCCATCGACAACCTCGAGGAGCGCTAGGGCACGCAGCCTAACGCCCACGCGACTAGCTTGCGTCGCGACAGTGGGCGGTCAAACTTGGCGGGCAGGCCCGCGGGCGCGACACCCGCCCAATTAACCCGAAACGCCACGGCCACAACCCCCGGGGCCGATGGAGCCACAGCACACCGGTTCCATCCCCAATAGGGAGTTATCCGAAACGGGCACGACCGTATGTGGTTCGGTCGGCGCCGAACTTCAACCGCATCAGTTGCGCGCCGCTCGATGGTCCAAGTCAGCAGGCGCAATGGCGCCCCTCAGGGTCAGTGAGACGATCGTGATCCTAGCGCGCGGCTGCGCTTCACTTGGGTCGATGATGTCCGTTTCTGGCTCGTGCGGCACCTCGTCGTTCGGCGCCTGGGCCGGCGCCGGATTCCAGCAGCTTCTTCGCGCCGCTCGATCGTCCAAGTCATCGACCGCAATGGCGCCCCTCAGATCCAGAGTGAGGGCGATACGTTCTCGAGCGGCGCCTCCCCGACGGCCGTTGCCATGCAATGTGGGCTCTGTGCCGCGTCGGGAGTCCGGCGCCTGCCATCGAGTCTTCACGTATATCCTTGTGCCTCGGTCGAGTGTTTGGGTCGGCGGTTTGGGCGGCTGCCGTCGGCGGATGTACGTGATGGGAGGCGCGCGTACGTATTTCGACTCGTCGACGCTCGTGCCGCGGAGATCTCGGTGGACTCGTCTCGCGCCTTGATGAGGACCGCGCCGCGACCGGGTCGCACGCCGACGACCGGCTCCTGGGCGAGCGAAGGAAGTTGGGTGCGTATGGCTGATAAGGTGCCCGCATCGTATAACAATGTGGTTCGCGCCTCCGCGCGCCTGCGGCGCGCTCCGGAGTACACGGCGCATAGTTTCTGGTGCGCGGTGGACGGTGAGGGCGTAGTTTGGCGGTACATGGCTCGGAGCCGTTCGTGCCTGGCGCCGCGTCGCGAACCTCTGAACGTTATACGACAGTTGACTCCATGGACGATACGCCTGGTGAGCCGAGGTAGGCGGCGGCACATTGTCGCTCTGCCAGCTGGGTCCGCGCCGCGGCGAGGGCCTCGCCTGATGGCCATCGGATCCACAAGGCAGTCAGAACCTCCCACCCCATCTCGCACACATTCCAGTTAGTCTGCTCAAGTCCAAGCAACGTGTCGCCGACCACGCGGAAGTCTTCACCCCGTCTTGTTTGGTCGAGGCAATGCTCGACCTGGTGAAAGGGGAGACGGAGCGCATTGATTCGCGCTTCCTCGAGCCCGCGTGCGGGAGCGGGAATTTTCTCGTAGCAATCCTGCGGCGCAAACTCGCAGCTGTTGAGCTCAAGTACGGGAGCGGTCCGTTCGACCCCTGCCTGGTGACTCCCGCGGGCACGGTCGACCTCGAAGCCGTTACGGGTCGCTTCGACCCTGAGTGGCGCGTCTTATGCTCGTTCCTCCTCGGACGACAAGGGACCGATCGTTGCGCTCCTCAATGCGGTTGATGCCTTACGCGCGACGGGGCGGCAACCGGCTTGGAATCTGCGCGTAGTCGTGGACGGACAGGAGGAAGGGGCGCCACCGCCAAACCATTTCCGTCGGTTCATGGCGGATCGAGGCGCGAGTTTGGGCGCCGACGTGGCCATAACGCTGGACGGGCCTCGACATCCCAGCGGAAGGCCGACCATCTACCACGGGGTTAGGGGCGGCGTCACCGTTCGGCTCACCGTCTTCACCGCGTCCGGGGACCTGCACAGCGGCAACTACGGCAACTGGGCCCCCGACCCGTCGGTTCGACTCGCTCATCTCCTGACCAGCATGAAGGACGAGGACGGCAACATCCTGATCTCGGGATTCTACGACGATGTGATTCCGCTCACACCGGCGGAGCAGGAAGCGCTCGAGGCCATACCGAATGTGGAGGCCGCACTCGCTGAGACCTTCGGGATCGCCCAACCCGAACAGGCCTCGGGGCGACTCGAGGTGAAACTGAACCGGCCGACGCTCAACGTTCTTGCCATGGAATCCGGGGGCGGATTGAGCGGGGCCGTACCCGCAATACCGGCTTGGGCAGGAGCGGCAATTCAGATGCGACTCGTCAATGGCCTCGATCCTGAGAAGCAGACGGCTCTCGTGGTCGAGCACGTTCGCAGTCGAGGATATCATGTCTTGACCGATCGCGATCCGACGGACGAGAAACGACGCCGCTACCCTCGGCTCGCCCGCGTGTCGTCGAATGGTGGGACTCGTGCAGCACGCGTGCCCATGGAAGGGCGGCTGAGCACAGTCCTGACAGAAGCGCTCACCGTCGACGGTGTGCCCCCCGTACGTTTGCCGACGCTCGGCGGGAGCCTCCCGTTCGCGGAGCTCAGTGAGGGTCTCGGGATTCCGACTGTCGGTGTCTCCTTGGTGAACCACGACAACAATCAGCACGCATCGAACGAGAACCTACGCCTTGGTAATCTCTGGCAGTCCATTGAACTGCTGGCGAGAATCTTGGTCATGCCACGCTGAAGCGCTGAGTGCGAGCTACCTCCTATCAATGCGGTCGTCGCCTCCGCGCGTGACGCGCCGGACGAAGGATCAACGCGCCCAGGAACAGGGACGGTGACGGCAATGGCGGACAACGCCTCCTGCGTGACGATTCACATGGCGGCCAGCCTCGACGGCTTCATTGCCCGTAAGGACGGGAGCGTCGACTGGCTGGAGACCTCGGACACCTTCGAAGACGGTGAGACCCTGGATCCCGCGTATGCCGCGGAGTCCCTGAAGACGATCGACTGCTACGTGATGGGCTCCCGCACCTACGAGACTGCCCTGGACTTCGAGGCAAAGGGCTTCGGTTGGCCCTACGGTGACAAACCCACGTTCGTTCTGACGCACCGCGAGCTACCGAAGCTGAGGAATACGGTCGAGTTCTATTCGGGAGATCTCGGAGAGCTGGTGAACCGACGGCTGAGGCCGACGTTCCGCTCGATCTGGTTCGTGGGCGGCGGCAAAGTCTCCGGAGAGTGCCTTCGACTGGGGCTCGCCGACGAGATCCGCTATTCGATCCTGCCGATCCTGATCGGTGAGGGTATTTCCTTCTTCGACGGGCTCGACCGCGACGTGCCGCTCCACCTCGTCGAGGTGAAGGCCTACGAGAGCGGGATGATCGCGCTGCGCCACGAGGTCCGGCGGTAGTCTCGCCGCAAGGCGCCCCGCCACCGCATCGCCGCCCGCCGCCACGTGCGGCGCGCTCTCGGCTGGCGGGGCGGGCCTGCGGTTTCCTCCCGGTTGCCTGAAAGCCCTCGCCAGCCGAACGTCATGCCTCTCGAAGCCAAACTCAGATCAGGGAAGGGCACCAGTGGGACGCATTTTCGAGACCCGGAAGGCGACGATGTTCCGCCGTTGGGACCGGATGTCCAAGCAGTTCGCTCGCATCGGCAAGGACATCGCGATCGCCGTGAAGTCGGGTGGCCCGATCGCGGAGAACAACCCGGCGCTCCGGCGCGTCATTCAGAACGCGCGCGCGTTGAACATGCCGAAGGACAAGATCGAGGCGGCGATCAAGCGCGCCTCGGGGCAGGGCGCCGAGGCCTATGAGGAGATCCTTTACGAGGGATACGCGCCCAACGGTGTGGCCGTGCTGGTGCAGACTGCGACGGACAACCCGACGCGCACCGTCGCCAACTTGCGCTCCCACTTCAGTCATTTGGGCGGGAGCCTGGGCTCCTCGGGGAGCGTCGGCTTCGCCTTCAAGCACATGGGCGTCTTCCGGCTGAATCCCGCCGGCATCGACCCCGAGTCGCTCGAGCTCGACCTCATCGACCACGGTCTCGAGGAGATGGGCGAGAGCACGGGTGAGAAGAATGAGCCGCAGCTCCTGATCCGCTGCGGATTCCAAGACTTCGGCCACATGCAGCGCGCGCTCGAGGAGCGCGGCATCACGCCCGTGTCGGCCGAGGTCGAGTACATCGCCACCAACCCGATGTCGCTACCCGAAGACAAGGCGACCCAGGCCCTGGAGCTGGTGGACCGGCTCGAGCAGGACGACGACGTCCAGAAGGTGTTTCACAACCTGGCGTAGCTGCTGCCCGAACACCCGTCGCAGGGTGCCGCGGCCTGATTCGCCGCCTCAGGGAGTCGGCGACGCCACCACCCTCCTCACCGTCCCCTGCGTCAGGCTGACGATGTACAGCTCGCCGCGCCCGTCCTCGCCAAACCATGACGTGCCTTGCGCGGGCCCGGCCGTGGAGGTGTGGTCGCGCAGGTCTACGGCGACCCCGTTGTCGACCCTGAAGCTCCGCAGCCACGTGCCGCAGAAGTCGGCGAAGAAGTAGCGCCCCTGGAGCGCGGGATAGGCGCTCCCCAGGTAGACATAGCCACCCGTCACGGAGCACCCCTCGGAGGTGGCGTAGTCGTAGATGGGAAGCGTTAGCCCGGAGGTCGGGCACCCGGTCGACGGGTTGTAGCAGCGGGTCCCTTCCATGATGCGCCAGCCGTAGTTCTCCCCTCCGGTGCTGGCCGCGGGTTGGTAGTCGATCTCCTCGCGCGAGTTCTGCCCCACGTCGGCGATGTAGAGATCCCCGTTGCCCGCGTCGAACGAGAAGCGCCATGGATTGCGAAGTCCGGACGCCCAGATCTCGTTGGCGATGGAGAGGGCACCTACGAATGGGTTATCCGCGGGAATGGCGTAGGGCACCCCGGCATCCACATCGAGGCGGAGCATGTCGCCGAGCACCGTCATGCGATTCTGACCGTGGTTCTGCGGATCTCCCCCGGACCCCCCGTCTCCCATGCCGACGTACAGCATTACGTCGTTGGGGCCGAACGCGATCATCCCCCCGTTGTGATTGGAGTAGGGTTGCTGGACGGTCAGGACGGGAGTCGCCGACCCGGCGTCGGCCACGTCGGGGTCGGCCGAGACCTGGTATCGCACGACCTGGGTGTGCCCGATGGTGTCGGTGTAATTGACGAAGAAGCGGCCGTTGATGGCGTAGTCGGGATGGAACGCCATGCCGAGTAGGCCTCGCTCGCCCCCTGCAGCGATACGGGTCCCCACGTCGAGGAAGGGTGTCGAGAGCACGCTGCCGCCGCGCACGATGCGGATCCTTCCCCCGCGCTCCACGACGAAGAGGCGCTGGAAGTCGCCCGGCGGAGCGGTGAGAAAGAGTGGTGAGCTGAAGCCTTGAGCGACCGGCTCGAGCGAAACCGACACAGCGACGCCCGGATCGGGGCCGGCGGGCTGGTCGCTACAGGCTGAAGCCACGACGAGCAGGACTGCGATCAGCGTCGTCCAGGTGATGCCCCCACGCTCCGGCGCGTGCTGCCGCTGCCCGCCCCCCCACGAACGGCCGCGCATGCGGCACGCACGACCGCGGATCAATTCCTCCAGCCCTCTGAGCGCATCTCCGCGAGCACCTGGAAGGACGGAGGCGAGAGAGTAGATCGGCTGCAGGCGGGGCACGGTGGTTTCGCGGAAGCGGGCGCCGGCGGGGAGGGGTATCCGCAGAGTACGGAGGGCCGGAGCCGCGCACCAGGCCACGCGGTTGACTCGCGAGCCCTCCCGCGTCCTCTTTCGGGCCCGCAACTGCGTCTCAGAGTCGAAGATGGCCGCGTCCACGATCCGCTTCACGCTCCCCGACGGTAAGGTCCTCGAGCTCGCGCGCGGGTCTACGGCTCTGGATCTCGCCGCGGTGATCGGGCCGCGGCTCGCCAAGGCCGCGCTGGCCGCCGTGATCGATGGCCAGACGGTGGGGCTCATGGAGCCGCTCGAGGAGGGCGGCGCAGTCCGGATCCTCACCGAGAAGGATGCCGCGGCGCTTCCGGTGCTGCGCCACTCGGCGGCGCACGTCCTGGCGACGGCGGTGCGCGAGCTTCGACCCCGTGCAGGGATCGGCTTCGGGCCCGCGATCGAGGACGGCTTCTACTACGACTTCGACGTCGCGGAGCCGTTCACGCCCGAGGACCTCGCCGCCTTCGAGGCGAAGATGGCCGAAGTCGTGGCCAAGGACATGCCGTTCGGCCGGCGTCGCGTCGACAAGGCGGAGGCGCGTGCGCTCTTTGCCGACGATCCGCTCAAGCTCGAGCGGCTGGAGGAGTTCTCGGACGACGAGGTGATCACGGTCTACCAGAACGGACCGTTTCTCGACCTCTGCAAGGGTCCGCACGTGCCCAGCACGGGGCGGCTGAAGCACTTCAAGCTGCTCTCCGCGGCGGGTGCGTATTGGCGCGGCGATCACCGTCGGCAGATGCTGCAGCGTATCTACGGCACGGCGTTCCACACGAAGGCCGAGCTGGACGAGCACCTGCACCGGCTCGAGGAGGCACGGCGTCGCGACCATCGGAGGCTCGGTCGCGAGCTCGACCTCTTCCAGTTCTTCCCGGTGTCACCCGGCGCCGCCTTCTGGACTCCCCGCGGCACCACGCTCTACAACACGCTGGAAGCGTTCGTGCGTGAGCGGCAGCGCGACGCGTTCCTCGAGGTGAAGACCCCGCTGCTCTACACCAAGGCGCTCTGGGAGCAGTCGGGACACTGGGGGAAGTACCGGGAGAACATGTTCCTCGTGCTCGACAACGAGTCGGGCGAGCACGACATGTCGCTCAAGCCGATGAACTGCCCGTCGCATCACCTCTATTATGCGTCGGCCACGCACTCGTACCGTGAGCTGCCCGTCCGGTACGCCACACTCGACGTACTGCACCGGAACGAGGTGTCGGGTGCGCTCTCGGGCCTAACCCGCGTGCGGCAGTTCGCGCAGGACGACTGCCACGTCTACCTGCGCGAGGATCAGATCGCGGACGAGGTGAAGTTCCTCATGGACTTCATCTTGGGCCACTACGAGACGTTCGGGCTGAAGTCGAGCCTCAAGTTCGCCACTCGGCCCGAGCAACGCATCGGGAGCGACGAGCAGTGGGACCGCGCCGAAAATGCGCTGCGCGCCGCGCTCGAGGCGACCGGGCGCGCATACGAGGTGCAGGCCGGGGACGGCGCCTTCTACGGGCCGAAGATCGACTTCCACGTGACCGACTCGATCGGCCGGCACTGGCAGCTCGGCACCATCCAGCTCGACTACATGGCGCCCGAGCGGTTCGAGCTGGAGTACGTGGGTGAAGACAATGCGCCGCACCGCCCCGTGGTCATCCACCGCGCCGTGTGCGGCTCCTTCGAGCGCTTCATCGCCATCCTCATCGAACACTTCGCGGGCGCGTTCCCCACCTGGCTCGCGCCGGAGCAGGTGAGGGTGCTCCCCGTGTCCGAGAAGTGGACCGCGAGCGGTGCCGAGCTGGTGGCACAGCTCAGGGCGGCGAGCATTCGCGCCGAGCTCGTCGACCGTGAGACGCTCCCGTATCGCATTCGCGAGGCGGAGACGCTGAAGCTGCCCTACATGGCCATCGTCGGCGAGCGGGAGGCGGGCGACGGCACCGTGGCAGTACGGAAGCGCGGGGCGGAGAAGAAGCAGGAGGTCATGAGCCGCGACGCGTTCGTGGCGACGCTGCTCGAGGAGATCCGGACGCGGTCGCTGGGCTGACCTTCTCGCGGACGCGGCGCCTGGCGTATACTGTCGACATCCCCGAGCCCCCCCACCTCGCCGACTCGGAGGAAGGTCGTGCCGTTCACGAAGGACGACATCGACGCGGTCTCCATCACGTTGCTCGTGAATGAGGACACCGCGTTCCAGGTGTATCTGACGCGCGGCGGGCTCACGCAGCGCATGGGGTTCAGCGAGCGCGCCGATCCTGCGGCGATCCTGCTCAAGGGGGGCACGGACGCATTCGAGCCCTACCTGGGCACGATCCCGGACTCGCTGCTGGCGGGGGAGGGTGGCCTTCTGGACGCAGGTCCGGGAGACGGACCGAAGCACGACTGGCGTTTCGAGCTCGCGGGTGGCATGAACTCGCTGGTCTACGACGTCAGCTATCACGCTGGGTCGGCGAGCCTGCCGGACGAGTTCGCGGACATGGTCGTCCACGCCGAGCGGCTGACGCACTCCTGGTACACGGCGCTGCTCGCCGAGGAGACCCGAACGCCTCTGCCATCATCGCAGGTCGAGGTGGCGCCTCCCGCGCCGAGGGCCGCGCCGGCATCGAAGGGGAAGCCACGCGGGAAGTCCGCGTCGGCGTCGCCCACGTCGACGCCGGCGAAGGCGGGCGCATCCAAGTCTGCTCCGCAGGCCAAGAGCGCTCCGTCCAGCCGGGGCGGCACACTGCGCACCGGCTCGGGCCCCGCGCTCCCGATCACGCGCGAGCGCCTCGGCCTCGCCATCCTGCTCGACTTCATCGCTTGGATGATCCCCTGGCAGTTCCTCGCCTGGATCATAGGCGGGGGCGGCGAGCGAAGCGGTCCGCCCGGCGCGAGCATCGTGGTCTTCGCGGTCATCGAGTTCGTGCTCCTGCAGGTACTCCGCAAGTCACCGGGATACTGGCTGCTCGGCATATCGTCCCCGCACGGAAGCAAGCCGCTGGTGGATTCGATGTGGCCCGCGCGCGAATCGAAGGAGACGCAGGCGTTCGGCGTGGCTCTGTGCGCGCTCGGGGTCGCCGGCCTCACATCGTGGACGCTCTATCGCACGCCTGTGCCGTATTTCGGCCTGGGGTTCCCGCTCTGGCTTTCGCTCCCGCTGGCCGTGGCTGGCAGCGCGGCGCTCGTGCTTGCCGGTGCGCTCGCGTGGGAGCGCTGGGGTGGCTTCGTGGACGCGGCCGTCGCAGCCCGAAGCGCGTACGAGGGCTCACCGGTGGGTCAGGGACTCCTCGGGATCCTGCTCGACCTGGTGCAGATCCTCGCCGTGGCCATCCCCGTGGCTCTGGGCGTGGGGGCGTTCCTCAGCTGGAAGCGGCTGGCCGGTCCGGCCTCGGCGCAGGCAACCTCCGCTCGCGCAGGGAGTTGACCCATCCAGCCCTCGCGTCCATCTTCCTCGGTCCCCAATCAGGAGAGTTCGGGGGCACGACATCATGGAAGTGGGCCGCAGACCGGCGGCCCCACCTTCAGGGCTCGGACGGGCCGATGTGAGGGTCGCAGAAGCGGCACCCCGGATGACGGGGTGAACGTCGCGGTTGCGGCCCGAGTAGTTTGTCGGGCCTTTTCCTTTTGCGGGTAGGAAGGGCGTGCGAGACCTGGTCCTCAGACGGAGGTAGGAGCAATCAGCGAAAAGAGAGTCCGCGTCAACGAGCAGATCAGGATCAGCCCTGTGCGGCTGATCCAGGACGATGGCGAGCAGATCGGCATCGTCTCCATCGACGAGGCCCGCGAGCGGGCCAAAGATCGTGGGATGGATCTGGTGGAAGTCGCGGCGGAGGCCCGGCCCCCCGTAGTGAAGATGATGGACTACGGGAAGTACAAGTACGAGGCCGCGCGTGCCGCCCGCGAGGCGCGGAAAAAGCAGCACACGATCAAGGTCAAAGAGGTGAAGTTCCGGCCGGGGATCGAGGACCACGACTACGACTTCAAGGTGGGCCACGCCCGGCGGTTCCTCGACGAGGGAAACAAGGTCAAGCTGACCATGATGTTCCGGGGGCGGCAGATCACCCATCCGGAGCTCGGCCTGGAGGTCCTCCAGCGCATTACGGAGGATCTCAAGGACGTGGCGAAGGTGGAGCAGCACGCCAACATGGAAGGGCGCGCCATGTCGATGGTCGTCGCGCCAATCAAGATGAAATAGACCGGAGCCCGACCCACCACCTGCGGTGGCGGGTGCCCCGGCTCGACTGAGACTAGATATGCCGAAGATGAAGACGCACCGCGGCGCGAAGAAGCGTCTGAAGAAGACCGCCAGCGGGAAGCTGAAGAGGATGCGCGCCTACAAGAGCCACATCCTCACCAAGAAGACGAAGAAGCGTAAGCGGCGCCTACGGAAGCCCGATCTCGTGTTCAAAGGCGAAGCCAAGCGCCTGAACAAGATCCTCCCCTACGGCACCTGAGGAGACTAGACCATGCCTCGTGCAACATCCGCCCCGGCGCGGAAGAAGCGTAGGAAGAAGCTGTTCAAGGCCGCCAAGGGGTACTTCGGTGGCCGAAAGAACCTGTACGTCGCTGCGAAGGATGGAGTCGAGAAGGGATGGGAACATGCCTACCGCGATCGCAAGAAGAAGAAGCGGAACTTCCGCGCTCTCTGGATTGCGCGCATCAACGCGGCGGTGCGTACCCACGACCTCTCGTACTCGCGCTTCATCGCGGGCCTCAAGTCGGCCGGCGTGGAGCTCGACCGCAAGGCGCTCGCCGACCTGGCGGTGCGCAATCCCGAGGCGTTCGGAGCGGTGGTGGAGCGGGCCAAGGAGGCCCTCACCGCGAAGGCCTGATGAGGCAAGCGGGCGGCCCGTGCGACTGGCAGGGCCGCCCGCTCCATCGTCATGACTGACACGGACCTGATCGGGGCGCTCAGGACCCTCGAGCGCGAGGCGCTGGCCGCAGTCGCAGCCGCCGGCGACGAGGCCGCGCTCGAGACGGTGCGCGTCGCTTATCTGGGGCGCACCGAAGGGAGCATCTCCAAGGTGCTGCGCGGCCTCGGCGCACTCTCGGCCGACGCACGCCCGGCGGTCGGGCAGGAAGCCAACCGCGTGAAGGGCGCGGTGAGCGAGGCGCTCGAGCAGAAGGGCGCGTCCCTCGCGAGCTCGGCGCGCGGCCCGAGCGAAGACCTCACGCTGCCGGCGCGGACGCCTTGGAGAGGTGGGCTGCATCCGATCACGCAGGCGGTCGACGAGATCTGGCACATCTTCCGCGACATGGGCTTCACCCGGGCGCGCGGGCCGGAAGCGGACACGACCTGGTACAACTTCGAGGCGCTCAACACGCCGCTCGACCATCCGGCCGCCGACGAGCAGGATACGCTCTACCTGGTCGATTCGGTGCTGCTCCGCAGCCACACCTCGCCGGTGCAGGTGCGGACGATGGAAGCATACGAGCCGCCCATCCGCATCGTGGCTCCCGGTTGGGTCTACCGGCGCGACACCTACGACGCAACGCATACGCCCGCGTTCATGCAGATCGAGGGCTTGGTGATCGACGAGGGGGTCACGTTCGTCGACTTCAAGGCCACGCTCGCCGAGTTCGCGCGGCGCTACTGGGGATCGGACACGCAGGTGCGCTTCCGCCCCTCGTTCTTCCCGTTCACGGAGCCCTCGGCGGAGGTCGACGTGAAGCGCGTGGTCACCAAGCCGGACGGCACGAAGGTGGAGACCGACTGGCTCGAGGTCATGGGCGCCGGGATGGTGGACCCCGCCGTGCTCGAGAACGTCGGCTACGACTCCGAGCGCTACACCGGCTGGGCCTTCGGCATGGGTCCGGCCCGCATCGCCATGCTCAAGCACGGCGTGGACGACCTGCGCAAGTTCTTCGAGAACGACATGCGCTTCTTGGCGCAGTTCGCCGAATGAGCAGCGCGGACTCGAGGTTGGCCGCGTGCGACCTGGGTGAGCGTACGCCCGGTGCGCGGGCCACGCGCGCCCAGCGGGCCGCGCGATGAAGGCCTCCGCGCGCTGGCTCCGCGAGCTCGTTCCCGGGCTCAACGCATCCGCTGAGGAGATCGCAGACCGTCTCGCGCTGCGCGGCGCACCCGTCGAGTCGATCGTGGCGCTCGCCGAGGGGCTCGAGCACGTGGTCGTCGCCAAGGTGATCACGGCCGAGCGGCACCCGAACGCCGATCGGCTGTCTCTCTGCACGGTGGACGGCGGCCAGGGCGTCGTGTCCGTGGTGTGCGGCGCCCCCAACGTGAAGTCGGGCGGGTGGTACCCGTTCGCGCCGGTCGGCGCCGTGCTCCCGGGCGGGCTCGAGATCAAGAAGGCGAAGATCCGGGGTGAGACGTCGAATGGCATGTTGTGTTCTGCCAAAGAGTTAGGGCTCAGCAGCGACCACGCTGGCATCCTCGAGCTGAGCGGCCAGTTCACGCCGGGGGAGCCGTTCGTCGCAGCCATGGGGCTCGATGACGCCACGCTCGACGTCGAGATCAGCGTGAACCGCGGCGACCTGCTCTCGCACGTCGGGCTCGCACGCGAGCTGGCGACCGACGCGGCCGGGGACGTGGCACGGAGAGAGATCCCCGGCGCTCCCGCCGTGGCGTTCCGGTACGAGCCGGGGACGCCGGAAGTCCGTGTGGGCGGGGTGTCCGTACGCATCGACGACCCGGACCTCTGCCCGCGCTACTTGGGTGCCGTCATTCGCGGCATCCGTGTGGGGCCTTCGCCCGCCTGGCTGCAGGAGCGGCTCCGCGGGGCAGGCGCGCGCCCGATCAACAACGTGGTCGACGCCACCAACTACGTGATGCTCGAGCTCGGCCACCCGCTGCACGCGTTCGACCTGGGTCGCATGGCGGGGTCCGCGGTCGTGGTGCGGCGCGCGAGGACCGGCGAGTCGAAGTTCACGACGCTCGACGGGGTGGAGCGCGCGCTCACATCGGACATGCTGATGATCTGCGACGCCGAGAAGCCGGTGGGCGTCGCGGGCGTCATGGGCGGCCTGCACTCGGAAGTGGAGCCCGACACGACCGACGTCCTCCTCGAATGCGCGCTCTTCTCGCCCAAGTCGATCCGCGCGACCCGGAAGGCGCTCGGCATGTCGACCGACGCGTCGTACCGCTTCGAGCGCGGTGTCGACCCGGAGGGCATGCGACATGCCACCGAGCGCTGCGTGACGCTCATTCTCGCCACCGCCGGGGGCACGCTCGACGGGCCCGTGCTCGACTGCTCGCCTTCGGTGTTCGAGCCCCAGGTGATCGAGCTCCGGTTGGCGCGCATCGAGCGGTTGCTGGGGATTCCGTTCACGGCGGACGCGGTGCGCGGGCTCCTGTCGCCGCTCGGCTTCCAGGTCCTCGGAGCCGCGAGCGGAGGGGCCGCGGCCACACTGCGCGTGCGCGTGCCGGGGTTCCGCAGCTGGGACGTCAAGCGCGAGGTGGACCTCATCGAGGAGATCGCGCGCACCCACGGGTTCGACAAGTTCCCGTCGCAGCTCGGCCCGTATCGGGCTGGGACCGTGCCAGACCATCCTCTCTTCCAGCTCGAGGACTCGCTCCGGGCCGCGCTCGTGGGCCGCGGCCTCTTCGAGGCGCATACCCCTGCGTTCGCACCGGAAGACGAGGGGGACGTCGAGGTATCGTATCCGCTCTCCGCGACGGAACGCTTCCTGCGTCGGTCGCTCGTTCCCGGGCTGCTCAGGCGCGTCGAGCACAACTTCGCCCACCTCAACCGCGACGTGCGCCTCTTCGAGATCGGGACGTCGTTCCGGAGGGCCGGCAAAGGTGAGCCGCCCCGCGAGGCCACGTGCCTCGCCGCCGTGTTGACCGGGCTCCGCACGCCCTCGCACTGGTCCGCGGAGGACGAACCGTTCTCGGTCTGGGACCTGAAGGGGCTGCTCGAGGACGTGGCCGGGCGCGTATACGGTGCCGACGCAGCCGTGACGCCTGGGTGCAGCGACGCTCGCTTCGACGGCGCCGCCTCGTTCAAGGTGAGCTCGAGCGGCGGAGCCGAAGTCGGACGGGGTGGCCGTGCGGCCAAAGGTGCAGTGGATGCGCCGGTTTGGGCGGGTGACGTATGGGCGCTCGAGCTGGAGCTGCCGGCGGTGCCGGCGGCGTCGGCTCCGGTGTCGCACCGCCCGCTGCCGACGCTCCCGCCGATCGACCGTGATCTCGCGTTGATCGTCCCCGCGTCTCTGTCGGCGGGCGCACTGGAAACCGCCATCGTGGCGGGTGGGGGGCGGCTGCTGGAGAGCGTCACGCTCTTCGACGTGTACGCCGGCCCGGGAATTCCCGCCGGCACGCGGTCACTGGCATTCCGCTTGCGCTTCCGCGCCTCAGAGCGAACCCTCAAGGACGCCGAAGTCGACAAGGCCGTGACCTCGCTGCTCGCGACGCTGGAGGACCTGGGTGTCGGACCCCGTGGCTGACGAAGTACGACCCGATGGCGCGGCTTTCGACGCGCTGGAGCACGCGATCGACGAAGTGCTCGACCGTCTCGCGTGGCTGCATGAGCGCGCGGCTCTCGCGGAGGAGAAGGGCGAGGATCTGCAGAACCTCCTCCATCGGTTCACGGGTGCGGAGGTCGACCCGGCACAGATGATCGCCCGCCTCCGGAAGCTGGAGGTCGAGAACGCCGATCTGCTGAGCCGCCTGGAGCAGGGGAGGGCGACGGTCGATCGACTGCTCGCGAAGATCAAGTTCCTGGAGGGCCAGCAATGAATGGCGATAAGACTTCCGTCACGGTTCGTATCGCGGGGGAGGAGCACACCATCCGCGCGAGCGCGGAGGCGGCGTACACCCGCCGCTGCGCCAAGTTGGTCGACGACCGGATCCACCAAATACGCCTTCAAGCGGGCCTGATCGAGGGGCACAAGGCGGCGATTCTGGCGGCCCTCTCGATCGCCGACGAGTGCTTTCAGGCCCAGGAGGAGCTGGAGCGGATCCGGAAGGAGACCGCGGCCCGCGCCTCCGGCCTCGCCCGGCGCATCCGGGCCGTGACGGAAGGGGCCGCCGTCAGGGACGGCTGACGGGGCACTTCGCTGCCAACTTGCGGGGGTGTTCGGACCCCGCCTATTCTCTCGTCGACAAGGGACCCGCCCCACGGTGTGGGTACCACGCTGACCGGTGACGGGCATTTCGCTCACCTTCGGCTGCTCGAGACAGCCGATTCTGGAGTCCATACATGATCACCGCGCCTCTGTTGTGGGCGGCGGTGGGCGTCGTCCTCGGAGCGCTGCTCGGGTTCGCGGCGTCCACGGCGCGAGAACGAGCGCGGCGGCGACTGGAGAAGGCGCGCGCACAGGACGAAGCCTCCCGCATTCTGGAGCGGGCGAAGGACCAGGCAGACAGCGTTCGCAAGGCAGGTGAGCTCGCGGGGCGCGAGGAAGGGATCCGCCTCCGCGAGGCCTGGGAGAAAGAGGAAGACCGTCGGCGCGAGGAAGTGGAGCGCGCCGAGCGCCGCGCGGCCGAGAGGTCCGACGCTCTCGACCGTCAATTCGAGCGCCTGAACACTCGCGAGGCCGAGCTGGACGAGCGCGGCGGGGTGCTGAAGCGCCGCGAGGCCGAGGTTCAGGTCGAGGCCGGCCGAGTCGAGGCGCAGCGGGGAGAGGTGACAGAGCGCCTCCACAAACTGGCGGGCATGAGCCCCCAAGACGCGAAGAAGGAGCTCATGGAGGCGATGCGCGACACCGCGCGCGCCGAGGCTGCGAACTCCATCCGCGAGATCAAGGAGCAGGCGCAGCGCGAGGGCGAGCGGGAGGCCCGTAAGATCGTCGCGCTCGCAATCCAACGGATGGCCGCCGACCTCACCGCCGAGACGACCGTGGCGGTGGTGCAGCTCCCGTCCGACGAGATGAAAGGGCGCATCATCGGACGCGAAGGGAGGAACATCCGTTCGTTCGAGCAGGCTACCGGCGTCGACGTCATCATCGACGATACGCCGGAGGCCGTGGTGCTCTCCGCCTTCGACCCCGTACGGCGGGAGGCCGCGCGCATCGCGCTCGAGCGCTTGGTCGAGGACGGGCGTATCCACCCGGGCCGCATCGAGGAGGTGGTGACGAAGGCAGCGGAGGAGGTCGAGCAGTCGATGGTGCAGGCGGCCGAGGAGGTGCTCTACGAGCTCGGTATCCACAACGTGCACCCCGAGATCGTGAAGACGCTCGGGCGGCTCAAGTTCCGCACCTCGTACGGGCAGAACCAGCTGCTGCACGCGAAGGAGGTGGCGATTCTCGCCGGCAACATGGCCGCCGAAATGAAGCTCGACGTGCAAGCGGCGAAGCGAGCCGGAGTACTGCACGACGTGGGCAAGGGAATGACGCACGAGCACGAGGGCACGCACGTCGAGCTGGGTTATCGCCTCTGCAAGAAACACAACGAAGGCGAGGTCGTACTGAACGCCATCAAGGCGCATCACGACGAGGAGCCGCACTTCTTCGCCGAGACGTTCCTGGTGTCTGCCGCCGACGCGATCAGCGGCTCCAGGCCAGGTGCGCGCCGAGAGATGTTCGAGGGATACGTGAAGCGGCTGGAGAAGCTCGAGGAGCTCGCCATGGAGCATCCCGGCGTGGAGCGTTGCTTCGCCATCCAAGCCGGGCGTGAGCTCCGCGTGATGGTCGAGCCCGAGAAGGTGAGCGACGGCGAGATGGCGCAGATCTCGGAGGCAGTCGCCCGCCGCATTGAGAGCGAGTTGCAGTACCCCGGCCAGATCAAGGTCGTGGTCGTGCGCGAGACGCGCGCGATCGACTTCGCGAGGTAATCGCGGACCATGGCGTCGCGCTCGCTTCTTGTCATGGCGCTCGTTGCCCTCGCCTCTTGCGGCGGAGTCGACGCGCCCGCGTTCTCCGTAGTCGAGGCCACCATCCCCGAGATGCAGCGTGCCTTGGAGGAAGGACGCGTGACCTCACGCGGACTCGTGGAGGCCTACCTGCTGCGCATCGCGACGTACGAGGAGCTTCTCAACGCCACGATCGCCGTGAACCCGAACGCGCTCGCGGTAGCGGACTCGCTCGACCGGGAGCGGGCGGCCGGGCGCGTGCGAGGCCCGCTGCACGGCATCCCGGTCGCGCTGAAGGACAACGTCCACACGACCGACATGCCCACCACGGGCGGCGCGCTGGCGTTCGAGGACTACGTGCCGCCGTACGACGCGACGCTGACGCAGCACCTGCGCGACGCGGGCGCGGTCATTCTGGCCAAGACGGTGATGACGGAGCTGGCCAACTACGTCGCGGTTGCAATGCCCGGCAATTACAGCTCCCTCGGCGGCTACGGCATGAACCCGTACGACCCGCGGCGCGACCCACGCCTGGAGCAGGGCGACGGCCGACCCGTGATGGGCACCGGTGGATCGAGCTCGGGCATCGGCACTGCGGCCAACTTCTGGGCCGCGAACGTCGGCACGGAGACGTCCGGATCGATCCTCTCCCCCGCGAACGCCACCATGCTGGTGGGCATCAAACCCACGGTGGGACGCATCAGCCGCTGGGGTGTGATCCCGATCACGGCTGACCAGGACACGCCCGGGCCCATGGCACGCACGGTGACGGATGCGGCGATCCTCATGGGCGTGCTCGAGGGCGCACCCGACGCCAATGATCCGGCCACGACGCGGTGCACCCCACCGACCGGGGGCGACTACACGCAGTTCCTGCGCACGGATGGGCTGCGCGGCGCGCGCATCGGCATCCCGCGTGCGTTCTACTACGACTCGCTACGGCTCCCGGGGGAGAGCGAGGCGGCGGGAGGTCTGGCGCCCGAGCGGCGCGCCGCCATGGACGAGGCCATCGCGGTGCTCCGCGCCCAAGGTGCGACCGTAGTCGACCCCGCGGACGTTCCCAGCGTGCTCGCCACCGATCGGACACAGAACGTCCTGACCGTCCAGAGCTCCGTCCTCGACTACGGCATGAAGCGCGACTTCAACGCCTGGCTCGCGACGCTCGGTGACGGCGCCCCGGTGGCTTCCCTGACCGAGCTCCGCGAGTGGAACGTGGCGCACGAGCGAGCGGGCACACTCAAGTATGGACAGGCCCGACTGGACGCGGCGGACGAGCTCTCGCTCGAGGGAGGCGACCGCGAGCGCTACGAGGCCGACCGTGCACGAGACATCGAGCTCAACGGCACGCGGGGCATCGACGAAGTCATGGACGCGCTCGACCTCGACGCGCTCCTGTTTCCGGGATCGAGTGGCGCCGCCCTGTCGGCCCGCCCGGGGTATCCGACGGTCATCGTGCCGTTCCGGCGCGTGGCAGTTACACCCCCGCCCGAGTTTCCGGAGGGGTTCGACCCGCTCCCCGTGCCGATGGGCGTAAGCTTCGCCGGCAAAGCGTGCAGCGAGCCGCGCCTGATCGAGCTCGCCTACGCGTTCGAGCAGGCGACGCGCGGCCGGGTGCCCCCGGAGTCCGCGCCTTAGCGGAGGTGGGCCAGGCGCGCCGTGCCTGGCCCTCCGTGTCGGACCGGCGGTGCCCGAAGCACCTCGCGAGCCGGGGGTCAGCGGCGGTGATCCCAGCGTCGGTAAGGGCCGCAAGAAGCGAGAGGAGGGGCGTCACTCGTGTTATCTTCCGGCCCCCGCAGCGAGGCGGCGACCCTCACCAACCCCAGGCGCATGTCCGCACAGATCATCTCCGGCCGCGTCATCGGTGAGCACATCCGCGCGGAGCTGAGAGAGCGCATCGCAGCGCTGAAGGCGGAGGGCGTCACGCCTGGCCTGGCCACGGTGCTCGTCGGCGCGAACCCGGCCTCCCAGATGTACGTCGGCATGAAGAACAAGGCCGCACAGGAGATGGGTCTCCACTCGCGCCAGATCAACCTCGCGCCGGACATCGACGAGGCGGAGCTGCTCGGGATGGTGGCCGGCCTCAACGCCGACCCCGGGATCCACGGCATTCTGGTGCAGCTTCCGCTCCCTGGGCACGTTGACGAGGGCCTGGTGCTCGAGACGATCCACCCGTCGAAGGACGTGGACGGGTTCCATCCGATGAACGTGGGCAGGCTCGCCACCGACTCGGGCGACTTCTTCGCGCCCTGTACGCCTGCCGGCGTGGTCGAGATGCTGCTGCGCAGCGGACACGATCCGGCGGGTAAACACGTCGTGGTCGTGGGGCGCTCGAACTTGGTGGGGCGGCCGCTCGCCTCGCTGCTGCTCCGCAAGGGTCGCGGTGGGGACGCGACCGTGACGGTGTGCCACTCGCGCACCGAGGATCTCGGGGCGGTGACGCGCGCGGCAGACATACTCGTGGTCGCAATGGGACGGCCGGAGTCGATCACGGCGGACATGGTGCGGCCGGGCGCGGTGGTCATCGACGTGGGCACGCACCGCGTGGATGATCCGCACGCCGAGAAGGGCTACCGCGTCTGCGGCGACGTGCTCTTCGACGAGGTGAAGGACGTCGCGGGTGCGATCACGCCGTCGCCCGGAGGCGTGGGGCCGATGACGATCACCATGCTGCTCGCCAACACGGTGACGTCTGCGGAGCGCGCATTAGAGGGACGGCGGAACTGACGGTGGCCGACCAGGACCCGGAGCTCGACCTGTTCGAGGGCGGAGCGGGGAGCGACGCTCGTCCGGCACCTTCGCCGACCGCGCCGCGGCCGAAGGTCTGGACGGTCTCGCAGGTCAACCGCGCTGTGCGCGGCCTGCTGGAGCAGAGTGTCGAGCCTCTCTGGGTGGGTGGGGAGGTCGTGGGCTGGACACGCTCGCGCGCCGGACACTGCTACTTCGGCCTCAAGGACGAAAAGGCGCAGATCCGCTGCGTGATGTTCGCCCGCGAAGCGAGCCAGCTGCCCACCGACCCGGAAGAGGGGATGCAGGTGCGCGTGTTCGGCGCGCTCACGCTCTACGAGGCCAAGGGCGACTACCAGCTCGTGGCGCGCCGCCTGGAGGCCGAGGGCGCGGAAGGGCTCTGGCGCCTCGCGTTCGAGAAGCTGCGCGCCAAGCTCGAAGCCGAGGGGCTGCTCGCGCCCGAGCGGAAACGCCGCCTGCCGCGCATGCCGACTTGCGTGGGGGTGGTTACCTCCAAGGACGGCGCGGCCCTCCGGGACATTCTCTCGGTGCTGGCGCGGCGGGCACCGTGGACGCGCGTGGTGCTGCGCGCGACCAAGGTGCAGGGCGAAGGAGCGGCACTGGAGATCGCGGCCGCACTGGACGCCCTCGGCGAGTGTGGCCTCGCCGACGTGATCATTGTGGGGCGGGGCGGGGGTGCGGTGGAGGACCTGTGGGCGTTCAACGATGAGCCCGTCGCGCGCGCGATCGTGGCGTGCCCGGTGCCGGTGGTGTCGGCGGTCGGCCACGAGATCGACGTGACCATATCGGACCTGGTGGCGGACCTGCGGGCCCCCACACCCTCCGCCGCGGCCGAGGCGGTGGTGCCGGACTCGAGCGTCGTGCTCGAGACGCTGCGGCGTGCGCCGGAGCGTTTCGGTCGCGCCTTGAGCGGAGCGACCGAGCGTCGTCGCGCCGGTGTCGAGCAGCGCGTGCGCCGTCTGGAGCGCGCGGTGGAACGGCGGCTCGGTCCGGTGCGGCAGGCGCTGGACACGCGCTCGGTACGACTGGAGCGGTCGGTGGTGTCGGGCGTGGAGCGCAGACGCGCCAGACTCGCTACGCTCGGCGGCCGCCTGGATGCGCTCTCCCCGCTCGCGACGCTCCGCCGCGGGTATGCGGTGGCGTCGACCCCGGTGGGGGAGGTGGTTCGCACGGTGACCGACCTGCCGGCGGGGAGCCGTTTCCATTTGAGGCTCGCGGACGGCATGGTTGCGGCGGACTCCGTCGGTGCAGTGAGGCCATCCGAGGAGCACGGAGGTGAACGTGGCTGATCGCGATACCAAGGACGTGCCGCTCGAGGCACGCCTGCGGCGGCTCGACGAGATTCTCGCCCGTATGGAGTCGGACGACGTGCCGCTCGAGGAGGCGCTCCGTCTGTTCGAGGAGGGTGTAGCCCACGTGCGCGAGGCGGAGCGCGTGCTCGCCGCCGCGGAGCTCCGCGTGGAGGAGCTGCTCTCCAGCGGACGTACCCGCAAGCTCGACGTCGGCGAAGGGTGACGAGCGCGGCCTCCCAAGTCGAGCTGGTGGCGCTCCTCGAGGCCGAACGGGTGCGCGTCGAGGCCGCCCTGGAGCGCGCCTTGGCCGCGCTCGATGCGGACTTTCGAGGGGATCTGCGTGCGGCCGTCCGGCATGGGGTGCTGAGTGGGGGAAAGCGCCTCAGGCCGATTCTCTGCGTGCGGGCCTACGAGGCGTGCGGCGGATCGATGGGCCCCGCCGCGTACGACCTCGCCGTCGCGCTCGAGCTGATTCACGCCTACTCACTCATGCACGACGACCTCCCCTCCATGGACGACGCTGCGTTGCGCCGCGGCCGGCCCACTACGCATCGTGCGCACGGCGAAGAGGTGACCATGCGGGCAGGCGCCGCGCTCATCCCGGCGGCCGGGCTCCAGGCACGGGCCGCGTGCCGCGCGCTCGGCTGCCCGCCGGATCGCACCCGTGCGGTCGCCGAGGCGCTGCTCGAGGCGGCAGGTGCCGGAGGCATGGTGGGAGGCCAGTGGGCCGACCTGCTCGGAGAAGGCAGGTCGCTGTCCGCGTCCGAGCTGGACGATCTGCACCGCCGCAAGACGGGCGCACTTCTCGCCGCATCCCTGACCATGGGCGCGCTGGCGGCGGGCGCGCCTGCGAAGCTGGTCGACGCGCTCGACGAGTACGGGCGCGCGATCGGGCTCGCCTTCCAGATCGCCGACGACATCCTCGACGCTACCCAGGCCGCCGAGACGCTGGGCAAGAACCCGAGCGACGCGGCGCTGGGCAAGTCGACCTACGTGTCGCTGCACGGCCTCGCGAATGCCCGGGCCCTCGCGCAGGGCGAGGCCGACCGCGCGGTGCGGGCGCTGACCGGGGCGGGCATCCGGGCGCCCGCCCTGGTGGCGCTCGCCGCCTACGTGATCGAGCGCGAGAGCTAGCGCCGACGGCCCGTTCGGGCTGTCCGGCACGGTCCGTGCCGGTATCTTTACCGGACCCCATCCACGCCCCGAAGGAGCCCTCCGTTTGTCCCTGCTCGACGGTATCCATGACCCGAGCGACCTCCGCCGGCTGAAGCCCGAGAGCCTCCGCCGCGTCGTCGCCGACGTTCGCGAGCGGCACATCGACGTGGTGTCCGAGAAAGGGGGGCACTTCGGCGCCAGCCTGGGCGTCGCCGAGCTGACCGTCGCGTTGCACTACGTGTTCGACACTCCGCGCGACCAGCTCGTGTGGGACACGGGGCATCAGGCGTACATCCACAAGATCCTGACCGGCCGGAACGAGCGGCTCCCCTCCATCCGCACACGCGGCGGGCTGGCGCCCTTCCTCAGGCGCGACGAGTCCGAATACGACGCGTTCGGGGCCGGTCACGCGGCGACGTCCATATCTGCGGCGTGGGGCATGGCGGTCGGCCGCGACCTGAACAAGGAGTCCTTCAAGGTCGTCGCGATCATCGGCGACGGCGCCATGGGGTGCGGGCTCGCCTACGAGGCGCTCAACAACGCCGGACACTCGGGCCGCGACTTCATCGTGGTGCTGAACGACAACGACATGTCGATCGGGCCCGCGGTGGGCGCGATGAACAAGTACCTCACGGGTGTGATCACGAACCCGGCCTACAACAAAGTGCGCGGACTCGTGCGGGACATCCTGCACCGCGCGCCCACGTCACTCGGGGACGTCGCGGGAGAAGTCGCCGTGAAGCTGGAAGAGAGCGTGAAGCACATGCTCACGCCCGGCATCATCTTCGAGGAGCTCGGCTTCCGCTACGTCGGGCCGGTGGACGGCCACGACGTGGAGCAGCTCGTCGAGACCTTCTCGCGCGTACGAGACATGAAGGGGCCGATCCTGGTGCACGCCCTGACCCGGAAGGGGAAAGGGTTCACGCCCGCCGAGGACTACCCGTGGACGTGGCACGCGTCGGGGCCCTTCGACAAGGTCACGGGCAAGGGCACCCAGTCGTCGGGTGGACTCCCGCGATACCAGAAGGTCTTCGGCAAGGGACTCATCGAGCTGGCGGATGCCGACCCGCGCGTGGTCGCCATCACCGCGGCGATGCCCGACGGTACCTCGACGGACATGTTCCAGAAGGCGCACCCCGATCGCTACTTCGACGTGGGCATCGCCGAGGGGCACGGCGTGACGTTCGCGGCGGGGCTCGCGACGCAGGGCATCAAGCCGATCGTGGCGATCTACTCCACGTTCCTCCAGCGCGCGTACGACAACATCGTGCACGACGTGGCGCTCCAGGGCCTCCCCGTCGTGTTCGGCATGGATCGCGCGGGCATCGCCGGTGAAGACGGCCCGACGCATCACGGCACGCTCGACATCGCCTACATGCTCGCGGTTCCGGGGATGACCGTGACCGCGCCCAAGGACGGTGCGGAGATGTTGGCGCTCCTCCGGCTCGCCACGGAAAAGGGCGATGGACCGTGGAGCGTGCGTTGGCCCCGCGCCGAGGTACCCACGTCGGTGCCGCCGTTGAAGGAGATTCCGCCGGTCGAGCCGTACACGTGGGAGATCCTGCGCAACGGCTCCGACTGCGTCTTGCTCGCGACGGGAACCATGGTGCTCGAGGCGATGAAGGCGGCGGACATCTTGAGCGCCGAGGGCGTCCGCTGCACGGTGGTGAACTGCCGTTTCTTGAAGCCGTACGACCACGACGTGCTCGACGAGATGGTGCGCAGCCATCCGGCGGTGCTCACGCTGGAGGAAGGACAGGTCTCGAACGGGTTCGGGGCGTTCATAGCGCGAGAGATCGATGCCATCGAGCTGCGCACGGCGCCTCGAGTGGCAGCCGCCGGATTGCCCGATGAGTTCGTGGCGCACGGCTCCCGCGCGGGGCTGCTCGAGGAGGCCGGGCTCGATCCCGCCGGAATCGCGGATCGGGTGCGCAAGCTCGTCGGGCGCGGCGCGCAGCTGGAGCGCGCGTGACCGTTTCCGGGGCGGTCCGGCTCGAGGCCCCGATCAAGCGGGTCGGGGTGGTGCTGCGCGAGCGCACCGCCGAAATCGAGGCCGCGTTGGCTCGGGTTCGCGCCTGGCTGGAACAACGGTCCGTAGCGGTGACCGTCGAGCGGCTGGAGGCGCGGCGGTCGGCTGGGGAGGTCGCGCTCGAGGTGAGCCGGGAGAAGTTCGACCTCCTGATCGCCTTGGGGGGCGACGGCACGCTTCTGCGCGCGGCCCGTTCGGTGGTCGGCACGGGCATTCCGGTGCTCGGCGTGAACCTGGGACACCTCGGCTTTCTGACGGCGTTTCCCGACGCCGACCTGGAGGCAGGGTTGGGAAGGGTCATGGCCGGTCAGGCGCTCCTCGACCATCGGTTTGCGCTGCGCGGACGTATCGAAAGTCAGGGTGATACGGGCGGTGCTAACTTCTTTGCGCTCAACGACATCGTGGTGCACACCTCGGGTGCTGTGCGAGTCACTCCACTGACTCTCCAGGTGGGGAGTGGTGGCAGCTGGGAGGAGGTCGGGACGTTCGCGGCGGACGGAGTGATCCTGGCAACGCCCACCGGTTCGACCGCCTATTCGATGTCGGCGGGCGGACCGATCTTGGTGCCCGGCGTGGACTGCATCGTGGTGACGCCGATCTGCCCGCACTCCCTCGCCGTACGCCCCCTGGTCATGCCAGCATCCGCCGAGATACGGGTGAGCTCGCCACACCTGGCCGCGGGCCATCAGGTCAGCGTGGACGGCCAGGTGGAGCGAGCGCTCGGGGCGGGCGAAGCGGTGGTGGTCGCCCGCGAAGCCACACCGGTCGCGCTCGTTCGGCTCCCTGGGCAGACCTTCTTCAGCACCATGCGCCGGAAGCTGAACTGGGCAGCCCGGCTCCCGGAGCGAGCGTAGGGCGGGAGGTCGGCGGGACGCGGGCGGGTGGGCGGGCGGGCGGGCGGCCGCGCATCCCAAACGACGCAAATGGGGCCCAGCCAGGCATTGTAGGTCCCCAACCAGGGTCTCTAGCTTGCCGTATGCTCGTCGAGCTGCGCATCCGTGACTACGCCGTGGTGGACGATCTCGTCCTCGAGCTCGGCCCGGGGCTGAACGTCCTCACCGGCGAGACCGGGGCGGGGAAGTCGATCATCGTGGGCGCGCTCGGGCTCCTGCTGGGCGAGCGCGCGTCGTCCACCGTAGTGCGCACGGGCGCGGAGCGCGCGACCGTCGAGGCCGTGTTCGACGTGTCTGGGCTCCCGGAGGTCCGCCGACTGCTGGAGGAGCAGGGGTTTCGGTCGGAGGAGGGACTACTGATCCTGCGGCGCGAAGTGGCGGCCGCGGGCCGCAACCGGGCCTGGGTCAACGGCTCTCCCGCTACCGCGGGCGCTCTGGGCGAGCTCGGCAACGTGCTCGTGGATCTGCACGGCCAGCATGAGCATCAGACGCTGCTCCGCTCGCGCGATCAGCGCGCGATCATCGATGCGTTCGGCGGTGCGACGGAAATGGCGGCGCGAGTGGCGGCATCATACGCCGACGTCGAGGCCCAGCGGCTCGCCCTGGAGGAGCGCGAGGAACGGGTCCGTGAGATCGAAACGCGTGCGGACTTCTTGCGCTTCCAGCTCGACGAGATCGATGGTTCGCGTGTGGAGCCGGGCGAGGACGTCGCGCTCGAGGCCGAGGCGCGCCGGCACGAGCACGCGGCCGACCTCGTGCAAGGGGCGGAGGCCGTGCACGACGCATTGTACGCTGCGGACGATTCGGTGGCGGACCGCATCGCGCGCGTGCGCCGCACGCTCGAGCGGCTCGCGCAATTCGACCCCGGCTTCGCGGCGGATATCGCAAGGCTCGACGAGGCGCGCGTGGCCGTGGAGGAGGCCGGGCGGCGTGCCGGCGACTACGCGAGCGAAATGGAGCACGACCCTCTGCGCCTGGAGCGGGTGCGGGAGCGGCTCGACAAGCTCTTTCGCTTGAAGCGGAAGTATGGTCCTGAGCTGGGAGACGTGCTCGCCACGGCGCAGCGGGTACGGGCTGAGTTGGCCGCCGTGGAAGATGCCGACCACGACCTCGGGCTCCTGAAGCGACACATGGAACAGTCGCGTGCAGAGCTCGAGGGTGTAGCCGCGGCGCTCACGGGTCTCAGAGTCGCCGCAGCGGAGAGGCTCGGTGCGGCGGTGGCCGCGGTTCTCCCGGACCTCGGCCTCCCGGGTGCGTCGTTCGAGGTCGGACTCGTGTCACCGGGCGCCATTTCGGCCGGCGGCGCCGAAGGCGTGGAGTTCCTGGTATCGCCGAACCGCGGCTTCGAGGCGATGCCGCTCTCGCGCATCGCCAGCGGGGGCGAGCTGTCGCGCATCATGCTGGCGCTCAAGTCCGTGCTCGCCGAGGTGGACGCGGTGCCCGTGCTCGTGTTCGACGAAATCGACGCCGGTGTCGGCGGCGTCGTCGCGGGCGCGGTGGCGGACAAGCTCTCTGACGTGGCCACTCGCCATCAGGTGTTCGTGGTCACGCACTTGGCGCAAGTGGCCTCGCGCGCCCGCCACCATCTCTTGGTAGAGAAGGGAGCCGACCACGACGTCACGGCGGCCGCGGTACGCTTGCTCACCGGGGAGTCGCGCGTGGAGGAGATCGCTCGCATGCTCGGCGGAGACCCCGAGTCCGCGACGTCGCGCGAGCACGCCCGCGAGCTGCTCGGAGCTAGCTCGGGCCCCAAACCCTCCGGAAGAGCCGCACGCCGAACTCGATCTGTGTCGTGACGGGTGTCTGGCCCCCGCCACCGGCCACGGCTCGCACGATGCGCAGGTTCACCTGCAGCGGGCGGACCCCCTCCGCGAGCCAGCGCGCCAGCGTGTCGTAGCGGAGCGTCCCGCCGACCTCGTGCACCGTGACGCCGCTTTCGACCTCCAAGACCGCCGGGTCGACCGAGGCGCCGCTCGAGGCATCCGCGAGCTCGTAGCTGTCGCGGTACTTCCGGAACGCTCGGTACTCCCCAGCGATCGAGAGCTCGTTCGAGACGCGCCATACGGGCGAGATCTCCATGCCGAAGTACGCGCCCGGCGTCCACTCGACCAGGTGGCGGGTGGAGCCCGCCGAGAGAACGACCTCGGGAGCCGCCACGCGGCGGAGAAGCGTGCGCGGCCGCTGGATTCCGTAGCGACCGCCGAGCTGCAGGCCGAGGTGCCGCCCCAGCGTGAGTTGGCCGAGCAGACGGCCCTCGAGGTCGGCCTGGCCGTCGCCCGTGCCGACGTCGAGGAGCACGTCGACGCTGTCGATCTGCCCGGTGGGGAGGCGGCCGAGCGCCGTGGCCAGCAGACGGTATGTGAGGCTCGCAGGAGCGTCGGGCTCCCGCCGCACTTCGCCCTCCAACAGGCGCACCGTGGCCGAGACCTCGACGTCACCCGCGTGCCAGAGCCCCTTCACGCTTCCCAGCGGCTGCGAGGCCTGCACACCGGATTCCGCTCCTGTGGGGAGCGACCAGAAGCTCAGCTCACTCACCCGTTCGTTTGCAAACGGCATCGGTGGGGCGATGCCACCCAGCCCCGCCGCGATCAGGTCCGCCGACAGCGAGATCACGGCCTGCGTGAGCGCGGTTGCCGTCGCGGTCGAAACCGCGGGGAAGAACGCAGAGGCTCCGTATGCGGAAACCGCGGAGGCGTGGAATCTCGAGGCTCGATTCGCGAGTGCCTGTGCGCTGGTGCAGGCTCCGCTCCCGGGGGAGCCCGCGCAGATCGCGCTCGCGCTCGATGCGGAGGCCGTCCGCGCCGAGCTGAGCGCGCTCAAGAAGGAGGAAACGCCCACGGCGTTGGTCGTCGTCGGATTACGGCCGAGGTCACCCGCAAGCGTATCCGGTCGGAAGTAGGCGTCGAGGCTGGTGCGGGTGCGGGTCCAGGGGAGCACAGCGCCCACGGTGAGCCAGTCGAACACGCCGATGTGCCCGCCGAACTCCACGCGCGTGATGTCGTGCGTGACGCGCGCCTGTGCCTCGCCCAAGACCGGCGAGTAGCTCGCGGTGCCCGACATCGCAGCGATTGCGGCGTGAAGCGATGCAGCGCCGGGAAAGAGCGTGTGAGCCGAGGAGCTCGTCAGGTCCTCGCCGAGCGGCTCACGCCGGTTCTCACCGGAAGCCGCGCGGCCGAAGCGCGCATCCCAGCTCGTGAAGACCGGAGAGATCTCGAAGCGGGCGTGCCCGCGGGGGACCAACGCGTCGTCCAGCACCTGCGCGGACGCCTCGCCCCAAGCGAGGGCGAGCAGCGCGACGAGGGGCAGAGTGCGGCGCATAGCGTCCCCAGCGAGGGTGCGATCGGCCGCGAAACATAAGGACTTCCGGGGCCTGCAGGTACGCGGGAAAGGGCCTGAAAACGGCATTGACCGCCCCCCACCGTGGGCCTACCTTCGACTCCACACGTTGCGGGAATAGCTCAGTTGGTAGAGCACAACCTTGCCAAGGTTGGGGTCGCCGGTTCGAGTCCGGTTTCCCGCTCTGGAAAAGCCAAGCGCCGCAAGGGTTTCGACCCCTGCGGCGCTTCTCTTTCGCGGTGACTGTGTCCCGAATGTGTCTCGGAGCAGTCAGCCTTGCACGGCGAGGTGCCTCTACCCGACGTGCTCGACGACGCGGAGCACTGTGGCCGGATCCGCAGCTTGGTAGGCGAGCTTCATGCTGCGCGTGTCCTTCCAGCCTGCCGCGTGCGCGACGTCTCGATCCGGGAAGGACTTCCGCTGACTGGCCCATAGCCTGCGGTAGGGGTGGAACGTCCCGCGCTCGAGCTTCGGAAGTCCGGCGAGCTCCTCCGCCCGAATGAGCCACTTGGCGGCGAGGTGACGGCTGATCGCCTGATCGGGCTTCGCGGGGGAGGGGAAGAGCACGACGTCGCCGAGACGTGGGTTCCGCGCGAGGTAGGCGTCGAGCGCGGCGCGGGCCTGGCGGCTGATCGGCGAGATGAAGAGCAGGCCCATCTTGTCGTCCTCGTCGCGCCACCGAAGCGCGCCGTTGGGCATGTACTGAGCGAGCGCCTCGTCCATACCGGCCCCGGCGAGCGCCTCCAGGACGCGCCCCTCCGAGAGCAGGAGGTCCGACGCGCGAAGGCCGCAGATTGCAGACTCCCGCCGGCCCGTCCAGCGCGCGAGCTCCAGGATGCACGCGAGGCGCCCCACGGGGTCGACGGCCTCGACGTGCTTCATCGTCTCCACGAACCGCTCGTGACGCGCGACGGGGCGACGGACGTTCTGCTCCTTGGGCCAAGTGACGTCACGAAGGGGGTTCTCGGCGAGGAGCCGGCGTCCGCCCTCCTTCCGGCCGCACGCCCAGTTGAACACGCTGGACAGCCATACGAAGTCGGAGTGGAGCGTGCCGTCCCGGGGCGGCTTCGCCTCGCGACCGCCGCGACGGAGCTTCCCGTCCTCACGGGGCTTCAGCCCCGGGGGCAACACCTGGAGCGAGCGGCGGCCGGACACGTAGAGGTCGACGCGGGATTGATCGACGTCGGCCACCAGGAGGTCCGGTCCCCAGGCCGCGGTGAACATCTCCACGTAGCGGCGGGCGTAGCTCTGCCTGTACGGCTCGAGGGTGGGCACGTGGTGACGACGGTAGGCCGCGAACACCTGACCGAGCGTCAGGCCGCGGTGGACGTCTGCGCCGCTGATCCGCTCGCGTGCGACCCCCTGCGCGATCGCGCGCGCGCGTTCCTGCGCGAGCTGGCGATCGCTCGTCTCGAGGGAGCGACGCACCTTCCGGCCCTCGGCCACGATCGAGTACCAAACGGCGCTCGAGGTGGGGCGCTCGTAGATCCGAATGCGGACGCCGGCTTCCTCGAGGTTCTTCGACCAGGACTTCTTACGCTTCGCCATCGGGGTCCTCCACTGGTTGGGGCGAGTGCGTTGTCACCTTCACGCCGGAGGCGTTGGGCTCGCGCTTGAGGAATCGCCTGTAGCGATCGCTCAGCGTGCGCGCTGTGAGCTTCTTTCGGGTCTCCGTCTTCCACTTCTTCGCGACCTCTCCCCAGAAGCCGGAGAGTGACCAGGGCGCCTCCGCGGTCGCATGCCCCAGCTCGTGCACGATCCGCCGGAGACGGAGGTCGTCGTCAGTGAGGCGGACTCTCTCACGTCCGCCGAGCAATTTCACAACCGATCGCGCGACACTTCGGAGTTCCGCGTCTGAGACGTCGGACGCCTGGATTGTGAGGTGCACAATGGAGCGTGAAACGGCCCCGAACACGGGGGGCGTGGACCCAAGAGTTACCGTCGACCAGCGGGACTCGAAGCGGATGAGTGTTCTCGGGAAGTCGGGCGCCTCGCCGGTCAGGATGTATCGCAGCAGCGCATAACCCATGAACCCCGTGCTCCACTGAAGCCGCCAGACTGCGCGCCGGATGGCGAGCAGCGGCCCGG
>Ga0194132_10000608_pt1 | contig 73155 bp, 111 predicted proteins | sample TA2KigOf80mmetaG_FD_148612 | JGI IMG/M metagenome (GOLD analysis project Ga0194132, IMG submission 148612) | Freshwater microbial communities from Lake Tanganyika, Tanzania - TA2015054 Kigoma Offshore 80m | ecosystem: Environmental > Aquatic > Freshwater > Lake | place: Tanzania: Lake...
AAGCGGTTTCTAAATGTGTTCAAGAAATTGTTTTGGAGACTGGTGATCTTTTGGTTATAGATAATAACAAAACCATACACGGTCGCAAACCATTTCAGCCCAAGTATGATGGAACGGATAGGTGGGTACAAAGAATAATGGTAAGAAAAAAACTTCCACCAAAAGAACATATAGTTGGCCATGTAATAACAACCGATTTTATTGAGTAGAGGAAAAATGGAATTATTAAATCATTCAAAGCAGGTGGCAGAGTTTCTAAAAATAGATTATAAAACATCTCTAGAAAGAATACAAAAAGGTTTCCACTACAATCATGCAGAAGTAGCAAAAGACTTTCTAAATAAAAACGTAAATGTAAATAACCCCGTAGCTCTTTTAGACTGGTATAGAAATACAGATTCATACATATGGGAGCTGTCTAGTTATCACTTAGAGCCAGGGTTTAACTATGGTGGAATGTGCGAAGGTATAGCTGTTGGATTAAAAAACTCAAATAAAAATAAAGTACTATCAGTTGGTGATGGTATAGGAACCTTGTCGATAAGATTAGCCGAAGAGGGACTAGAAACCACGTATAATGATTTGAGCGAAAGCAAAACGGCCATTTTTGCCCAATATAGATTTAAAAATAGAAGTGATTTAAATATATCTATTTCGTTAACAAAGGACTTTAAGCCAACACTTGATCAAAATAAGTACGATGCTGTAGTGGCTTTAGATTTTTTTGAGCACGTAGTTAATGTAGATGAATGGGCAATAGCTGTTTTCAATTGCTTGACTTCTTCAGGAGTTTTTATAGCACAAAATGCATTTGGAATAGGCGATTTTGAGCATGGTAATTCAATACCTATGCATTTATCAATCAACAATAAATATGAAACCGAATGGCCAGATTTATTGACTTCAATAGGTTTTATTCTTCATGGGAACGGTCAATGGTGGGTAAAACCGTGAGAATAGATTTCGGGGTTTCTAGCTACAATAATCCACTTAAATTAGATAGGGCTATTCAAGCATTTAGGCAGAACAGCCATTCTGACTGGCGTCTTTTGGTTCTCGAAAATGCCTCGGAAGATCCAGCTACAATAAAAGTAGCAGAAAAACATAGATCAGAAGATTCAAGAGTAGTTATAAAGCAGCTTGATAAAAACGTTAGATACACTGGTGCCGTTAATCACATTCTTGATTGGGCAGAAACAAATAATGTTGGCTACATAGATAACGATGCCTATATAGCAACTCCCGGATGGGATCTCAAGCTTGCTTCTTATTTAGAGTCAAATCATGAAGTTGCGATGGCATTTCCAAACGGCGGTGCTTATCCAATACAGAGATCAAGATACATGGAAATTCTTTGGGGTGTCGGTTTTTGCTGGATTCTGAATAGACAACGCTATAAAGAAATTGGTGGATTTGATACTGAGATTGGTCACCAAGAAGAAGTTGATTTTCAAACTAGAATAAGATTGGGCGGCTGGAGAATAGTTGCTGATCCTAGTGTAATAGTCCACCACGATGCAACAAGCACCAGAAATCCAGAAGCTCAAGAGAGAATTAATCAAGGAGTAATTAACTGGGTGAACAAATGGAATAGATATTATGTGGGTCCACATGTAAGTTACCATAGTCCAAATGTAACTAGATTTGAAGACTGGAATGCAATATACTTAGAGGAATGGTATCAACAACAGCCAGAACTAAAGGGTCTTAATGATAATCCAGAAACAATTTATGTCGCTGCTCTTGGTAGGGAAGTTGATTTAATAAAGGTTCCTAGATGGCAGCATCTATATAGGGGGAGAATTATATAAATGAGATTGGAAACTATACCTAAAGGCGATGGCATTAAGGTTGTTATTGGCACTAGAACATACTTGGGTCCAGATTGGACCCATATAGACATAGACCCAACACCTCTATACGATCATGCTAATGCTAAGTATGTTCCAGTAGATGTTGTTTGCGACGCAAGAAAAATAGACTTGCCCGATAATTATGCTGATATAGTCTATAACTCAGAATGCTTAGAGCATTTTCCTTGGAAAGAATATCAATCTGTGCTCGCAGAGTGGTGTAGAATAGTTAAACCTGGCGGCATGATTAGAATAGAGGTGCCAGATTTTTTGTTGGCCTGTAATCAAATACTCAATTGGGACAGCCTTGAAGGCGATAGAAGAATGCAGCAAATATTTTTTGCCGAACAGCTAAATCCTTTTGATTTTCATTTTGTTGGCTTGACACACAGAATGTTGGTAGATGATTTTAAGCAAATGGGATTTAATGTTATTGACGTTAAACGCGGTGACGAATGGGGATGGCTAAAAGTAGATGCGGTAAAACCAAATTAGTATATGAATTGGCATCACGTAGCTCATATTATTAGAGATATTTTTCCTAGTCAATCTCCAATAGTTTACTATGGAAAAGATTTTTCTATATTAAATCATTTTCGTTCCACAGAACATGGTTTAGAGACCCTTTGTTTAACTTCTGAAGTAGAACAAATAGATTCTAAACTCAATAATGTTTATTATTGGAATTCTGGAATAAATTTTCCTGTTTTTGGTAAAGGTTTTTGTAATTTATTTATTTCTATAAACTACAATATTGATAAAACTGAATATGAACAAATAGAAATCGTTAAACAATTAAAGTTTATGGTAAATAAAGGCTCAAAAATTTTAGTATGTAATCCAGGATCATGGGCTAATCTTTTCGATTATTGTCTTAAGCAAGATTTAGATCTACAAAAAGAAATAAAAAGATTTTCAATTTTTAAAAATGAAAATATAAAAATATATGAAAACGTTTGATTGTTTTACTTTCTTTAATGAAAAAGAAATCCTAAAAATTAGATTAAAAGAAATGAACAATTATGTAGATTTTTTTGTCATTATTGAATCATCGCAGACTTTTACTGGAAAGGAAAAACCTTTTTATCTCGACACAATGCTTGATTCCATAAGTGAGTATTCCGATAAGATAATTCGCGTAAAAATTTCTTTTCCAAATCAACACATGACCTCTTGGGAAAGAGAACACTTTCAAAGAAATCAAATACTATTAGGTCTTAAGATGGCTAATGCTCAGGCTTCTGATAGGGTAATCATTTCTGATGTAGACGAAATAATAAGTTCAAAATTTTTATCTAAAAAATATCAGCCTAAAAATCCAGTAAGATTAGATGTGATTCAATATTTTTGGAATTTTAATTGGCAGGTTCCAGAACATTGTAACCAAGGATCTAGACCAGTCCTTTGCTTGTATGATCATCTATCTGTAAACACACCTCAAGAGTTAAGAGAAATGGAATTAAACTCCATAAAAAATTGCGGATGGCATTTTTCGTTTTTCCTAAGTGCAGATAACACAAAAGAAAAAATAGAATCTTTTTCACATACTGAATACGATATCGAAAAATTTAAAACAGCTTCTAATATTTTATTTAGAATGACAAACGGCATAGATCCATTTGATAGGTTTCCGCTAAAATATACAGAAATTGATAATTCACTCCCCTCTTTGTAGTTAAGTTAAGTTACTATTAGCCTAGCCTAACTATACCGGGGGGTGCGGCTAGATGCCAAGACTATTTTTGCGCAATAGATGGCTTGCGTTCCTGCCTGCATTTGTCTGGTTTATAACGCTTATTCCAGCTACAACGGTCAAGGCGACAACTGACTGCAACACCGCCTACTCTGCTTCCAACTTCGTATTTGGCGGAGTCGGGCAGGACAACGCTGGCACTGTTCGCCTGACACCAGCGACGAACAGCCAGTTCGGTGCCATCTGGAACAAGACCCGCATCAACCTGGCCAACGACTTCTGCGTCACGGCGGAGGTGTACCTGGGGAACTACGACCCTGGCGCCGACGGTATCGCCTTCGTGATGCAGCCGAACTCGACGGCGGCAGGGGGCTCTGGCGGCGGCCTCGGCTACCAGTACGTGACCCCGTCCTTCGTCGTGGAGTACGACACCTACTGGAATAGTGATGCTGCGGACCTGTACAACGACCACGTCGGGCTGATGAAGAACGGAAGTACCTACCACAGCGCCGCCTCGCAGTGGGGTCAGAATCCTGTCGACGTCGGCAACATCGAAGACGGCCAGTGGCGCAAGACGAAAATTTTGTGGGAGTCAACGACCGACAAGGTCTCGGTCTGGCTCGACAAGAACTATGACGGCGACATGGACGACGCAGGCGAGAAGTTGTTCGATGCCGTCTCGGCCAACCTCGAAGCCAACTTCAGCGGGGAGGTCTACTGGGGTTTCACTGCCGCGACTGGTGGGATGAACAACCTGCAGCAGGTGAGGAACATCACCTACACGACCGTGGCTCGCGTGAACACGCCGCCGACGGTAACCACCGCACCAACCATTGCGGCTTCAATCATTCGCAATGTCGCTACGACCGCCTCGTTTGTTTTGGCTGATGACGCGACCACGCAGGCACAGTGGACATTCACGAAGGCATCCACCAACCAAACCGTGGTTCCGCTCGGCTCGATATCGGCATCGATGTCGAGCGCGACCGCTGGAACTATCACAATAACTGCGGCAACGGCAGGTACATCAAATGTGACGGTAAACGCGGTTGATGCTGACGGTGCCTCGGTCGCAATGACCCTCACCGTAACGGCGACCGCTCCATCAGTCGAGGTGACCAGCCTTTCTGACGACGGCTCAAGCGGAACGTTGCGCTGGGCGATTACTCAAGCAAACGCAACCTCTGGCGGTATTTACGATTCAATTATTTTTGGCATTCAGGGGACGATAACGCTGACGAGCGACCTTCCCGCCATCACGCAAGACTTGGTGATTACGGGTACGGGAATTGGTACCACGATTATTGACGGTAACAATCTCTACAGGGTCATCACGAACAGCGGAAGCCGAACAATCATCATTGAGGACATGACCCTCAAGCGAGGGAAGAACGCGGCGGGCGGTCTGGTCAACACGAACGGCGGAACCTTCACCGTTGACACGGTAAAATTCAGCGAGCAAACGGGCAACTCCGCCTGGTATCAGTCGAACGCGACCGTCACGACGTTCGAGGACTGCGTGTTCGCCAACAATTACGTCGGCATCGGTTCTGACTACGGTTCCACCCCGTCGTCGCTCAGCATGACGGATGCCGACTACACCAACCGAATCTACATAAACGACGGTGTTTTCACGGACAACACCACGGGAATCAGTACCGAGAGGTTCGTGAAGATAAGCAACTCGACTTTCACCAACAACACCACCGCCGCTTCGCTGAGGGGTCTGAACAGGCAACAGGTTCTGACCTCGTCCTTCTCGGGCGGAACGCTGGGTCTTTACTTTTATTCGTGGATACCAACCAGTTGGACGCCTGGCGCGAACAACCAGTACATCTACAGCAACTCCTTCAACGGAATCGCCACCGCAATACAGTTCGCGAATTCGTGGAACAACGGAGCGACCACCTACAACGGCGTGAGTTCCAACTCGTTCTCCACCTCGTCTGGCAACACCTTTGGCGCGACCACGTTGAACACTACAAACTTCTCGGGGTCGGGATATGTCTCCACGAACGATGTGATTACGGTTCCTACTACCACTACTACTACCACTACTACCACTACTACCACGACTACGACTACGACGACCACTACGGTTCCGCCGACAACGACGACCACAACTACGATTCCGCCGACAACAACCACGACTACTACAACAACGACAACTACAACAACCGTTTACGTTCCGCCCGCAACAACAACTACCACAACTGTCTATGTTCCGCCAGAGACAACTACCACTACAACTGTCTACGTTCCGCCCGCAACAACAACAACTGTTCCGGAAACCACTACAACAACTGTTCCGGAAACCACTACAACTACTGTTCCAGAAACAACCACAACAACAACTCTTCCTGAACCAGAAGAAACTACTACTACTACAGTTCCAAAAACTACTATTCCTGAGGAGAAAAAGGAACCTCAGCCTGAGGAGCCTGAAACAACTTCGACGACTCTTCCTGATGAGCCAGAGCAATCCCCAGAAGAAGAACAGCAGCAAGAAGAAACAGACCAAGAAGAATCCACACAAGAAGAAACAGAATCATCACAAGATGAAGTAGTAATAGAAAAAGACGCAACAGCTGAAGAAATTTTGGACGCAATAGACGAAGCTGGTCCAGAAGAGCTTGCGGAAATAATGGAACAAGTTGAACCGGACAAATTGGCTGAAGTTTTAGAAGAACTTTCGGAAGAAAAAACAACAGAACTTATTGAGTCAGTTAAAAGCACTGAGGGTCTAAGCAATGTTATTGAGGCGTTGACTAAAAAAGATGATGAACCTATAGCCGCAGCTGTAGCCGTAGCTATTATTTTAAATGAAAACTTTGATAATGTTTCTACAGAAACTGCTCAAGAAGTATTCGCTGCTATAGAGCCAGAGCTTTTTACTGAAGAACAAAAGTCTGAATTGTCTGAGGCTTTGACCGAAGCACCGGAAGAAATTAAAGAAGCTTTTGAAGAAGAAATTAATATATACGAAGAAGGCTTTGATGAATATGTGCCAACGGGCTCTAGCATAGACGTAGGGGATCGTAGAACGATCATAGCGGCCGCTACCGTAATATCCACAATAGGTACCGCAGCAGCTTCTACAGGGGCTCCTGGAGGCCCTAGGAGCCCTTCTGGCGGGTCTTCAGGGGGTGGGGGTAGTCCTGGTGGGGGTCAAGCTTCTGGAGGCTCTGGAGACGCTGCCAGAAGGGAGGAAGAACTAGAAGAAGAAGAGGAAGAGGGCGGTGGAATAGAAGGCCCAGAAGGCGACGAAGAAGATATTGTTTTGACAAGAAACAGTATATTTAATTACTATACAGAAGGGGGTATAGAAATGAAAAAAATGAATTGGTTTGGTTTGGGCAAAAAGGTTTGGGAGACCACAGCTGGACTAGCTTTCACATTGGCTGGTAGCTTTGTAATGTTTGTTACATTGTCTGGCGAGACAAGAAAGATGGCTATCATCGCCACGGTTGTAGCCCTAGGTGTTCATTACATTCATGAAGTATTAAAAAACGACAGTGAGTAAAATATTGTTTCGTAGTAAAAATGATGATAAGATTAATGAAATTAAATCATCTTTAGAAAGTTTCTTAACAGAAATATCATCTACTGAGAGACAACTATTTTCTTATGAAGAAGTAGAAAACATTTTATTAGATATATATAGTTTAACTACAAAGAATTAATTTATGGAACTAAATATATACGATTCAGAAAAGCCGCAAGAATATATTTACGATCCAGAACTAAATAATAAATGGTATTGGGAGGAAAAAGATGTTTAAAAAATGCTGTAGCCATAGAAAAAAGTGTCTTGTAAGTGCAATTGCTACGAAAGGTTAACTCACAACTGTGAGCAAAAGAAAAAGGGATTTTGGTCTAGATTTTTTGGCTAATATTCTGATATAATTATTTTAGATGAAAACAGTTAGCATAATTACTTCCTCTACAGGAGCAAATGAACTGCATAGGGCTTGTGAGTCTGTCTTAAATCAAGATTATTTTGATGTTAATTATGTGATTGTTTCAGACGGTCCAAAATTTCATTCGAAAGTAAAAAAACAAATCAAAGAATTTAAAGATAGGTTATTGTTATTTAATCTACCAGAAAATACTGGAGCTAATGGAATAGGCGGCTACAGGGTATACGCAGCTTTTTCTTTTTTAGTTAACTCAGATTACATTTGTTTCTTGGATGAAGATAATTGGTTAGATAGCAATCATATTTCTTCTCTTGTTGAAACAATGCAATCGGATACAAAATTAGATTGGTGCTATTCGTTGAGAAAAGTTTATACCAAAGATGAAGAATATTTGTTTAATGATGATTGTGAATCATTGGGTAGGTGGCCAGTTTGGAATTCTCAAAACAATTATCACGTTGACATAGGTGCCTACTTTTTTAAAACAGAATTTGTAAGATCTTTTATAAGTGTTTTGAATAAACCCATAATAGGAGACAGAGTATTGTTGGCTCACCTACTTAGATATAGTGCCGACAATTTTAAGTGCTCTGGCAAATATACTCTTAACTATAGGCTTGGTGGTAATCCTAATTCCGTTTCAAAAGAATTTTTTGTTACTGGAAATGAAAAAATGAAAGAAGTTTATCCAGAAAAATTTCCCTGGATTGATTACTCTTCTGAGTTGTCTTGATTTTCTTCTTTGTTTCTTCCAGTTGATATCATTAAGCCAGCTAATGTTCCAGTGATGAATGTGGCAACGCTTGAGAGCACGCTAAAAAACATTTTATCATTCTCTGATTGAACACCTATAGGTTGAGTAACAAATACTAATGCATACAGTACTCCAGCAGTTGTCATTGCCAGCACTCCAGCAAGAACGCAACCAACTACAAATTTTAAACGCGCATCAAGTTCTTCTGGACTAAACTTTTTCTTATTCCTCATCTGTTTCTTCTTCCCAATCAAATCCAATAAGATCCTTTGAACACGCACCATCAACTTTGCACATCGGCGGATTGCACTCTTTATTTTCCCAGTTTATGGGATCTTGACATGAGTAGCGATAACTTCCATCGTATCCACATCCAGATAAAAGCAAAATAGCCACCGCTACTATCGCTTTTTTCATTCTGCATCAGCGACTTTCTTTGCCTTCTTGTCCACCTTGTTGAAAACTTCATTGATTTCTTTGGCACTCAGTTTGCCATCGTCTAGAAATGCACGTGACAATCCCTCTACGACCGTGGCCACACCCGCTATGCCAGCCATAAATACAGCCTTCCAAATTGGCACCCCAGCTATCGTGCCCGCACCAATCACACCCAAACCTGATGCGGCGAAGGTTGCAACCATTCTAAGTAGTATGTTCTTTAATTGTTCCATTATTACTCCTGACTAATAATCAAGAGTATAGTAACTAATTAATTATAAACCCGCCCTGTTATCGGGGTCAGTTTTTTTAGCGTCATATTTGGCTAATACTTTTTCCCATTTGGCGATTTCTTTATCGGCTTTTAAAATTTCTTTCTTTATTTTTTTAAGTTCTTTTAACTCTTCTGTCAGTTTTTTTATGGCTTCATCAATATTAAAATCCATATATTCTCCTATTTTAATCCGGTTATTTCACATGATCTATTTAAAACTTTACCTTCTTCAGTAGTGGGATCTACGCCAGCGTATGGGGAGTCGTCGGCTATGGCTTCAGACTTTATTTTTTCAAAATCTACTCCCAACTTCATCAAATTAAATTCAAGAGCCTTTGCTCTTTTTTGCGAAAGCTGTTCTCTGTTGGTTCTTTGCCCATCTCCAGAAGATCTACAAATCAGTTTAAGATTAGTATAGAATCCGGAGTTAACTCTATCTACATATGTGTCAATGCAAATTGTTTGCTCCATCAAAAATTTGTCGGAGTCTTTTATAAAAAGAACTAGACATGGAGATTCATCAATCTTTACTGATGTAGTTGTCGTTTCAACAATTGTTGTTTCGACTACCTCTTCGACTATTTCTTGCGACTCTGGCCAAAATATATAAGCCAAAATGCCCAAGGCTACTAGCGCAGTTGCGAATCTAGCAACTATTTTTCTTAATTTGTCATTCATGAATTTTTTTCTACCTTTTTACTAGCTTTAATAAAGTTTTTTCTAGCCATTGATTCTCTGTTTTTTGCGGCTTTTATAAAGTGATCATACACATCAGTATACCAGTAAGCTATAGCAGATATCACTAATCCAATTGTTGTCGCAGCTAATGATAGTATAAATTTGTCTGAGTAGTCAAGTTCTTGTTGACTAAATCTCGCTCCAGTAGCAAGTGTTGTCAAGAGCAAGAATAATACAGAATTTATTCCCATTGTATTTTTTGCCGTTGATTTATTGTAAACTTCTTTTTCTTTGTCAGTTGTATCTTGTTTGTTTTTTCTTTTTTTTACGAGCATTCTTATTGCATAGGCTGCACCTAGTTGAGCACATACAAAAGCGTAAGAAAAAGACATGATAACAGCGGAGGCCCTTTCGGCTCTTTCGGCCCAAATATCTTCTCCAAATTTACCAACAAAAATATCTTTCCATAATAAAAAATCAAAAACTAAACCAACTACAACTGAAAACCAAATGATTTCTGATCCGTAATTAGAGGTATTAGAAGAATGAGGATAAAGTTGTTCTTTTGTTTCTTGATAATTTGTTTGAGCTCCCTGATATTCCTTATAGGCTAATTCATACTCTGATAATAGTTCTTTTTTTTGTATTTCTTTTGGTGATGTAGCTTCTTGTAGTTTTTTTTCAAGCTCTTCGTTCTTTGTTTTTAGTTCAAAATTTTCTGTTTCAACTCCAGAATATTTTTGTGATAAACCATCCAAAAGCTTGCCAAAACGTTTCTTGTTTCTCTTAGACAATAGATCAATTTGATCTTTGTCATCGACAGGATGTTGAGCGTTCATTCTTCTATAAAAATGCATTCACCAGGACAGTCTTCGGCCGACTGAATAACTTCATCAAGCATTGTGTCGGGAAACTCGGTCGTTTCTGTCATTTTTAACTTTGGTTCGTTTCCTTTCCCATCTGGGCCAAACAAATTTGGCCAGCTCGGATCCTTGACGTATGCAAGTCCATCCGAATGCATCATGAATACAGCCGGAGCTAGTTCCGTGCACAGGCCATCGCCAGTACATAGGTCTTGGTCAATCCAAACTTTCATGAAGATTAGTCTTCATCGTCCATATCTTCTTCGTCCATATCAATATTAACCAATCCGTCTGGTATGGCCGCTAAACGGCAGCGTCCGCCTGGCTCTATCTTTTGTTTAATAATTCTACATACGGACTCTGACTCGTGCAGTACACAGTTCTCACAACGCACGCCTATATCGTAGTCGTCGTTCTCGGCTTTGGAAACATATCCAACCCATATTCCGTTGTTGTCCATGTCGGAAAGCTTCCCGTACTTTTGAGCAATCGACAATAAGCTATTAGCAAATTCTCTCTCGGCGGCGGACATTCTTACTCTGTCCATATCTGATACGTCGCAACATGGCATGGCTTTTGAAGATCCCTTTTTAGCGGCTTCACTAATGTTTTTAGCTACGCTTTTTTGATAGTTAATATCTGATAGCCAGTGATTAGACATTTTTAATCTCCATAATTTGAGAATTATTAATATATAGTAACATATTTAATTGCCTTGCGCAATATATATATGTTACTATTGAAATAAGAGGTGAATTATGATCGCTGGAATAGTTAAATAATATGAGCGGAATTGATCTCAATGTTGGATGGAAAATACATTTTGATCCAATAAATGAAAGCGATAATACCCTGGCAGCCATAGATGAATTTGTTCGCGGCACTGGTCATAAATTTAAAAGAGTTGGACTTCCTGGCGGAGGCGAGCGCGGGGGAAAATACTATACGGCATATCCTCAGTCCCTTGAAGCAAGAGATGAATTGATAAATTCTCTAGAAGAATTTCATTCAAGAAAAAATCTTTTAGCGGAAATTGGACCCGATTTTCAACTAGAGGCTAACACAAAAGTCACTCCAAGGATATCTAGTCGTTTTACCACGGGATATTCCGAATTTGATCCCAAAACAGGACTTCCACTTTTTGACAAATCAACAACGGCTCCAAATGAAGCTGCTGCATCAGATGCAGCACAAAAGATTGGTAAAATAAATCATTACATAAAAGACAGCTGGACATCTACAGGCGCTCACACTCAAACTACTAAATCATTTGGTTTGAGGGTAACGGCAGAAGAGTTGGCAGAGGATACTGATTTACTTAAAAAAAATTATCCAGAAGTTCATGAACTATTAGTTGGCAAACCAGGATATCAGTCTCCTTATCCTGGAATCCAGTCCAGCGCTCCAATAAAATTCAATCCTATAGAGACACAACCAAAACCAGTTACAAAAAGAGTAGGCCCTACACCACCAGAATCAGGAACTACATTAAAAAATGTTGGCGAAGAACCAGCGCAAACGAGGCTAAGAGGAAAAGCCATCAAAGAATACGAAAAGGTTTATCCAGCTCCAAACCAGAGCCATGAAGCCACAATGGCTGATATTGAAAATATAAAAAAACAGAGGCAAAAATCCGCTGAAGCAGCAGTAACAGCCGAACAAAACGCTCGCGAAAAAGCAGAAAGAAAAGTAAAAAGAAGAACCGAAAGAAAAACAAAAGCGGAGGCAGCCAGAGAAGCCAGAGAGGGAAGATTAAGGCATGGTGAACCAACTGATTTGCCAACCGAAACAAAGCCCATTGTTCCTAAAGTTGACGACGTTGTTCCAAAGGCCGCAGCAGAAACCGCCGCAGAAACTGCCCCTAAATCTCCTCCAATACCTTCTCCAGCCGATTCTACAAGGAGGGCTAGTAATACAACTAAAAAAATTGCAGAATCCCTGGATGCCGCCAAAAAAGCAGTTAAAGGACACACCAATGCAAGAGGTCTTTTACTTGCTGGAGCCGCAAGTATAGTTGGAGTTGGCTTATATCAAAGAAATAGGCAAACTAGAATTGAACCCGATGAGGACTACCACTAGTTTTTTGAGCGGGCAGAGAGAATCGAACTCTCACGAGCGGGTCGGAAACACGCCAGTCTGCCATTAACTTATACCCGCAATTACTATTATAGTATGATAATTCGCATATTGTTCGCCCAATTATTTCAAATTCTGCGAAATTGGAAAACATATATAAAAATTTTTAGTACAAAAATTGATTAAAATTAATTTATAAACCAATCGGCATTTTCGTGCAGGTCGTAGGCGTTATTGCTAAGATTGTTCTTTATTATTTCTTTTATGTTTTCAATAGTATTTTGATAAGATTTAGATTCTCTACCTAGAAAAAGACAGATCTGCCAAACTGAATCAGTTAATCTTTTTGCCATTGTTATGGCAAATTTTTCTTCTAACTTATCATTTTTTAATGAATTAAAAATAGATTTATATATTTGAGTATATTGATCATTATTTATTTCATCGGTCATTTTAGCTCTCCATTTCATGCCAGTTAGATACTTTTGCTCCAACCATTATATCTTTTTTGAAGATAATTTCATACTCTAACCAATAGTTCTTATGTTCAGAAACATTTATTATTCCGTAGCACGTAATATTTTTGTCAATTGAAATTGGTTCCGACTCCTCATAAAAATTGGTGCTTTCACTATATCTATTTATCTCTTTTAGCGCACCCTTCATAGTAACAACGTATCTTGTCATTACGTTCTCAAAATCTTTGGTTTGAAAGACGTCTTCGTCAAGAAATTTTTCTATTGCCAGACACAATTCTTTATCCACATCTTTTGGTAGGGGCAATCTGGGTTCAAAATATATTTCATCAAACAATCCCATATTTAATCCATTCTTGTATGGGGCTAGCAGTTTCATTTACTAACCCCATACAGAGCATCTGACTTCGTGATAGAAATTATACCACATCCCCTAATAGGGAAAAAACTCCAAAATGAAAAACCCCTCGAAAAATTTTTCCCAATTTTACCCTATATAGGAAAAATAAAGATTGTTTTGAGATTACTATTTAGGCATGGCACAGACTAGAAGATTATATCGGACCAGGCGATAAATTTAATTTAATTAATATTGGTAATCGAACTCCAATATCCACGAGATCTGGATTGATTCCAGCAATTGCCTTAGATCTTGATAAAACTGTTTATACCAATTCACCTGCAATGGAAGCAGCAGAAAACTCAGCTCTATATGACAGAATAATCCCATTTAATGAAACAAAAAAGATGTTTGGACTTACTAATTTTCCTGAAGAACAAGAAATTGCAATGAAAAAAGGATTTTGGGGTGAATGGGAAAAACTAGCAATTAAAGATATTGAACCAAATGAAGAAATGATAAAGTTTTTGCAAAGGCTACAGGGATCTGGAATTTCGCTAAATGCAATGACGGCAAGAAGTGCAAGAATTCAAGAGCCAACAATGAGATTATTGGAAAAAATGGGTATATTTCCAAATGAAGTATTTTTTAGACCAGATACGGTTGCAGGTGAGGATATGTCCGCTGCTACTATGAAAGTTAATTGGATGAAACAAACTGCAAACAAATATAATTATGTTGCTATGTTTGATGATTCTAAGTCGAATGTAGAGGCTGCTTTAAAATATGGGGTTCCGACAATTCTTCAGCCATCCGACAAATCAAGTAAGGTGGATCCAGAGTTTTTAGAGGGAGCTATTTCAAGGGGTCGTAGCAAAATGGAAGAATTCGCAGCAAAGGGCTTAATTACACCAAAGCAAATGAAAAAAGGAATATATAATACAAGAGCTTTACTTGATATTGCGATAGGTGGATCAGCGTCAAGTCAAAGAACTTTTTCCGGAATATCTGAAGCCAAATCTTTGGCGAAACTTATTATGAGAATTTAAAAAGCAGTAATCTGAGGCCTAGGTATTTATATGAATGAAAACACTTTCAGAATATTAGTTGGCGAGACGGCCAGGGGTGTCGTTGATCCTTCTTATATCGAGGAACTCAACGAAATTCTTTCTCGAGCAAGGTTTGGAAACATAACTTTTGAAAGGGTTGGAAGAAGCGGATCAGTTCAACTGGGCAGACCGGTTAATTTGAGCGGGGCAGTCAATATAATAACCGCAGATCCACAAACTGCAGAAGCAGAAACCTTTTTGGGTAAAAATATACCAGAAAAAGGAGGACGCGCATTAAGGGATCCTGTAACTGACGTAAGCTTTCAAAGATTTGTTTCCTCTGAAAATCTTGTTGATAAAATAAACAAAAATGCAAGAAGTCAGCTTTTTGTGAGCCCAAGTCTACTCGAAAGAGCTCAAGGTTCTAGACCTAGAGAAAGAATGCTAAGCAGAGTGATGAGTCTTGCCGTTCCGTTTCACGAAATAGGACATGCTGCGAGTTTTCAGGCTGGTCTTTTTGACGAAGCTGTAAAAGGTCAAAAAATGCGGACCGAATTTATCAAGAAATATAGCCGATATGATCCTTAACAATACGATGAGCGATAACTACATACATGGTCAGGTAGACAGATTGAGAGAAATGTATTTAAAAAACGTAGTTGAATACGGGTTGGAAGAAGCCAGAGCCGATACTTTCATGTGGCAAGCGATAAAAGAAACTGAAATGGGAACCTTTTTGCATTCGGGGAGAATGGGGCCAATGGAAAGAAAATTAATTGCGAGCACCTCAAATTATCTCTTGCCAGGATCCATGGACGATTTATCAACAAGAATAGCTAGAAAATTTAATCTAAATGGCAAGTTTGGCATTGATAATCTGATAGATGATGAGCTTATAGAAGAAGCTTCTTATAGGTCAAGAGCGGCTTATTTGTCAAGTGTGGGTTACGGAGATCTAGAAAATGTGCTGGGCCCTACGAGAAAGGATTTTATCGAGGGGACGACCTTTGACAGGGGAACACAATTGTCGGCCAGAAAAGCCCAAGAATCTTTCGTAGATGAGTACAACAAGCACAGCGCAGGAAGGTATGAAGTCAAATTCTCGTCTAGAGTGGCATATCCGGAAACAAGCACGATAGAATTTGGAAAAGAAATAATTAGGCCGTCCACAAAAGCGGGTTCTCGTAGCGCAAAAACGTTTCTTGGGATAGTCGACGCAAAACAGGTTGCAAGAGCGGTTACTAGAATATAAATCAATAATCTGAATTTCTAGTATAAAAAATATTTTTTGAATCAACAAAAAAAGAGCATTTCAATCCACTGTGAGGGTCGTCATAAGAAGGAATTCTATAGTCGCCCAATCCAGGAACAAACAGATGTACGAACTCATCTATCTTTCGACTAAAGATTTATACGACGACCCTCACAGCAGAAAACTGAAGCTTATTACTTAGGCGAAACCATTACCCAAAGATCGTACATCTTTGTAGCGTCATTGAATACGCTAGACGATGACAAAGCAAGATTGTCTTTTGCCGCGCGTGCATAAAGAGAACCTATTATAGAGGCTTTTGTCTTCTTGTCGGTTATCGGAATGTTGACATGAGCCCAAACATTGCGGTTTCGAATCAACTCGTTGTATATCGCAGAAATTACTGGATTACGACGACGACCCCGTCCTGCGTTGTAGGGTGGTTCACCCTTAAGGAAAGTAACGAGCTTTGTCGGCTCTGCCATCGCAAACTTTTGCGGGTTCTGGATGACTTGTGTTTCGGTGCTGGCAACCATCGGCATGATGATCTCCTATTTGTTGTTTGGATGTTGAAAATATTATATGATAAGTTCAATACTTTGATTTACAATGAAAATATTTCTGTTTTCTGTACCTTTATATTGGCAGTATCTACCTCTGCATTTCTTACAATGGCAAAATTGCAAGGGTTAGATATAGCCTCCAATGCTACGTCAACGGCTCTATTGGAAGAAGCGGCGTCAACGTACAAGGTTATGGGTACTGTTACTGAATATATGTTGTATTCGCTACTTTTGGTTACCATCGTCAGCCTACTTTGATTCCTTCCCAATCAACCAAAGGCTTCTTTCGATAAAACAAAGTAAAAACCAAAAGTAACAATAATTCAAATATTTTCGCAATATTTTTTATGTTAAACAAATTAGATATAAACTTTATAATATTTTGGCCAAATTTTTCTGAAATATTTTTATCATCAGAATTAACATTGAAATCATTCATGATCTTCCTTTTTGTTTAAGAGTTGTTATACTATGCTATATCAATACTCTATAAAACAAAACTAAACCGCTACTTGCGCTTGCCGACCACTAATTTGCATTTCAATTTTTCTTGAAGAATGTGACACGGGATTCTGACAAACAGGAGAATACTCCAAATTCACAAACACAGTAACGCTATTGCCACAAAGGGGACAAACCCATTTTGTAGCTTTTTTTGAAGACTGAGCAGGCATTACAGAACTGCACTCATGCAATACGATATTATCTTTAGTGCACTCGGGACAAACCCTAGGTTTTCTTCCCCTAGATTTGTTCCGTGTCCACGTAGAACTACAAACTTCGCAAACCAAAGACTCTTTAAGTGCCATTTAAATCTCCATAAAAATAGTTAAAATATATAATAATCTATAAATAGATATTATACACAAACTACCTACGTTTCTTGCCTACTTTAGGCGTTTCCTGCACAAAAGTATGAAAAGGAGCTCCAGTGCCTGGATCAAATCTTGCAGCGACGTTGACGGCCTTAAGGGCCAAAGTCTTAGCTTGATTTATGGATATCTTTCTTTTCCCTCTAATGACCTGCAAGGCACCCAGAGCATAAGAAGACCCTGTGCCTATAGCATAAAAATTCTGCGCATCAGAAGTCCAAGAATAGTCTCCATCAAGTATGTATATTACTCCTGCAACAGAAATCAAAACAGTAGAATCGTTCTCTGCTATATGCTTTTTTTCATTGGTATCAGGCAAAGCATATCCGTGTTGTTCAAAACACTCTCTTATCGAAGGCACAACCTTAGAAGTAAAAAACTGATCTAACTTTTTACCGACCGTTGCCGGAGGTACAGCCGGAGGCTGATAAACATGATGCAAAAGATTAATCGCCCTCATGTCTCCCGCCGCACCTAAAAGGTACTTTCCATTCACTGCAACTTTGCCGTTTCCATCTTTCAAAGTAGTAATTTGAGAAATGACACCATCATCATCAACGGTAGATATACGCGAATCAGAACAAACCACAGAAAAATTATCGCCCTGTATACCCACTATGGTAGTCATATAGCAATACAGTCTAACATACTACAGCCTAGATTCAGAAGAACTGCTATAATACAAAGAACCAAAAACCTTGTGGGCAATATCATTTACTTCAGAAGATGTGACTGTTTTACAAGAAAGATCTACAAAAAGTATACGCCTATTTTTATTCCTCCATTTATTCTTCTTCTTGTTTCTCTTTCCCATGTTGTTTATGTTCCTTAATATTCGACTTTTTATTTATAGTTTGACAAATATATTTATTCCTTATATTTTTGTTAAAATACTCTCCAACAGAAGGAGACCTAACTAAAGATTCATAAACTTCTTTAGGCACTCCATGATACATCCAAGTAGAACCACTAGAAAACTGAACTAAAAGAACCTCACTATTAGAGTCCCAAGAAACATTCTTAATAAACGAACTTGTGCGATAGAAAATAGACCTTATTGAACTCATGGGTAACCGTAAAACTCCTTTGTATACTCATTGACATAAAGACCAGCATCAGACACGGTGCCTTGAGTCCTAACTACATAATACATTCCGTTAGACCACAATGCACCCTCTACGATTTTTCCTTCTTTATGCTTAGAAGGTACAGTCTTAACATAGTACCATGTTCCATCGTCCAAAAGTTTATATCTGAATAACTCCAAGGGCACTCTAGAAGATATCTGTTGTTTTGAAGACTCAAAAATATCTATCTTAGAATGAAACACAGCAAAAGTATTTATTAAATCTAAAATTTCATCCAAACTGTAATTTAAAGTAGTGTAAGAAACATAAGAAGGAAACATCGTCAAAAACTGCGTATGCAAATAATATGAACTGTCCTCAGAAATAGTCGAATCTATAGAAGATATAGTTTCTGGAACATGCAATAATATACTAGGCACTAGACGACCTTATCTTGTAAGATACTTTCCTTCATAAGCAATTTGACATAAAGTATTTTCTTCTCTAAAGAATTCAAAAACTTAAGAGTATTTACTCTCCACAAAGATTCCGTTGCCAGTAATTTGTGGATGTCCTCTTTTGGTGCATTTCTATCCTTCATTTGCTGTAGCAATATCTTTCTACCGGCCTCGCGAGAAGAAATATTGTACTCTACATCTCTTTTTATTGAATACAAACAATAAAACCATTTATCAATATTTAAAACTAAAGTTTCCAATTCAGATGGAGTGACCTGTGTTTTGATATCTTTGTTCACCAAAGCTTCAAAAGCCGACAAGTCACTTCGATTATACTGCTTTGCTTGCATAATGGGGTTCCTTTTTGATGTATATATTATTTATATATTTATAAACCTGTACTAAATCAGCAATAAATTGTTCTGTCATGGATTCAAACTTTGATGCATAGCCTGGTGAATACATAGGCATCACCATCCAATAGCCCAAGGCCGTTAAATTTCCACGGTAATCCTTTATCTTTACTTCCGTGCCAAACAAAACAGAAGTAGCTAAAGATCCCATTGTAATTATAACGCTTGGGCGCAACAGCTGTAACTCAGAATGCAAATAAGGAGCACAATTTATAACTTCTTGATTTTCGTATTTGACACTCTTTGGACATCTGTTGACGTAAGTTAAACAAAGTTGATCGGATTTAAACCCAACCTGTTTGATTTTGTCAACCAAAAAACCGATTGAATTTGAATCAAGTGAAGGACTTTCGATCACTATTGCAACTTTAGGATTAGTAGAATTCCATTTTGGCAATTCGGGCTTGGAAGCAATAGCGCACTTTCTACAATTTAACACAACAGTGTGAAGATCTTTTATGGTAGATTTAGACTTACCAGAAACAAGATCGACTCTTAATTCGTGTAAGAAAGCGTCGATAGAAGATTCAGGCAAATAGTCAGACAATCTTTTTGCAACAACAGACAAAAGCTGCGAGTCACCATGACCAAGGTGATTAACCGCAAAAGCATGAGACTGACTTGTGCCTTTTTCGGCTAAAGCTTCTTGGATTAACGAATTTAGATTGTCTTCGTCAAAATCCGACATTAGAAGCTATCTGGAACCGAAGACGAACCTACCGTAGCAGTTTCGTTAGTGCTAGAAGACTTTGAAGAGCTTGCAGTAGCAGCATAAGAAATATGCTCAGCAACTATGACAACCTTGCTTCTATTCTGATCTTCCTGCTTCCATCTTTCCTGAACCAAACGACCAACAATTGTTAGTTTAGAACCTTTCTTGATCTTGGAATCAGAAATTTGACCGTGCATAAAAGATGCATTCTTACTTGCAAAACCGTTTGCATCCTTGAGATAATAAACAATATCAAAATAACCAGAATTGTTGTCTCCGCCTTTTTCTTGGCCGGCGTAATCAACCGCCAAACGAAACTTGGCAATTTTGTCATTGATTAACTCGGGGTCAGCTACGACACCACCTGTGATGTTAATTAGGTTTCTTGGATCAATCATTTTTTGTTACTCTCTTTTTGGTCAATTAATATTTGTTTAAAATTATATGATATTTCATCTAGAAACTGAGTAGACTGGCGTATGGCTTCCTCTACACCAACTTCTAGTATGAGACTATTATACATTGATATAAACAAGTTGTATATACCTGACTTCAACTCAACAACCGAATCCGTAAATATTGGCTCTTCGACCTTATCTACTAAACTCAAATCTTCTGATTTATCATTACTCATGTTCATACTCTCTTTGAAAAAACTTCGTCAATAATTTGCCCCAAAATCTTAGGATCAGTATAACCCTTGTCGTACATGACGGATATTACTGGTTTAGGATCGACATGACTATAGGTAATAAGCTGAAGATTAAATATGTCATTTAAAGTATACACCCTATAATTGTTTAGATCTCTTTTGGGAACAGGATACTTGCCAGCTTTTTCTCTATTCGAAACCGTAAGAACAGATATATTCAATATTTCAGCAACTTCAGACCTATTAAAAAATGGTTCAACAACAACCGTTCTAGCCATTTTATGCACCTTTACTTAACTTTATATACGTGTATATAATTAGTAAAGGATAGACCTAAGTTTTGATAGTTGAATATGTTAAGCCTTATGTAATAACTTAAACTTCTGTATTTTTGGACTTTTGAGCCTTCTGTATAAAAGCGGCAGAAACAAATGAATTGTATCTAGACTTTATCGCAACCAAAGTGCTACTTTCCGAAGATATATTCTTCAATATATTTCCACAAGTAAGATACTTATATATATACGGCTTAACAGATATCTTACCGCTATTAAGGACATATTCATAATATGCGTCGCCGTTATAATCTCCATTCTCAATCATGTGCGCGATATCTTCTGGATCCTCTCCCTCGTAATAATCATGAGCCCAATCGTTGAGCCAATCGTAATAAGAAGGATGTTCATACAATTCATCACCTATACCCGATGGCTTGTAAGCACTGGGGGGAAAATGCTGCTCAACAGAAGAAGCGGGCCAAACAACACTTAAAATTTCTTCTAACGGTATTTTTTCCCACGCAGAAAGTATCGTCATAACTTGAGGGGCGGCGTAGTACACCGTGCCATACGGATTGGCAAACATGCCCGTATAATCATTATAAGATACATGCTTAAACACCGTGTCCTTGACGGCACTAGTGTAAGATTCCAAACTAAACCCAGTAGATTCCAACTTAGGACCTACAGATTGTAAGTTAACGTGAACCACAGCTTCATTCAAGTCATTGTTGGTTCCATTGTTCCAAACCCAATCATAAGCTGACGCAATAACACCAGAAATATTCTTCTGATATCTTTCTACATCCTGCATCTCAGCAAAAAAGGGTCTGCACAATTGCCCGTTTGTATAAAAATTGGGCAATGGTGGCAAACATAACTGCTGTGTTTCTTCAGTCAATGAAGCAGAAGAAAAGAACATGTTTACGTCTGTTAGATAATAATTAGAATCAAACCTAGCAATATATATCTGCCATGGCAAAGGAATCCTATACACTTGCATGGTGTTATCAGACATTTTAGAATGTACTTTATCGGTGTTGTAAAAAATGTTTTGATAACAAGGAGGACGCTCAAACAGTACATAATTGCTGTCAATAATTCTTACGCCCGGAGGTAAAACACCGGAATTTCTACCATCAAGAACACTACCACTAAACCCAGAAAACACTGTACCCAACAAATAACTAACAGCATCATAGCCAGAAAAACTAACCGACTCATCATTATGATCAGTAACGATGACCTTAAAGTTTGTATTTGTGCTATGATAAGCTGTAGTGCCATCAAATATTGATATTAAACTTGACATATGATCTCCTATAAAATATTGGTTTATTAAGACAAATAATAAGCAAACACACCCTCAATCGCTGCAACAAGTATTGCGGCGATTGCGGTCAGTATGGCTGCAATGATTACTGGATCCATTATGTTATATCTCCTTCTATTTCAACTAACTTTAATGTAATTCATAACTTCATTGATACGATACACTAGATGTTTATTATTCTTTGAATGCTTACTCTTGGATTTTGAAGGAGACTTAAGATCAGCAAGCCCATCTATACGAGCCAACAAATCAGCCTTAAAATTATCATAATAATTAGTAAGATCTTCTTTGGTATAAAATGTGTAGGTCTTTTCTTTACAATCAGCGTGAACAAAAAAGGTAGTTGAATTTTGATTCTTCAACTGAGAATAAAACTCCATCACAGGAACAAGATCAAATCCTTGACTCTCAAGAACATGATATACATCATCTCCTTTATACACATCCATTTTCTGAACTTGAGACCTACTGATATTTTTAAATAGATAAACTATTGTATAATTTGAATAATAAGAAGATGCTTTTTCTATGGTGCAACGAGGATCATTTGCAGCAACCGTCTTAACAATCGGATCCTGAACACAAAGACCAAGTTGACCCACCGTGGTAGGCCTATCTACAGATTGCGACTGAAACACGCTATTAGGAGGAGAAACAAGAGCGTGTGCGGGACTAAACGAAAGATCTTCGTCTAGATCTACATCAATATCTGAATCAAAATCATCAATTGCATCTTGACGATCATCCTCTTGATTTAAAAGTTCAAACTCAATATCTGCACAATACTCTTTGACAACCTCAGAAAACTTCTGGGCAACACACGAAAGCAGAGAATAAACATTCTTTTTATTCTTGCTATTCTTCTTATTCTGTACCTCAACATCCTTAACAACATCACCAATTTGTTTGTAGAAAGACAAAGTCTCTTCCAATGACAATAAAGACATAAAAGACAATAATTTTACGTAATCGTAATTACTGATATAGGAATCATATTGTGCATTTGAAACAACATCCAATGCCTTGGATCTAGAAAAATTAAACTTGTTAATTACAACAGAAACCAACCTATCGCAAAACTCAGGATAAGATTGAGGATTTCTGTACATATCTACCAAAGGATACTTAGATTTATAATCTCCTTCTAAGATCTGATTAAATGCCCCAGCTTCTCCCACGTTAGTTCTACCAGACAAAGCATACAATGGTCTTGATGTCAGGTCATTGTTCCATCCACCTAACATATAATCATTAAAAATCATAGAATGCCAATATCTATAATCAAAAGTATTAAAGTCGGACTGATCTTTTACATGAGTTAATAAATTTGAAAAAGAACCAGACCAACATATTCTTGCATCTGAATGCGTATTGGGAAACAAAGAATTAATATACATTTGAGTAGAAGAAGACAACGCAGAATGAGAATAATAAATCCTTACATCGCCTGGATCATATTTATTTATGAACGTAACTGGCATTATTGTTATTGTCCAAGGTACCCATATAAACAGATCTTCAACCTCTGGAGCATTGTGCGACGCTCTTGCATTTTTGTATTTAACATTAATTCTGCATGGTGGGCGTTCAATATAATAAGACTGAGACTTGTCTACGTACCTAACTGCCATAGGCAATATATGCCGTTTCGAACGCATCTGTAAATTATAGTCCTGCTGATCATAAATTAGCTCAGTAGGAACAACATATTGCAAAGATACTAGTGACTGCAAAAGAAAATCAAAATCATTCTTAGGAAATAATTGACTTGCTATTTCTACACAAGTATGATAACCAGATATTGATGTGTTCCTTACCTGAAACCAACTAGAATTGTCGGGTGAATACTGCACTATATTATACACGCCTGGCATAAAAACTCCTCTCGCTATATAAGAGACAATATAAAGCTTTTCTTCTCAACGGGTGTCTCAATAGAAGGAGGCACTTCAAGAGAAACCAACGTGGAAGACACTTCCTCTGGACAAGAAGAAACAACCTCATTGACCACAGAATCAATTTCAGAAACTACTTGATCATAAGGTGCGTCTACGGGAGGAACCAACGTATAAGACACCTGATCATTTTCAGAATTGACCAAATTAAAAACCTTATTTCCCTTGGAATCTGTATGCTCATAAAGATCAAAAGATAATGATCCTTTACCCTTAGAAGTGTACTTCTTTCGTAGCACAGAACTAGACTTATAATAAGGACAGATAGTTTGGTTTGGAGTCAAACCAAAACCACAATAAGATGCTTTGTCAGGTTTAGATAAAGCAGAATGCGTACAAATGCAAGTGTTTTCCGGACGGTTTGCATAAACATAATCCTTGCTGACTATGTCTACGTTTTGAGTTTTCAAACTAAAATGAGAACATATTGAAAACTGCGACATGGACTCTTCCTCCCCTAATATTATATCGGTATGAAATATTGGTGCGTTACTTTGACCCTTACCCTTAAGAACACTAAATGCTTCATGACCTTTAGTCTTATTCGGCGACAAATTTGTTGTCTTCATCTTCTTGATTGCCTTAGTGAGTTTCTCAATATCATTACTAAGTTTATCTGATAAATTCTTAGATTGATCATTGGATATGACAAATTTTTTCATAGAGTCTACATAAAACATATGCCCTATCATAATTTCCCAACCATCATAAAATTCAGATACGTGACGCTTAAAATGCAACGTATAATCAGCCTGAAATGGATCACTAAAAGGTATCTGGATTGCATATACAAATCCATGTGGATATTCAGTATTAGTCAACGGAGAAGATTTCCAAACATTATTGATATGGACATACAAAGGTAATGAATTAGACTTAATTCCATTCATTATATTAGCTTTGGAAATATAAAAATTACCGGTATTAAATAAATCAAATATGATAATTTCATCAATAGAATAACCCTTATCCAACTCCGCGGCACTATTAACATAATTAGAATTTATTGGATACACATAAAAATTCATAACAGAATTTAATTGTATAAGCAAGTTCCCCGCCGGTTTTCCTGTATCGATATTGGGAGAACAAGGAATCTCCAGTTTCAAATAAGTTACCGCATCTAAATTTATTTGAGGTTTACCTATAAAAGCGTAATCCAACAAACTTGCTTCGGCAACACTGCTATCGTTATCCATAACATTCTCCTTAATGCCAAGTCATTAAATAACCATTAATTCCCTGTTTATCTTGCAATTCCATTTTTTTCAACAAAGATTCGTAACTGTTTTGAACAAAATTGTTATCCTTAATTAGGTTCTCAATGTATGATTGCATAGACTTAAGTACATCAAAAACATCTTTAGAATCAGAAAGCATCGTGTCATACGCAAGGGAAGTAGAAGATTTATTCATGGTGAATATATGCTCGTTACTCGGATCGTAAGGAACAATTGTTACAAACTTATTCGATTTATCCGGAACAATTATTTTATTCTTAGACATAAAACTTAACAAGGAAATACGAACCGAAGGATAAAAAGAACCAAAAATAATATTAAAAAAATCATTAAAAAAATAAGGTAAAACTACAGCCTTCTTCTGCGCGGCAGTAAGAGATTGATACGAAACATTAAAAGCATCTAACCGCTTTTGAGTAACAGCTTTTTTTCTTGGTTGATACCTCATGTAAAAATTAAACGCAATAGCATGACAATTCATAAAAGTTTCTAAATTCATTTTACAATATGCTTCGTGTGTATTTATATCAGACTGAGGTATCTGATCAGATACACCAATCATTGAATCAGCTAAAGCCCGCAAAAAGAAAGTAATGTTGAGATCGTAAAGACAAGCAACAACGGGTCGATTCTCAAAATGTTTACTAAACAAAGATACCTTTTTATTCCAAATTTGATCAAAATGATCAACTGACTTAATATGAGAATGTATATCCATCATAACGCCTCCAATGAATAAAGTTCGATTTTTTGAGATTTAAGATAATCTAAAAACGAAGTATTAGCCAAATGCAAAGATCTAAACTCCGGATAAACAGTTTTAACACAGGCGTATATTTCAGAAAGATAACTTAAATGATTTAACAAAACGTGATTGTATCTATCTAGAAACAATACGCATTCGTGATCATTGACCAAGGTCAGATAGCTTTTCTGCAACCACGTCTGCAATGGCTTGTCCAATTTTTTTGTCGCCGTCTGCCACAAAAGATTGTGTTCCATCTTGCATTACCTCCAACATAGACTTTCTTGCCTCTTTCAAAGTATCGCGAAAAGACTTTTGGGCTTCAACGGTAGAAAAAGCTATCTGACCTATCAAAGCTTCCATAAAAACAGCCTGTTCGCCGTACGCCAAAACTAAAGTAGCAATCTGTTTTTCGACTGCTTCTACTCTCTGTTCGATATCCTTTTGAACCGAAGTGACTTCTTTGGCGAGAACGTTTAACATATTATCAATTGCAATTTGTATGGTAGAAAAGTCAGTATCATAATTTCCCTGTTCGGTCATACGGCATACCAATCTGATTTGTTTGCCACATGAGATATCAACGAAAGATTCAACACGTGAGAAATGCTGACTATTTCTGATCTAGTGACCTTTATGCTATCAACGGACAAAGAAGACTTCATGTCCGGGATGAATGCACCTGACTCAGTTTTTCTAGCAGCAAAATGACCGCACTTCCAAACAAACGCAGAAGAATCAAAACTATTGTCTGAATTCTGCCAATAGTGAGACTTGAAAATCCTAGAAATAGGTTTTGACTCTATTATGCCTCCACCGTAAGAAACAAAACCTTCATCGGTTGGAATACCGGTTTTGCTGTTCGCGGGAAAATTTATGCTTCCTATACCAATAGCAATAGAATTTAAATAACCAGAAAAATCTATGGCATCTAAATATACCATCGTGCTAGAAATGAGTTTGCCATCGGGCGAAGTTTTACCTATGTCCAACTTAAACTTAAGACCTTGATACCAAGGCCTTATGGACAAAAATCCACTTTGAGTTTTAGACCTAAACCATTTCTTGTAAAGATCTTTCTCGTAATCTTTCTGTAAGATATCAGATACAACAGGCTCAGCAGTCTGAGACATCTGATATTCTATTTGATCCATGTCTGACATATGTCTCCTTATATTTTCCAAGTAACCTGCGGCTGATCAACGGTACGACCAGATAGTACGTTTTGTGCATCGATCTGTTGTTCAGAAGAAGCCCAATCCCATTGTGCCAAGGCATAACTGTACATTGATTTTATCATATCTCTATGTTTATTCCAAATTATGTTCTTAACATTAGGGGCATGAACCATAATGTCCTGAGTGTTGATTGCACGAAATTCATCTGCAACAACAAAGAACTTGACCTCTTTAATCAAAGCAGAAATCTCTGCACCGGTGAAATTTTCAGTTACTCTTGCAAGGGCATCATAATCGTACTCGTGATCGGTATCTATACCAGACAAATATATCTTTAGTATCTCTACACGCTCACTGTAAGATGGCAAACCAACGAACACTATCTTGTCGAAACGATCAGCGCGAAGCATCTCTGGTCGCAAATTATCAAGTTGATTTGCGGCACACATCAAAAATGTATCTTCTGGTAATTCCTGTAATCCAGTCAAGAACTCGCCATGGACACGATCTGTGGTACCGGCGTCAACTTGTGACGAACTCGAACCACCAGAAAGATCACGACCAAACTCGTCAATCCAAACGCACAAAGGCGTCATAGCTCTGATCTGATTAAACACCGCACGCATGTTGGCTTCTGACTGACCAACAAAAGAATTCATGACTTGGCTGATGCCGGTTCTGGCAAGATCAAGTCCAAGTTCGCTAGCAGTAGCTTGACAGATGGCCGACTTGCCAGTGCCGGGGACACCAACCATCAATATTCTTCTGATCGGAGACACACCAAAAGACTCAGCCTTCTGTCTATTGTTCCTAAGGAAAGCGGTACGTTTGATTATGTTTTTGATGTTATCAAGACCACCGATTTCGGCAAATGTCAACCGAGGCTTTAGGATCTCAAGAATGCCCTTTTGTTTAACGGTGGCCATCTTTCTCTCGTATATGTACTTTGGATCCAAAATACCGTTGTCGACTATTGAAGTCAAACAATAATCAATGAAATCGATTTCCGTTAGACCAACGCCAGATTTTACGAGATCTTTTACGGTTTCTGGATTAACAAAACGACCATGTGAAGACACATTAATATGATCCACAATGTGGAACAACTCTTCGGAAGTGGGAACTCCATGACCTATGACCTTGAAAAGGTTAGGATAATCAACAGGCACATCGAAAGCGGAAAGAAATATGAACTGCATTTCTTCATACATGGTGTCGGTCCAAAAGGACTTACGATACTTTTCAACAAGTTGATATACCATAGGCACGTACCTAAACAAATTAACCTCTGGCTTGCCATGTATGGGAAGCAAGAACGTAGGCGCCTTGCCTCCAGAAACGGTATTATTCTTTATATGATTTACGGCAATAGATAAATCATAAGTGTGAACATGAGCGACTGTGCCTGATTCGTCAGTAAATTCTACGAGCACCGGTTTCCAATCTGAATCAACGTACTTGGAAAGCCCCTGCTGTGGGTCTATCATATAATAGTCTCTGAAATCAAAAGACACGATATTACTAATAACCCTAGAATACTCAGTGGTTTTTATCCATAAAGCAGGATAACCGATCTTTATTTCGTTTAACATAAAATACTGCTTTCTATTGTATTAAATATCGCCTTTATATAAGAGTGGGGGAAACCATTTGAAAGGTTATGGTCCCCCCCACTCAAACCTTGAACTATATCAGCCCTTCTCGCCTGCGCGACGGTGGAACTCCACGTTGTCGCCTGGCTGGATGACATAGTTTTCATCAAGTTTGTCCTTGCCTTTGTAGGCAACAGCGTCCGTGGGAATGCCCCACAGTCGAGAAAACTGCTCTCTTGCCTGAGAAACTGTTTTACCTCCAATATTGCTTGGCTGATTGTATACACCAAAGCGAACATTGGCAATACCTTGCGATGCAGAAGGTTGATTCTGCGATGCTGACTGATCCATTTTATTCTCCTATTGTGTTGTTGTTTTATACCATCGCAGGTTGATTGACCTGCGAAACCATTCTGTTGTAGGGCTCAGATTTTCCCAAACCCAAATCAAAGTAGATTTCGGTTTCTTCGGGACTTTGATCTAGAACAATGGTCTTATGAACCCTACCAAGTATGAATGCGGCCACCGCCATATTGGTAGCCAATAATTGCGTACCACCCTCAAGCTTAGATCTTTCCTGACAAGAAAGTTCGCCTGGATTTTTGTCGGGAGGATTCTCGTATTCAGGATGAAAAACGACAGGATGTTCAGTTATATTCTTGCCATCTCTTCTTTGGTAATGATAGATGGAACCGAACAGAGCATCGTCGTTACCGCCCGTGAATACATCGACGTTTATAAGTTTTGCAGCGGCGTCGAAAAGTATCTTGCGAGCAGCAAAATTATCGACGACAGCAAAAACAACGTCGCCGTCAATCAACAAGTCGGAAGCCTTAATTCTGGGAGAATCACTATCAGCGGAAACTCCAGTGTTGTCGTCAGACACGACCCACTTTGGTACCGGTATGATCGTGGTCTTGGGAAACTGAGGCGTCAACTCGGCCGCTTTCACAACAGCCTTGTTGCCTAACTTTGTAAAATCCTGGCGCTCCTTGTTCTTCTCTTCGTAGTTGTCTCCGTCTACGAGAATCAAACCAGAACCAGGCATTTTCCATTCCAAAAGACGTACAAGACCAGCAGCAAGCCACGTGCCTATGCCGCCTGTACCTACGATAACGAATCTTTTTGATTGCATTTTATCCACCTTCTATCTAATTTCGTCATTATATTGAATTTCAGCAAAAGAATTTGCATAATGTTCATAATTGCTGCAACCATTGACGGAATGTGTATAAAGAATAATGTTGAAACTATCTCTAGACCTTACCCATTCTGTCAAAAGCTCTCTAAACGCAGGGCATTTGATGGAATAAAAATGGGTACAATCATGGCATGGAGAATTCGGAACATATATGTCAGCATTTTCAGCCAAATAACTATCAAAATCCACAACATCATCGGGCATCAGTCTCACGGCACAAACGCAGTCAACTTCAGCATTCTCTATCCTTACACCACAACAAGCAGTATGTCCAGAGCTGAAAGCACTGTCTATGGGTATCACGTCTTCCGTATGTGTTGGCAAATGAACATAATCAGACAAGTCAGAAACGTCCGCCTTTTTGACGGCAGAATTCTGAACGATAGGCTTCATTGCCGTACCCGTATAATATCTCAATTCGTCACTGATATTCATTATGCTTGGAAGATTATCATCCGTAAACGAATACAAATAAACGGGAGTAGTATACGGCAAATAATTGTCGATCAAATAAGACTCTACCTTTTCAACAATCGTGGACATATGGTCTTCTGAATGAACAAGAGGAACTTCGCATGTGGGACACAAACCGATTCTTACATCAGAGATATTAATCTCGGTTTCGCACACAAGACAATGTCCTCTGTTCCGCTCATCAAGCTCCGCCTCAATAGCCAGAACGGCATTATACGGCATATGATAAGCTGCCAGCACGTCCTCGTACTTTTCAAGAAATCTGGCCTGCTTCAAAGGAGTTCTAGATCCCCCAACCGCCTTCCCAGTCTGAAGCCCAGGCTGCTGTTGTGGTGTCGTCGTTTGAGTTGTTTGCGTGTCCCGACCATTTTGAATGGTACTGTGCCCCCCCTGGTAGGGGGGGTAGGCTTTTTTTACTTTAGTGGACCACTCCACAACTTCAGGATCAGGATCTTTCTGCACCGTTACAGTTTCAAAAACATCTTCCATGTCAAGTTTGTATCCTGTGCCTGCCATTTGTAACTCGGCATAATACTGTGTAGCGCCATTGTTTACACTCTTTTGCCAACCATAAGTTATGTGTAAACCATCAAAATCAGCTTGATCGTCATGATCTGTGCCTGAAGCATAGGCAGGCATATCCGGGTGCGAATGTACCGAACCAACGATCATGACGTTCTCGGGTTTTAATGCAACGATGCTGTCGGCATCGTACTTGCAATGGGCTGCGGTGTTTGTTTGTTCTGGAACCAGAACACCCCAACCTGCTGGTCCGGTCTTGGTAGTATCGTATGTGAGTATAACGATTGACTCCGTACCGTGCTGTGAGTGTACAAGCCTAAAGAACTCATCCAGCTTATTGACAACATCAATGGGAATGAGAGGCATGCTATAAGTACATTCGTCTTCGATGTCAATGAATTCAGCAGGGAACTCGTCATTACTTACCGCAACTACCCTACCTACGTAATTGTTTACGACCTTGAAAAGTCTAGGCTTTTTTTCTATCTTTATCGACGTAATGGTTGAATTTCCATAAGTGGTATAACCATAATTGTGCGGCGACGCAGAAGGGGTACTATTTGTGACCGACTTGGTTTCGGTTTTGTGGTTCGAAAGCAAGTAATATATTTGAAAACCCATATTCTCCACGACATCGCATATGTCTTGACGATCTGCGATAAAACATGGAACACCTGAAGGCATCCAAAAATGCTTCAGGTCATTTAGTTGTGGTGCTGTCATATCATATCCTCCTCAATTTGTTATTTAATTAAACTATTTCTTTAGAGAAATATCCTACATAGCCGTGACTTTTGATCTGAGCCTGTAAATAAATTGCAGGCACTAACACTTCGCCAACAGCATCGTCTGTAGGCTTTTTGTAGTAAGTCTCAACCAGTTGTATATCTTTTGTCTCGATATCACCCAAAGAATCAGCAATACAAGACAAACTTTCTATATTAATATTAGTTGATATCTTATTTATAAATTTATTGTAATCAAATGGGTTTTCTGAATAACAAGAAGAACAAATCTTAGTAGCATAAAGATAAACATTATCAGCATGCTCTAGTTGAAGCCTATCCTTCAAGGCAAAAAATGCATCTGAATGATGCATGCTGGTTATTTTATCTATAGCTATCGGTTTGATTTGATACATGTCAACTTCTGAAACTGCTTCACCACACAGACACATCATAGGGTGATACCAATGAGTACTAGAACAAGAATTACAAATAAGATGTTTACAATGATTAGTATCTTTAAATTCGTGAACATGAGAATAATGTTCCTTTGGAGGTATATCAACAAGACATAATTTACATTTTGAAATATCATCTATGTAATCTTTTTTACAAGTACTACAAATAACAACAGGCATATCAGAAAAACTGTTGAAAGCCTCTTGATTTTGGTACCAAATATTAAAACTTTCATACGGATTAGACTCATTATAATTTTCTTCAAAACAAAAATGTACTTGACCGCAATTTGAACAAACAGCCAAGTAATCCCCATCTTTAGAATACCAAAATCCAGTAGTATTGGAATAGACCAATGTAGTATTGTCAAAATCAACAGTATCAATACTGCCAGTTGTGTAATCTTGGGCCAGTATTGTAAGTGGTACACCATCGAAAGTCTCTTTAGAATTTATATCTAAAAAGGACCTTCTTCTCCCCCTTGATCATGGTCGTCATCATCATGATCTTCATCTTCTTCGGACTCAGACTCTTCAAACAACTGACCTTGGTTAACTTCTTTTCTAGAGTCTCTAAACTTCTTACTATCCTCCATTGTGTCCCTACCAACATACTGTGTTGAAGAAGTATTGTAAGACTGTACAAAATAGTTGGTGATATCGGTAATTACGCTCTCTCCATTGCGCTGCAATGCATTTATGGGTTTCAATGGCATCTTATCAGTGTAATAAGATTTGTATGTACCAGTCAAAGCCATTGAAAATGTAAGCGGAACAGCTTCAGAAGAAGTTGAATGTGCTGCCTGCTGGTCGAGACCCTCAACTACAACAGGAATCCACGGGGCAAACAAAGTCCATTCATAACCGTCCTGAGATGTTTTGTTCTGCCAAACGCTGGGATTCCACATGTAGGAAAAAGAAGCATCGTTCTGGTACATGTCTCGATAGAATCTCGGACCATCAGTTTCCGACATATTGTTGTCGTTGTATGCTTCAGAACCCGAACAACGCTCCAAAGCAAGCGCCAAACGCTCATTAAACGTCAGACTACTCCAATCGGTATTATGATACAAACAAATCCATCCAACGCCATTGCCGCGGTACCCTCTGCAATTTATGTTGGGAAGATTAACATGATACAACTGGACATCTGGATGCGTAACAGGGGTAATGGTGTAAAACGTTCTAGCACCCAACAAATTGTTGGACTTAAAATCTATTATAACCACTCGATAAGGTTGCGCCAAAAGATACTTTTTGGCTTCGGGATCCTTTTCGTATGTCCCCCAGTTAACATAATAACTACCTGGTTTGTACTGGTAGGCAACCTGTGTGTATTCGCCTGCTTTGCGAATACAAAGCAAACCAGTTCCGTCCAACGGTAACAAACCAGTATCAAAGGCAGCATACTGTGAAAACTGCAAATAAAAAGAACGAATGTCTTTGTCCGTTACATGATCAAGGTTGAATGCCTGTACCTTGGAACGAAAGACAATGCTATCTTCTTGCTTTACAAATGAGTAAGACACTTTGTCCATGATGTTATATCCAATCTATAATTATTCTTCTGTTAGAATTTGCTCAATACCTTTGTCTATGTCTTCTTTGAAATCACCAAAAGCCAAAGCAAACCAATTCGGATCCTTTTCTGCGGCATTGATAACCGACAACTTTGAATCCAATGTATTATAAATTTCTACCAAATCAGACAAACGATCTAAAGCTTTAGATAATTTTTTAAGGTCTTCTCTGGTAGGATTCATATTAAGAATGAACTTCAATATCGGTGCGTCATTTATCGTAAAATGATCGACTATCTTTTCTATCCTAGACTCTACGCTAGAAACTTGTTCCTCCAAAGAATCCTTGGCTTTTGCAGCCATGGCAAAAGAAAAATTGAAACTTTCTATGTTAGACGACATTATAACCCTTTCTGCGTTTTTCTGATTTTTAAAAACTGTCTCAACTCCATAACACTCCACCAAATAGAAGCACCACCGACCACTATTTTGGTAAGTATTCTTGCAAGCTGTGCTTCAGCGGTGTTCATCAAAGATTGAGAACTTGAAATTCCTTGTATGTCAAAACAACAATCATTAAGATACTGTTGTATTCTGTCTATCTTCTGTTGTCTGTTTAACTGTGTCATTTTGTTCCTCTTGAACGTTGATCATATGTTTAAGTTTATTGTTATAAATCCTTAAAACTAAACCAGTTATCAAAATAGGAATAAAAATAGCGTACATCATAACTCCTTGTTAGATATTCTGCGGTATCTTGAACCGTCAGAACCGAAATAATTTAAAATGATCTCAAGCAATGCTATTATCAGCATATAAAGTGGGGAAATGATTGGATTTGTAAGGAGATATATAAATATACTTATAGCTGTAATTACGCCAAACAAAGGCCCACCAAAAAGTATGGACTTTTGAGAGTTTGGCTTGAGCTCTTGAAAGTTATGTACTCTTGTTATTCCTATTGCAATTAATGGTAACGGTATAATATAAGGTAAGTCAGGACTTGCTCTGTTCAATAAAGATATAAAATAATGTCCAAATTCATGAGCCAAAAGAACAAGTATTATAAAAAACACAAATGGCGTAGGCATTAGGGCATAGTTTATAGCCGCTGTTGCTACTGCCGTTACAATAAGAATGGCAACAGACTTTATCATATGCTACGCAGCTGATAATCTACTTGAGTGCCATTCAAATTATTCAACTTCTCAGCAAAAACCATGTCAACTGATTTATTGAATGTTTCTTGCAACAAACAATCCGAAGCCGCTTTGACGTTCTGTTGAGAATTGTTGTACACTTCGCTAGGTGAGGAAGTAGACTCTAGTACAGACGCATTGGGTACGATATCAAGTTTATTTGCCAATGTGATATACATTGCGCGGTCCTTGGCAAGAATATGAGAAGAAATTCTTACCAATGTACCTACGTAAGTAGGAATATAAGAATCAGAAACCTTCACATCAAGTCTGGCCAAAAACTCTCTAAAAGAATCGTCGTCGTCTTTGTTCCGAGAAACTTGATCAAATGTTTGACTCAAAAGATATATAATATGTTTGCGTCTAAGTATACTGGTTTCCAAATAATTGTAAAGGTATAAACTGGAAAATCTTCCACCAGTCAACTGATCAAGAACCTGTGATATAGTAACAAAAGACGATATGGCGCCGATTGGCGATATCCAATAATCATAAGAATTCAAAATAGCCTGAGAAAATTTTATCCGCAAACCGTTGACCTTCAAATAATTTTCATCATCGTTTTCTTCAATGCTTTTTGTAATCTGATCATAAACTTCATTAGATACTTTTGAATTAGAAGAAGAAGAAATATAATCGTGTGATACCTTTGGTTTATCCTTAGACGGATCGTAATCAAACAAATCATCGTCATTCTGACGTGAAAACTCAGACATAATCAACCCTTCTAGTCATTGTTTTGACTTTGACCATTGGTAAAATCTGACTCAAATATTATCGTATATATTTCTTTATTAATAGAGTTCAAATTCTTTACCAATCTATAAAAATTTTCTTTAAGTTCTGTAATCTTATTTTCATCCGGAGAAGGAGTAGAATATATTTCAGCAATCAATTTAGACAATTCGCGATAACGAGGAAAGAGATCCTGAACTTCTAAAATCATCGCATTAAGCTGACTGACTCTATCGTTAAAATTTTTAGTTACACTATTAAAGATTTCATCAATATCTTTGTCCATCGTAATCTCCAATAATAAAAATAAATAATATCAATGTATACTAAATCCACCGGAATGTATACAAAACTCAGCAAAATCTCTAAGATTTTCTGCAGAGAAAGGATAATTCTTATTAAAAGAATCAGTAAATCCTTCTCCAGAACAAACATGGCAAACTTTACTGCCTGATACGGATTCTGCATCAGCTGAAACGTACAATTCATTTTCTTTTACAATGATACCTGTACCATGGCAAAGATGACATTTTTCTTTTGGCAATTGACTCAACTCTGCCATGTATCTTCTTTCGTACTCCGAAGCAAGTCCGGATACGCAATCCTGTCTAAGTTTTATTCCAAGCTTATACGCGTCAGTTGAATCTAAGCCATGGCCACTATTGCTATGACCGTCCTCTACCTTTTGTGCAATGTCATTGTGCACAGTTTCGCAGTAATGCCATAAAGGATGCCACCACCATACGCTATTCCGAAAATACTCACCCTTTTTATTTTTCGGCTTGTGACCGTATACATCCATTCCCATAGTTATTTCTCCTTGGGGACGTCCGCTGGTGGCGGTGGTGGTGGTGTGGGAGGCTTTTTAGGACCTTTGGAAACTTTGCGAGACTTAGCGAGACTCATTTTTAAGATTCACTCTCGTATATTTTGTGCCAACCAAAACATAATCACTATAAGAAAGTGAACCGCGTTCCTTCCTCTTTACAAAAAAATGATATGTACCATCTTCTAACAATGAATAAGATATGCCAACATACTCTCGTGTGTCTCTACTCTGACCAATATAAAAGGTGGGCTGTGTGGGCATTCTAGATATTTCTTCCATCGTAGAAGCTCTTCCATAATAATTATCAGGGCTTGAAGGTAAACAAAAAACGTTGTTTCTTGGTATTGCTATTCCATCTGGACCTATAATATCTGCCATTCTAAACCGCTGTTTCGTCAGACGGATCTATCGAATAAAAATCCTCAATATCAAGATCATCATCAATATCCGAATCAAAATCATCAACTTCTTTATTTCTATGATGAGATGTCTCGATATTCTCAACAACAGAATACATGTAAGCTTTAGAAGTTAAACTTACACCTTCTTCATCATATTCGTCGTCATTTAAACCACAAAGCTTCAAACCAGAAACGGCTAAACCATTCAAGAAATCGTGAACGCTAAAAGGCAATTCATTCTCAACGCAAAAGCGCAAAGCCATTCTGTACTGATTGACTATATCTTGACTGTCCATAATCTGACTCCTTTATAACTTTTATAACTGTTTGATATACAGCGAATCGGCAGAATAAAGAAACTCTCTACGAAGAGTACGCTCAAAAGAAACCTGCAGCCGAGCGTGCCAACGAGCTATGTCGAGCATTCTATCCCTAATGATCATCAAATGATATGGCATTCTATAGGGAATGACTGCAGGCTGATTTTTGTTTGCAAACAAACAGGGTTCAGACTCCATCATTAGTTTAACCATCAGGGCTGGTTGAACATTGGTGCTCCGTTGTTCGCGTTGGTATTCTTCTATATCATGCGTATCTCTGCTTGTCATGACATGACCTTTCATTCGGCAAAATATTCTGTTCGATAATTCTGTATACTTAATTGTTTTCTCATTAGATCATTTACGACCTTTTGGCCCTCTAAAGCTTGGGCTATAAGTTCTAACTGACGAACCTTATAATGCTCCAAAGAATAGGCAGAGGCAACTCTTTGATTCTTCTTTGTACTTGGACCACTGTATGACTCACCCTTGTAAACATAAGCACCAAGCTCGTGATCCCAAACTATTGGATGATGTACATGATTGTTCATTTGTAATCCCTTTCATCTTTCTCTTCCTGAACATATGATTTTACGGTTATAGCAAACATTAGACCAAGAAGAACAAGAATTATCAAACCAAAAATAGATTCAACAATCATTATTGATCCTCCTTGTCTATTAAACGCTTAACATAAAATCCTATTATAGCGCATAATATAATCGTTACCACAAAAAATATATCTATTTCCGTGGTATCTAATATATTATGATGATCAGCTATCACTGCCGTCTTCTTCTAACATTTTATTTATAGCTTGATCCAAATCAAAAATCTCTCTATCAACTAATTCGCTTTCCCATTGGTCCACCGCATAGCTGATATGTGGTTCTAGAATTTGTTGGACTTGAGTCAGCCAATTTATTTCTAAATCTTTTTCAGACAAAACTCCAGCCCCTACCCAATCAGCTATCCGAGCGGATATGGCTTTAGACACTTCCCACATCTGCTGATATGTCAAAACTATTGACGCTTTATAATCTGAAGGATCATGTATCATAAATTATTACCTATACATGAACTAACAAAAGCAGTCATAAATATAAAGTACAATACTACACCACTCGCTAATAAGTACTTGCCAAATGTGCGATACTTTCTAATGTATTTATATTCGTTTTTCATTGGCATTTCCGTGGTACTCCTTGTAATCTGATGAATCATGTATCAAACATACTTATTTGCTGTCCTTTAAGAAACGTCACGAACCAGGCCAGTATTGAGCGCCATCTTTCCAAGCCATCTCCGACTCATCGTCAAACAACACATAGTTGTCATCTCCGTCGTCCATCAAACCCGTGTAGATAACGATTTGCCCGTCGCCATCTTCATCTATCAGATAGTTGGGGCAAAGTGCAGCGATTTTGGCGCGGAACCGCTCCCCACTCGTCGTCTTTGCGCGTTTAGCGCGGGGTCTCGCTTTGGCTTTGCGCTTCTTTGCTTTCGCCATTATTCGCACTCCTTGTCTAATATTTAACACTACCGTTTCGGGATACTTAACGCTACTGTTTCCTTATTTTAAAATACATTAATCCAGTTAAAGAAACCAATACAAGAACCATTGTTCTTGTTGGACTAAATTGTTTTATTCCAAAACAGTATTCTATACGAGATTGCTTAGTAGGAAAATCACAATCTTTGTATCCCCAAAGTTCTTCTTTTACAAGACACTTTTCATACCCATGCAGACGAGACGCTAAATGTGAAATTGGTTCACCAGGTAATCTATTTGGATTTTGTTGTTGCAAACAAGCCTCATCATATTCAGCCTGTTGTACAACCCCATCATATACATAACGAGTTTCTTTAATAATTCCTGTTACATAAATAACAGAAAAAAAAGAAATAACTAATAAAATAATAAACAATAATCTAGACTTCATATCATCTCTTTCTAGTGGGCCGTGTAGGGATCGAACCTACGACCAAGGCATTATGAGTGCCACGCTCTAACCACTGAGCTAACGGCCCGTATGTCGTGAGCCGAGAGGGAATCGAACCCCCGACACTCACCATGTAAAGGTGAGACTCTGCCACTGAGCTACCGGCCCCTATCAAAGTTTATCGTAACCATACTTTAAATTGGCGCTGTTTATGCCAGCATCCCGCTTATGTTTAATCTCTCTTCTTCTTCTAAGAGCCGCAAGTCTATACACGCAATCTATACCACGGTCGGTAATGAAATATCGTTTACCGTCAGCGTGTGAATAGAAGTTCACTAATTTCATTTTCAACAATCTAGACAGAGCTCTTTCTAAATTGTCTTTCTTTTTATATCTTGCAGCATTTATTGTATAGAGCTCACTAGACGTAGGATCTGTATACGCAGTGGTTCTACTATACATATAAATGAAATGCAACAATACGTCGCTCATAGAACCGGACTCTATAAAAGGTCTAAGTGCTTTCGACTTCTTCGACATTAGCAGTTTCCTTGCCTTTGATATAACCATTTACAAGATCTATGATCTTTGTCCATTTAGGATCATACAAATCAGAAAAAGCCGTAAGATCCTTTAAAATCTTTTCTTTCATTCCTCTTTGGGTCAAATCCCAAACCATTTCAAGAAAGACTTCACTATCTGTCTTCAGATGATGATCCTTTCCGGTAATTGGATTACGAACGGTGACATAATCTGCGTACAGATGAGGAATCATACAGTAACTACTGGAATTTATTGCTGCTTGTACCTTTTGTTCCAAAGTCGTTTTTTCTTCCTTGACGACCTTATTCTTTTTCAATGGTGGCATAAAAATTCCTCCTACTGTTTGTTTAATTAGTTTGAAATGTATGTCACTGCATACTTTTATTTCAAACAAACTTTTTAATGCTGGACCGTGCGCCCTGCGGGGATCGAACCCGCGACCAGCGGATTAAAAGTCCGTTACTCTACCAACTGAGCTAAAGGCGCGATCTAATCAGTTGTAGACTATCTTGGTTACGGGTGGTGAACCTGTTGAAACAACGACTGCCTTGGTCTTAGAGTCTTTGTTCTTTCGAAAAGCAACACGCGTATTGTCAGCGGCAACTTTTGCTTGTTCTACCGTACCCAAAGAAACCAACCTAATCTTGGTCTCCAAAGCAATTGAAATTGTATCATCTGTGCTACCAGAAACAGACAAAGTCTTTTTGGATCTTTGTAGTGTACCTGGTGCAACATGGTTGTTGTCAATGCCGATTTTGCATCCTGCATTGAATGATCTTTGCAATACCTCATAAACCGCGTCGTAAGATACACCGGCCTTCTGAGCCAAAGATCTGACGGTAAATGCTTTACCGGTTGCAAACAACTGGAATGCATAGGATGCGCCACCGAACTTTGGACGGTAACGATAAAGTGCCGCAAGGAACTCTGCAGTACCGCTTAAGTACGTCTCCATTACTTCTGCGACTACCTTGGATTCACTCTTGGCATCATCTTTGCTCTTTGGCTTTGAACTCCCGTTCAATCTTTTGGGATCAAAAACATAAACCTCAGAACTCTTTGAAGAAACTGAAGAATCATGTTTGCCAATAAGCTTGACAAATTCTTCAGGAGTTCCTTCAAACTCAATTCCATTAATAATTGCTTTCATTTTATATTTCCTTTCTTGATGAGATAAGGCATTATTTTAACTTGAAATAATCAGTATACTGACCTACAACACCAGACTTTGAAACAGCAGCAATTCTGCATGAATCAATGTTGGATACTGGTATAGCAACGTAAAAATAATTTAATCTATGACCTCTATTACGAATAGATCTTGAAACATTGTTTAACCCAGAATATGAACAATCAAATAAGTATGCAGAAAGAAAATCTGTTTTACCAGTATACTTGAAATCAAGATACAGATAATCTTTTCCGTGTACATCTTTGTATATGCCCAATATCTCAGGAACGGTCAAAACAAACTCAGTGTCTCCTTCAGGAGGAGCCGGCGCAACAACCGTTGTAGTTGTAACAGGAGGCTTGATAGTGGTTACTGGCGAACGCAAAACCGTTGTTGTTGTAGTTGTGGGTGCCGTTGTTGTTGTAGTTGTGGGTGAAGGCATTTGACCGTCACCAAACAAATATCCAAGGTCTATTCTTTTTGTGACGATGGATGTGAAATCATCTATTGCAGGCATTGAACTATCTTTAAAATCTTGTGTTACTTTGTCTACAGACTGTACTCCGTACTTGGATCTGTATACTGCGTAAGCACCAGCAACGTGAGGAGCTGCCATGGAAGTACCTGAAGCAGTTCTGTAAGAACCGCTCAATTCTGAAGAATATATATTATCTCCAGGAGCGGAAAAATCTGTATCTTCATGAACATTAGAAAACTTAGTTACTTCGTCCCTATTATAATAGGTTGCAGCTACACTGATAGTGTCGGTTATGCATGCAGGAGAACTCATTCCGTGAGAATAAGCGTTTCCTGCCGATACAACTGTAGCAATATTTTTTGACTTAAGTTTAGAGATAATACTTGTAAGATCTGGAATATAGCTATTGCAAGACGATTTAAATACCATCGTCGTGCCAAGAGACATGTTTACTGCAGCAATGTTGTATTCGGATGATATCGAATCAACCCATTGCAGTGCGGCAATGATATTGCCGTCAAACGTAGATCCGTATCTGTCAAAGATATTTACTGCAATTATCTTTGCTTCTGGTGCGACTCCTGACATGCTGTCGTTGGAACCGGCAACGATTCCTGCCACGTGAGTGCCATGCCAGTGAACCGGCTTTGCAGCTCCCTGTCCAATCATTTTGGTTGTACCATTTGGACAGGCCACTGCAAAACATGCTTCCAACGCCACCTTGTTGGACAAAAATGGAGACTGGGCATCTACGCCTGAATCTATGACGACCACAAAAGAGCCATTGCCTTTGTGTAGATTCTGGTGAGCCTTGACAGCAGCAATCTGCGACAAACTTCTTGTAAGATTCATTCTGAACTTAACTGGCCCTAACGCCTGTAATGTATCTGCTCTGACACTTGTTGTGTTCGAGAAAACAAACAAAGGCATTAATGCCAAAACAATAAGTGCAATAACAATCTTTTTCATAATATTCCTTTCATAAATATTATGTGTATAAACCGTGCTGGCGAGGCAGGGCTCGAACCTGCGACCCAGGGATTAACAGTCCCTTGCTCTGCCAACTGAGCTACTCGCCAATATCTTCACCTTCAATGGTGTTGGCTGCTCTGCGATAAACAGTTGAACGACGGAGCTTTATGTTCGGTGGACCAAATCCAAGTAAAGATCTGTCGTATTCATTCTCGCCAGCCCAGAAACCATGCTCTCTGTTCGAGCGGGCATAGTTTCTGCACTGCTCAAAAACATCGCAGCTATTGCATATTTTACGAGCCTTTTCTTCGCGCTTATGAGCAGCTTGTGGACGCTCAGATACATGCCCGAAAAATAAGTGTGTCATGCCTTTGCATGCTGCACTTTCTATCCAAGAACAATCTTGATCAAACGTTTCTGGCATAACACCTCCCTAACCAATATGTGCCCAAGACGGGAATTGAACCCGTACGACTATCTCTAGTCGAGGGGGTTTAAGCCCCTTGCGTCTGCCTGTTCCGCCACCTGGGCATAGAACTATTTGACCAACTCACTTGGATCGTAAAGCTGTTCAGACGAAACCAAGGGATTGGTCAAGACGTCGTACATGGACTGGTACCAAGTAATCAGATATTCCAATTCTTCAAACCGTTCGTCATCTATAAGCCCAAGAGGTTTCAATTCCTTGACGGCTTCCAGAAAAACTATAGTATTCTTAATATTCTTATAATCTTCTGCTTCCGAACCAATCATAATACTTAATGACATATATATCCTTTCTGTATAACCTTATTTATTGCCCAAACTTTTTATTTCTCTGTTGACATAACAGGAAACGCAAAGTTTAAGATCAAACTTTTTCTTATAACTTACTTGACTAGAATAAACGTTGCAATCATAACATTTCAATTTAGGAGGTGGCGAATATTTGGACTTCATACTATCATTTTCTGGTCGTAGTATCTTGATACCTGTTCAACAAGCTCGTATGGAACAGAATAATCTACTTCATGATTCTGCTGATCAAGAGCACTTGCTGAACCGAATACAAGCACATCACCAGATATCACGTTAGTAGAAAGAAATCCAAGCATCGCCAAAGTGCATGATCTGTACAAACACGTTGCAACAAAATTGACGTTATGATGATGAACCGCAAAATCAGTAACAACATACATATGATAATATGGGTGCAACGGTATCAACAAAAGCGAAGAAACCTGCTGTTTAAATACCTCCGATTTGATATCACCGGGGGTATTAAAACATATCTTTGGTTCTTTTGAACCAATTGGTATGTACAAAGACTTTATTCTTCGTTCAGCGTCTTTTTCTACAGACGGAAAATTTTCTGGAGTAATGCTAAAATGGTTTACTAAATATTTTGAGACATACATAGTGATAACCATTATAGCATATTTACTTCCATTTCTTATTTGAAGCTATTTTGTTTTCAAGCCATTTAGGTTTGGGATTAGCTTCATAGTACTTTGTTATGATGTTGCTTGCAGTACCTTTGGTCATGTCTGCAGTCAAAGGTACGCCAATTCTTTTGAGCAATCTTTTCTGCTTGTCCGTTGGTTCATCATGTCTCCAAACAGATTGATTGTCAATTAAATTTACGCTGGAAGATCTATTGTTTATGACCCACTTGTCGCTTCTTGCAAAAGCTTCCCTAATATCAGCTGGGTATCCTAATACGGTCTCATTAGGAACAGTACTGAATCCAACCTTTTGTATGTGCACAACAGACAATCTTCCAAGAGTGTCTGTGTGTATCTTTAAAGATTCGTTGTTTCCAATGCCCAATCTGTATTCATCCTGTGCAGTTTCAGCCCAAACAAAAGTTGAATATTGTAATATGAACTGATTAGGTGGTGGCGGCATGAACAAATCAATTCTCTTGTACGCTAAATCAATGTCCTGTGGTTTAAGCACCCTAACGGCCTCTCCTGGGCAGTAGGCTTCCAGTTCTTTGTATTTGTTGGCAACATCGACTAAATCTTGACCTTGCAGGTCAAAATCTGGCGGCATGCCCAGCAATGTGGGAAGACCCAAAGGCTTTTTGCCTTTCGTGGTATCGGCCACGTCTATGATCATGCAATTGTTTTTTCCTTCAAATAGACGGGTTCCACGACCGACTATCTGAGTGTACAACAATGATGATCGTGTTGGTCTAGCCAATATAACGACCTCTACAGAAGGCTCGTCAAAGCCCTCGGTTAGTACACCCACATTGACAACTACTTTTATTTTTCCGGAACGAAAATCATTGAAAGTAGATTGTCTTTGTTCGTCTGGAGTGTCGCCAAGAACTACTCGTACAGGTGTCCCTTGCCTCGCAAAGGATGCGGCCAAGTCTTTTGCGTGCTGTACTCCAGCGGCAAATACGAGGGCTTTTTTATCTTTTGCAATCTCCAGATAAGACTTAACAACAAGATTGTTACGGTAAGGATTATTGATAGTATCTTCCAATTGAGACGCGATATAATCGCCATTTGTTGTCTCCACTTCCGAAATGTCAGTGTCTGTGTTTATTCTATAACCTACTAACCTACAAAGATATCCTTCTTGAATTAAATCAAGAATATTTTTATAGTAAACTATCTCGTCGAAAACATCTGTCAATCTTACCGAATCACTTCGTTGTGGTGTAGCGGTAACGCCCAAAAGAAGATTGGGATCAAAATAATCCAATATTCTTCTGTACGTTGTGGCTGCAGCATGATGTGCTTCGTCCACGACTATAGTCTTAAAATAATTTTTAGAAAATTTATTTATTCTGTTAGAATCTGACCTACCAAGAGTTTGCACAGAAGCAACTACAACGTCACAGAGTTCTGCAATTTGTTCTGCTTTTTCTGTTTGAACATCCAGATCAGGATTGGACCATAAAATTTTGTCCTTGGCCTGTTCTAGAAGTTCACCTCTGTGGGCAAGAACGAGCATCGGTAAAGCATCGGGTATAGTTTGGGGTAGATGACTAAATACAACTGTTTTACCTGAACCAGTCGGAAGAACTATCAGCTGTCTAAAAATATTCTTGTCAATATTATTGACTATTGCATCTAGCGCTTCCTGTTGATATGGTCTAAGTTGTATAGTCACAACTCTCCTAACTATATGACTCTTGATATTCGTACGACACAGACTCGGTCATCATGTCTTCTACTTGTTCGTCAGAAACAGTGTCGATCTTAACATAATAAACTACGGTTTTGTCTTTTAATGTTATATATTCTTTTTCTGTTTTTATATTTTGTTTGTTTTTTTGCATATTTTTATTTACTCTTACTGTAATCAATATACGTTATATTCATATTCTTAAATGATCTAAACTGATAATGCATTGATGTATAGTACGATAACAAATCATTTATACTGAACGGAGGTTTATCAAGATGTGTATAAGCATAAAGCAATTCTATCATCTCCTGAGTAACTCCGTCGTGATCCTTTAGATCTATCTCCTTTGAATTTTGTTGGGCAATATCCCAAACTACTTCTTTGCCGTTCAAAGTGTAAGGAAGAAAGACTACGCCGGCCGATTTGTCACCCACAAAATAACAATGCAAACAATTGTTAACATTTTTAGAGTCTTTAGATTTATACGTAGAGTCAAGCACAAGCACACATGCTTCTGCGTGCACAGCACTGTAAGAATACATCATCTCTGCAATGCAAGACTTGAAATCCGTTTCATCTACATAAGATCTGGCCACAATACCAAAAATCTTGTCTCCAAAGAAATCGAAAAATACCAATCTAGGGCGATAAGCAGCATTGTTAGTTAGCTTAACGTGGTCACTAAAAGAACTAGTGATATTTTTTATTTCTTCTTCTGGACTATTCACATAGTCTTGTAAAGAAGGATACTTAATCGCCATAATATTTTCTACAATCCTTTGATTATACTATTGAATACGACAGAATCTTTGAGCATGTCAAAGAAAGCATAAGTAATATAAACATACAAGGCTGTCCACAATGCAGCAGTAACTACTGCACCGGAAGACAACAATACCAAGAACGTCAATGCATAGGCGATGCTTTCTACTACCCATGTAGCAACAAGAACGCCTGTTTTTGACTCTGTTCTTTTCATGTAGTTTACGGTCTTTTTGGTGTATTTACCAATCTTATAAACTATTCCCTTACGTGACTCAGGATGATAGTCAATAATAGTTGGCTCAACTCTAGGTGAAGAAATTAAAGTCCGCAAAACGTCCAACATTTTGTCAACGTCGGATGTTTTGGTGTATACTGTAGTCGTCACTTTGTGACTCCTTTGTGGTTGGTAGGGTCGGAATGGGTGGTATGGGTCCACTCGTTCCGATCCTTTTATTTGAAATGGTTCATTTTTCGTACGTGTTACAATCAAAGGTGTTGATTCACTCGCCAGATATGTTACAATCTCATCAGCTTTGATTCATTTCAGTGAAGTGTTACAAATCTCGCTCGGTGATTCATTCGGTCGTGATGTTGCAAATCGACTGCATTGATTCATTTCTACCTAATGATACATGTTTCGATGTGCGATTCATTCAGATGGTTTGCTACGAATTCATCCTGATGATTCATTCCCAGTAATTGTTACAAATCAATGACTATAATTCATTCGTGCATCATGTTCAAAATCGTTGTTAGTGATTCATTCGTCGATATTGTTATAAATCTAGTTCGTTGATTCATTCGCTTTACATGTTACCATTAAATGTTTGTGATTCATTCCTCAGACATGATACTAATCCCAAATGATGATTCATTCATGGTCCTTGTTACAAATTGAAATCAATGATTCACTCTGGTGAACGGCACTCTCTTCAGGCTACGGTTAAAAATATTATTCAAATAACGGGTATTGAATCTTGATCTGCTGATACCGCTGGGTCTCAATATTGGACACATTCCAAAGGTTGATAGCCCAACGTTGCGGATCTACGTTCTCAACCCAATGAACATTTTTACTGTTGAAAGAAAATACCTCTCCTCCAACAAGATCGATCTTCTCGACCTGTTCTTTTTCCCCCATGCACCAAGTAACTCTACCCAAGTTAATACTTATTGCATGGGCGCACAAAGCTGATGCATCTCTATGTGGGCCTATCTGACCACCCTTTGACACCAAACCAAAGTCAGGGCTGAACTTATAAGGTCGACATATCGACTGTATATAAGTCCATATTCTTTGGTCTCTATGTCCGGGTAACCATGGTCTAGATGCAGTAAGAGGCGCTTCGTACTGAAGCCACAATCTTCTGCGTCCAGGCGCATATCTAGATACATCGGTAACCAATAGTGGATCAAGATGTTCGTCGAAATAACTTACGATTGTACTCACTACATCAGGATGTATTTTCGTTAACATTTGTGTCATATTATCCTCCGGTATTTTGGGTCAAAATAAAGAAGTTATTTATTTGTCCAAAATGATGTATCCGGAAGAAACACCGTCCACTGCTTGATGATAATTCGGCACTTCGATCATATGAGAATGACCGCCATGCTGAATGACATAAGGTCGGGGTGCGCGTACGGGAGTACCCTGAAGGTTAGTGTGGTAATCTTCGTACCACACCGTATGAAAATGAGACAGAAAGATCTTGGCAGCAAAGCGACGTGCCTGACCATCTATCTGACCGTCAGGTAAATAACCTTCCTGCAGTCTGCGACGGGTAGGATTGTTTTTCTTCCATTGTTTCTGCTCCAAGATTGACTTGGCTCTTTCGGAATATGTTCCGGATTCGTTCAACTGTACACGACGTGCCTTGTCCTGCAGATACAACTTGCCATAAAAGCACTGGTCGCGACCAGAGAACTTCATAAAACTCTGTCCAATTTTCCAAACGAGAGTCTTTAGATCTGCGTTATAAGGGCGCTTTTCGCCCTTCTGCCAAACAACCGTGGGATCCATTCCAGCAAAACGCCAAATGCTACCAGCAGTATGGGCCTTGGAAATGTCAATGTTGGACAACAATCCAGCGGTGATTACCGGACCTATGCCGTACTGGGAAAGTGCCCATCGTCCGGCCAAGTACTTGCCACTGAAGTGCTTGAATGGATCAACCAACGACTGCTCCATGTACTTCATGTTGATGGCCATGTGTTCGTTCATTTGATTCGGCTTTTCGCGTTTGGCCAATTCTCTGGACTGGGCTGCAATCGCAATGCGTGCATCCTGCAGTCGATAATAGGCCTTGACCAATTCCCGAACAGTGTGAGGATCTTCGGGATAAGTCATCTTGCGAACGTCCTTCACGAAATTTCTCCACAAGGGAACGTTGATCTCCAAATCAGAACCAATTTCATCTTGCTGCATTTGAATCTCTGTATCTTTATTCATATAATATACTTACCTTTCATATGTTGTTGTTATTAATATCTTGATACGCTGGAAGTTCTGGTGAACTTGATCGTGGGTGTGAACACAACTTCCGTGTCCTGACGATGTGCTTCTTGGAAAGACATCGGGTCGTGATAGACGTGCTTGTCGTACTGCCATTTGTCGCTCTTGAACGTGTTTACGTCCACATCGCCGTCCGCTTTCGGGGTGAAAAAGACGGTGCTTGCAATACCGTAAAACTGTAATGCAGACTCCAGATAAGGATAAACGAATCGATTCATTACGATCTGATCCGTAACCTTACCTGCAGATGTGGGAACGTTCAAAGAAACCGAATACATGGACAACACAAAATCATGCTTGTCTTCTATACGCTGGAAAGAATTAATGATATTAACAATCTCAGTGTACATTGACTCCCATGATCCTCTGACTATGTTGCCAGTTGATTGCGTGGTTTCAGAAATGTTGACCTGATAGATCTTGCTACGAAAGTCCTTTACCGTGGAAAGTGCCTGAAAGTAGAGGCGTTGGGCGAGATCATGTACGATCTGCGGTGGCTTAGCGTTTAGCTGCGCCCAATTGCGTACTTTCTGGCAATACTCCGAATACTTTTGTGAACAAAGTAGATTTATTTGTGTTATCTTACCGTCGTGCAGTACGATCTCTTCTCCGTCCTTCAGATAACGTTTGAAACCTCGTTTCAGCCAAACATTCGTGTCTATTGGTTGTGCGGAATCAATGATCTCTCTGACGATCTTCTTGGCTTCCTCGTCAATCGCAAGTACATCCTCTGCAAAGTCAGGATTGATGCACTTGTCAATTGCCTTTTCCATAGAACAAAGTTGGACTGGACGATGTTTGTGAATGATCAAAGAATGAACCATTGCGGCATTGACGTAACCTCCGACATTGCCGCCAGTCATGGCGACTTTGATATCTGAAATGACGTCGTCTTGTGTATACAAGCCGGTTTTCTTGGACTTCTTGACGTGTTCGGATGGAAATCCAGTGTAACGTACTTCTTTATCACGAATACATTCACTGAGTCGTTTTGGCCATCCGCGCCCGGAAACGGTGGGGAACTTGATCGGAGTGCCGTCTGCTTTGTGCCAAGTGGGTGACCATTGGCCCTCTACATACCGAAAGATCGAGTACTCACCGATACCGTTTGGTGAACGGCATACGATGACGACTTTCTGTCCGTCAAATTTCCCGCCTTCCATGGTGCGGTAGAACAGCTTGAAATAATCGTCCTCGTCGTGGCCGCCGTGCGACTCGTACATCTCGAGCCAATCAGCGTCGTTGACGACGTGAACGCCTATCTCGTTGATACGAATGATTTGACCCTGTTCCACCTGTACGCTCAGCTCATAGCCAGCCATATGTGCCAACGACTCTGGTATCACCTGTTCATAAACAGAACAAGGAATAGGAACCCGAGACTGATATGGTTTTGCGTGGCTGGTTGCCAATGTTTCAAAGAGCCAAGGTGAATCGGTTATCTTCATTCCAGAGGATACCCATCGATAACCAACGTACGACATTCTAGAATTGGCTTCTTCGTCTTCTGCGTCTGCGAGGTTACGGAACTGTCGTTTATAGATTTCACGCCAGTTCGTAAGCAGACGACAGTTGATTGCATCATCAAACATCTTCTTGTACTCTTCGTCCAGCCAGAATTCCATGTCTGACTGGCGAAACAGATTGGGAAGGTTGATGAGTGTTTGGTCGTCGGTGATTACTCGTTCGTGGGAACCTTGCGGCTCTGCAATGAATTTGAATCCGTTTTCATACTTAATTTCTGACTTGATGTTGTCCTGGGAAGTGATGACATCAACTCCCTTAGGTAGGTTGTCAGAAACTATGCAATTACCCTTGAGGAAACCCTTATCGAAAACAATGCGGGCATTGTATACTCTCTGCTTCAAGAGATTGCGTACCAGCTTCTTGCGAATCCGCCAATCGTAATAATACTCTTTGGTGTCGGTGGTCTTTGAGGGCTCGTATACCGGCAAGTTGGCTACAGCACGCTGTATCAACTTTGAAGATACGACAAAACCACCGTCCAACAAGCGGGCAAGAACTTTTGGATTCTTGAAATCTACGCCAGGATAGTCTTGTGACAAAGACGCTAACATTTCGGGATCATTGAAATTGTATTCTGAATATTGAGTAGAATCTACGATCATTACGTTCAACTCGTCCTTGGCGAACGTTGCGTTCAACAGTGCAGGACGGTGGAAAGTCTTGAGTCGTTTTGCGGTCTTGTCTCCGGCGTAAACTTCGTAACCAAGACGTTTGAATGCTTCTAGCCAACCTGGACACCCCTCGATGATAACGAAGGCCATTTTGTCCTTGTCCACGATTGCATAAGAAATCTGTGGATGGCGAACGATGGCTTCTGCTATCCGTAATTCGGATGGTGTCTGAGGTATTGGTAGAGTGGCCATTCTAAACGACACAGGTTTTTCCGTAGAATGCTGCTCAGAAAGTGCCTGTACGGCTTGACGCAGAAAGCCTGTGTCATAGAAGCCGAACTGGTAATCGTTCATGCTACGCAAAGGACCGTATATTTCTGCGTTGAGCCGAACTCTTGGACGATAGGACAATGTCATATAATCTCCATTTTCTCCATAGTTGCGTTGGTATGGCTGTAAGTATACTATCTATTGTTTATTTTGTTTGCTACCCATCTCAATCCCCAGACGGGAAAGGTAATTACTCTAATGACAGTGTAAAGCACCTTGAATAAATCCTTGAATGCTTGAACCCATTTTTCGCGCATGTGTGACAACATGTTGCCGCCATAACGCTCTGCTTGTGGTGAATCGTAGTTCCAGTGCAAGAATGCATAACCTGGAATTGACATGGCAGTTGATATCATGGCTGCACCCATTACAATGAGACCCGCCGCTCCGAACATGATACCAAGGATCCATGACAATACGAGTGATATAAGCATATTGAACCACTTCAGCCGATAGGCATTCTGTCTCCACCACTTGATTCTTGCGGCGAACATGAGCTCGACAATGGATGAAGCTATGGCTAGCAATATCATCATAGAAAGCAACATACAACTACCCTTTCTTTAGTTTGATGCTGGCTGTATTTTGGATTAAAACTGGGGAAATAGTATCCCCTATTTTAGTCAGATATCGATACCTTTTTTGGACACTTGGAAATATCCCATGTACAGGGATTCCATGGTGACCATCCTGATATATCATAAAGAAGTTTACCGGCTTTAAGATTGATCAATGGATCCAACAAAGGCTCTTGTGTGCAGACAGACATTTTATTGCATACTGCTGCCCACTTGTTGCGCTTAGTGTTGTAATTGACTCCGTTGATCTGTAACAAGCCTGTGTCTGAACGGTGGTTCCATTCAGAAACTCTGGTTATGACACAATTAGAATTTACGACATCACCGCCACGACGGTTGGGACAACCGCCTGACTCGCGTAAGATTATCTGGCCTAACTTATTCCATGTGTGTTCTGGCCAACCTGCTTGAGCAGCAAGGTATGGTAACCAAGAAATATCACCATGTTTAAATGTTAGTCCGTAATGCTGAACGCTATTTATATTAGAACCAATATCTTTAATTTCATTTAATGAATAAAGATTGTTATGTTGTTGTACGGTGTGATGTGTTTGTACCACAAGGGTACTAGGGGGCTCCTTAACTTGCTTTGTTTCTTCATGTAACTGATTGACTACAAACAGCCCAGTAAAGTTAACAAAGGTAAGTAAGGTTACTACAAAATGTTTTATCGCGTTTTGTACTAGCATGCGTTTTCGCTCCTTATCGTCTAGTTTGACAATCAATTGACAATTGTCATTAGTATAACGCAGGTTGCGAACCCGAAGATGTGCGGACAAAAACGAAATGCCCGTCACAGATGGCAGGTTGCCTATCTCCGACTTCACAGTATTGCTCTGTTATGTTAGGGATCTTTTCCCTGCCCGCTGGAAACGGGCATTATATCCTTATATAGTAACCTTATCTAATAATAAAGTTAAGAATTAGCAGAAGTTGAAGCTTGAACTATGGTGTAAGTACCGTAGGATACAAGCTGAAATCTGTTTTGATTGGCTCTGATATAGTTCAACAAAGTTGGAAGGCTCACTCCGATTTGTTCGCACATCTCTTTTGTTGAAAAAGTATTGTTGACGTGTGTGTTGATGAATTGTTCAATTTGTGGTGTTTTTGATGGCTTAGCCATTATGGTACTCTCCGTTTAAGGTGTATAAAGGTGTATAAATATTATAGTGTAGAAAGGTAAAATATGCAAGTTTTGTTGAAATTTATTTTATTTGGATTACAACATATTAATATATATATAGTATGGTTGAGAACAAACCTATATAAATTTGACCCATTAACAATTTCTAGTATTTAGACTTGGCAGGCAAGTAAAAAGGCATGTTAGTCCATAGGACTTGAGTTGGTTCATCTTGGTAGTAACGCTCAATGATTATGTCTTCTTGGCCGTCAAAATAATTGCAAGTATGGACCGAACCAAGGTACAAAAACTTAGAGTTTGAGTTGTCTACGATCCATGTAATTCTTTTGTCGTTACCCAACGAACGGGCTTTTTTAATCTCTAAAGATCCTGAAGTGGATTTATTCAGATTCTGAGTAATCCATAATAAGTTATGACCCTGTTCGTTTGGCAATACGACGGATATGTAACCATCATGAGCTGGTACAAAAGGCGTGTACTTCTGGCCGCCCCGCTCAATGAAAGATTCTCTATTCCATAATGCATGATGAACTCTAAGAATAGAAACTATCTTAGGGTCATCTGTCATTGGTAGGCGTTTAGAATCCATGAGCTGCGTTGACATATGATAATGAACCTTTCTTAAGTTGGATATAGTTCTGGCGATTCACAGGGGGAGTAGGAATCGGGAACATGTTAGGATAAATGGAGGGAATCCTACAAGGTTGGTCTTCATCCACACATTTTTGTTATGTGCCCAGAAACTATACCGAATTGGCTGACGCAACAGCCGATACTTTTAGTTTCCATTTTGCGCCCTGGGTAGGAGTCGAACCTACGACCTGCGGATTAGAAGTCCGTTGCTCTATCCACTGAGCTACCAGGGCAGGCCGCCCGCAAAAATTTTTATAATTTTTACGTATATGCTAATAGGGATAGAGTATATGCTTGTAGGAATATAAAGATATCCCCACTGTTCACCACTACAACCCACTGAGAGTTAATCGAAGTTGTGATCCAAGGGTATTTTTATTCTACAAGCCTTTTTGTTCCACTTCTTTTTTTTATCCTGTATGGTAACAGCACGTAGGCGTACTCCATTTTTGAAGTCTTTGCGATCCTGATCATTCCATTTGTTGGGCAATTTAGCCATAACATTACCGCCTTTGATATTGATATAGTATGTTGATAATACAAAATATAATAAAAGTATAATGGGTTCAGGCCCGAGAGAGCCTTTAATTTTACTTTTAATAACATTTTATTCTAATACTGATATTTATTTAAGTTTAATAATAAAAAGTCCTTTTAAGTAAATCGAGCTACGAGGTCACAATATAGGGGCATATTTAACCTCGTAGCTCTAACAAACTTTTCCTTGTTATTTGACTTTAAGAGTAGATTGAAGAGTTATGTTATAATATTTTTTGAAGTCACGGCGTATTGGGTGTAACGCTGATTCTGTGCCGTGAGTTGTGTATATCGGGCCCGGAATTGTGGAAGGGGGGACAATCCGGTATGCGCCTGATTTCTTCTGTTCTACTACAAAGCCAAGTCTTCTCAGCTCCCGAAAGACTTCTTTGATGGCTTTGGATTGATGTTGCTTTGGCATACATTGCTCCTTGTAAGTTTGGATAATTTTGGTATTGCTTGCTGAATATACTATAGCATATATTCTTTTTTAGATGCAACACCTAAAAGAACTTTTTTCTGGGGCCCCCCGAAAAATTCGGTGACCAGAGGACTAATAAAAATAAAAATATTTATTACCGTAAAGGACCGAATTTTTTCGGTACCCAGAAGACTAAAAATATTTTTTGTTACTGCTACCCTATAGCCTTATATATACTATAGAGTAGACAGTACACATTCGTTCTATAGATCGTGATTGTAACCGATAAACCTGAGTCGTTTGGATTGAACCAAGTCGTCTACACATTCGTCACACACAATGCCGGCAAATTTAGAGGTATCAAACTCACTACCATAATGAGCATTGATCCTGATGTCACAGCCACCATTGAGGTTGGTGGCGTTGTTTTCCCATAGGTGCATTACTGCTTTTTCACAAATGATACATGGTGTTAATGGTGGGCGTTTTGTCATTGTTTGCTCCTTTTTGAATTAGTAAAATTTTTTTTATAGGGGTTTGTGGGTGATAGTGCAAGGACACTACCACCCACTACTACCTTTAACGCGTCAAAGCGTCAGTGATTTCATCTACGGTTTTAGTAGCGACCACGATGGCAAATGCCGAACCAACGACATTCAACCATTGATCTCCACCAAATCCATAGGCTCCCAGAATGCTGACATCTGCTGCCCAGACCGTCAAGACGGTCAACACCGGAAACAGAACTTCAGGCTTTCCTAGGTATGGAACCTTCTGCAGGAACGGAAGATAATTGAGAATTGCATCAGTGGCAAACGCCACAGCAAAACCCAAGAACACCGCCAAGGCAATCGGGTACATAAATAGCCTACCTTTCATTAGGGCTAGTATTATTTTTTATTATTATAAGTATTGGTGGTGTCCCCGCCAGATGGGCTTTTTGCTCTGATGGCAACTAACTGGCGGGAACAACACCTTCTACTTAGAACGGTGCAACCGTGGTGTCAACCTGTACTGCGACAGATGCGTTGGCTGGCTTGTTGGTCGAGTTAGACCAGACATCCAGATCCACGTTACCATTGGCAGTCACAACCGTCCAACGACCACACGGTGCGTTGGTTGCGTTGTACTTGTCTCTGGTAACTTTCTCACCATTGGCTTGCACATCAACCTGACGAGAAGCACCAGACCAGATCACTGGGTACTGACGGCTCATGTCAAGTTCGTTCTTGATCTTGGCTTCGTGCAGTTTGACATCCGCTTGGGACATCTCGGCTGCCTTCTCCTGAATCTGCTTGGACAGGATGCTCGCTGCGGTCTTGTGTTCAATGACACGCACGAGGTTGCTGAACACCGCGTCAACGATGTCAATGAAACCCTGACCAGTGGTGGACTGCTTGCGGTCGGCTGAACCCAACTCGAAGGCAACCACTTCCAGACCCTGATTGGCTTTCATGTCATAGCAGGTGTGGAAACGCGGATTCTTGTGCAGCGTTGCCAGATCGTCAATACCACCTGCCGCCTTGAAGATTTCCACCGCGTGGGCGAAACCGTTCTGGCTGGCACCCATCTGTTGGAACATCAGTGGCATACCGTCGCTGAGGCCCTTGATCAGGTTGGTGTCGTTGAGGATCTTACGCACGTCATCAAGGCTCTTGCCCTTGGCGCTCTCAAGAATGAGGGTTTCGATCAACTCACTCAGCGTCATTACCTGACCGCCGAGTTCGACTTCAACCTTCAACTTGACTGGCTTGAACACGCCACCAAAGACTTGGCTGATACGGGGCTCTGCGTTCTGGCGGCGGACTTCGTGGTCACGAACCGTCAGACGAGTCCAGAATGCGGACTCCAGAGTCGCATAGGTGTCAATGGCATTGCCGTTGATGGAACCCTTGACCTTGACGCGCTTGTCCTTGATCAACTTGACGGTTGAGCTCTGGGACTTGAGCGCATCGGGGTTCTCGGTGACAACAGCGAATGTGTCGCTCTTGATACCGAACTTGTTGCTTAGTGTGGACATAATATGTTTTTTTCCTTTGTTATTTGTTGTTTGATATGATATGATGTATTGCTGAAGGAAAGTTCACTGCTGAACGATCCCCTATTTTGTATTTCAATCGCTTGATTCAGGAACGATTGGTGTGGACTTTTCGCCACCAGCCTGTTCCTTGTAACCAGCAACGAAGTCGTCTTTGGCCGTTACCAATGTTGACTTTGTCTTGCTGATCGCAGCCTTACCACCACTCTTGGTGGACTTGGCGAGGTTCTTTGTTTGGGCGGTTGTCTTGCCCAACAGTTTACCTAACTTACGCATGACATTACCTCTTTCTTTTGTTGTTAGAATTCTTCGTATGTTCCGAATATTGCATCCATTAGTTCAGTGATTAGATCGAACAACCAATCGAACACGCATCACCTCCCTTCAATATGACCCCTATTTTCCTAGGAATTTTTAAAACAGGAAGGCTAGTGTTATTTTTTTCTATTGTCATTAGCCTTGGCCAATCCGACTAAGGCTATGATAATAAGATTTAGAATGATTGCCACGAATATTCCCGGTAACAGCATTACGAGCTCTGCTTTCGCCGGAACTTGTATGCTGCACCAGAAATTAGGAATGCAATCGTGGTGACGATCAAACCAATTTTAGTGATCGGTTTCATGAGTACAACTCCTCTTTACGAACTTCACCCAGCATTTCGTACAAACCTGCACGATAGTTGTCCACAATGGCTTTTGCCTGTTCGAAATTCGCACAGGGCATCGTGTAGTCGAAGTGGTCTGACGAGTCACCAGTTGGTGATTGAACGGCGAACTCGATCTGGCTGAAAGAAGGGAACCTATCCAAGGTTTTGTACCACATCGCATTGAACGAAGTGATCATACCCTTGGGCATGGACTTTCCGTCTTTGCGGTAGACAAAGAACCCGTAGATACTGCTGCTATCGGTGTCGTACTGGTTTTCGTGGAATATGTACATTATTCACTCTCTTTCTTTTTGGCTTTGGGATTGTGTATACCGGGATTTGCTTTGCGGCGGGCAGAACGACGCTTGTTCTTTTCCTTCAAGCGTTCGGATTCCTTCCACCATTTGGTGTTTTCAGGGCTGGCCATACTTCATCTCCTTGTTCACATAGTGATCGTAGACGGACTGCATTTCTTCGGTCTTGAAACCATCCTTGGTCCTTTTGCTTGGAACCTTGTCCTTGGTCACAAACAAACCGACGATGAACATTACCGAAAATGCGATGACCATCCAGATTAGTTGAGCACGCATTACTGCTTTGGTTAACTTCCATGATGACATTACTTTACCCCTTTGTTGTTGAATATTTTCTTAGCCCACTGCCTATCAGCATAGTGAGGATCAATTGCATCGATACGATCAAGTATCGTGTATTCAAGTTTGCTCAATTTGACGGATATGCGCCAACAAGCATTCTTTAATTTCCACATTACTGGCAATAACAAATATTTCATAATTACCCCTATTTTTAGTGCGATTTTGGAATACCAAGTATATCCGCCCCGTCGTCCTCAATGATGGAAACCCAAACAATGCGGCACGAATCACAAACCCAGTGTTTGCGCGTGTCATCAATGATCAAGCGACAATCACGTACACTGCGTTCTTCAGTGAGTGTCAGTTGTTTTACTCTCATCGGAACATTGTGTATCGTGCACTCGGGCACCAAATCTGTCCATTCTTGCGTCATGAAACACCCCCCTATTTTTCTAGTGTAAATTTTTAGAATTATAATCTAATAAAAAATTTTTTAAATAGCATACTATTGCACTTTGTGCCTTGGTATGCCAGCAAGGAGTTCCTGATGCTGCAATTACACCATTGATGAATTTATGGGACATCAATCTCCCATTAGATGGCAACTAATTATAAGCGCCCTATCTGCTGCTTCGAAGATATCAACAGATTCCGACATCCTTTGGGACGGGCCAGCCCAGTTCACAATAAGTTTCGTTTATCCTGTACGGAACTTCCACTAAGGGGCCGACACAGAATAAACCCGGACAATCCAACCATTCTCCGCTAACATCGGTTCTTCGCCCGATGGCATAACCCTGAAATGTGATTACGGTTGTTCAGGGAAACATCTTATACGTTATTGTCCTCCGGGATTGAGGAAGCTGCCATCACATTGAAGAGATGGAACTCTTGTTCTGCACTTTGGTACTTGTCCCACTTGGAAGAAGGTGCGTTCTCAACGATGCTGACGATTTCCGCCAACACCTGAGACCTATCTCCCCGCTTGGGAATCATTACTTCAAACGGAATTACTGGATTCACTGATTGCTTAGGCATGATGCCCTCCATTGTTGACTTGGATACTACCCCTATTTTTTTTGTATTACCATTCAAGAACCCACACGAAAAGACAGCCCAGCCCGACGGTGAGAAGTGCGTAGCACCGCCGGACTGGGTGTCCCCAAGGAGGGTTAGCAAGAAATCATACGCCTAGTCCCGAAAGACTTGAAAACCCTGCAAGGGCTGTTGTTCGATTGCCCACATTGCGTCATAGCACTGTGGATGAACACCATTGATCATGAACTCACGCTCACCTGGTGTCTTGTCAGGAAAGACATGTTGAATGAACTGACCCATTACCTGCCAAGCATTCCACTGGGCAAGAGTAATCTGGTACATACCTTCTGTCTTGCAATGAACACAGAAGTTGTGCACGACCACCACATCATCCTCGAATTCTACTTTTGTCGCTATCACGGGTTTACCTCCCCATTGTCGATTTGATGACTAGACCAATTTTTTTGTTGGCAGGGGGGCCGAAGCCCCCCCACCAACACATTCCGCCGTTCGGTCAGAACGGTGCGTCACTGCTCTCAGCGACCACCACTGGCCGCGTCGGCTGCGACATCCGACTCTTCAGCGCTGCGAACGCTGCGTTGTCCATCTTCACCGCTGCTGGCCTGCTCCGCTGGTAGGTCTCAACCACGAAGTTCACGGGGTACACCGTGATTTGCGGGTGGACGCTGCCATCCTTGTAGGTCAACTCGGTGGTCTTCCCCAACACGATGTCGTCGCACAAGACGCGCAACACACCCTTCGGGTTGATTCCACCAGTCGCACTGCGAACCACTTCGTCCACATAGGACTTCAGGTTCACTGAGTGCTTGGCACCGTCCACTTCCACGGTCAACTGGTCATCTTCGTTGATTGCCCAGTTGTACGCGTTGACCTGACGGTCTTCCGCCGAAACGGCATCAAAGCCAACAGGCCCAACTAGCACCTGCCAGAATCGCTTGCCCGTCTCGGTGTTCACTCGCTCCTGCCAATCGTTGTTGGCATAGAGCGCCTTCAGTATCTGCTTCATATTGCTGCGGCTCCTTGACCGCTTTGCCACTTTCTTACGCAGGCAGTGACCGCCTGAAGAGGCTCGGGAATGAGCCCCTATTTTCAGAGTCAAACCCGTTCAGCAACGCCAAACGGGAAAAGACCCCTATTTTGCGCGTTAGACCCGTAGGAAGAGTCAACACGCAACAACCCAAGCCAGCCAAGCAACCAAGAGCCTAGCCAGCCAGAGAGACCTATTTAGAATACCCATAGGTATTCACAATCAATGAAGGGTTAATTACCTCAGATTAGTCAGACCTTGGATCAACAGATCCATGACCGCCGGTTGTCCTTCCTGGCCATTCTGGAAGATGATCCGGTCACTGAGACCGTACTTGCCAGAGTTCAGGCTCGGATCCACGATGTACCGGTACAGCAGTACAGCCCACTTTTCTGGAGCTGTGTGTGAATTGATCCTGTTGTACAGGTCCGATTGAATATCGCCAATGTCCCTGCTGCGCTCGGTTTCGGCAAACATCTTGAGATACTTGCTGTTGAACCCGAGTTTACCGGCCTTGGCCATTGAGGAGTGGTACTTTGCGTCTGCACGCTTGAGGCGCACATCAAACTCCTTGAAGAGTCCACTTGCCCACTCGACATGTTCCGGCTTGACTATCGACAGTTTGTCCATGACCAACTGACGAGTTTCAGATTCCAGACGACGACCGAATGAAACTTCAACGATCATCTTCTTGACTTGATCCAGGGTGTGCTTGTTCACATTGTCCATACGGGTGAATTTACCTTCCACCAGAATGTCCTCAAACGCCTCCTGATCTTGTTTCTCCATGCCAATCGACAGACGTGTCTTGAACACGAACTTGTCAACAGGAATCTGTTCGCGAATGATCTCGTTCACGATCAACTGCTGCATGTGCATCATTCCAAACTTCAGGTAGATGAAGGAATCGATGTCTGCCTCCTGTTGATTGGTGTCAATGACATCATTGCTGTTTGCCGGCAGCCACTCAGGATAGCTCACTCCCATGATTGCAGAGTAAGCCATGATCAAGTTGGCATACGTGCCCACGTTGGGATTCGCAAACTGTGCCCTGATCATCCGTTTGATGTTGTCTCGTGTGATCATCCTGCTGGTGTACTCCACTGAATGAGGAATTTCTCCTCGCTCAGAGGTTTCCAACAGAGTCGACATGCCGAACGGAGCAGTGTTCAAGTCGATGACCGGAACCCGCTCGTCATTACGCCTGTGCCATGGCATGGTCTCTGCATCAAACCACTCAATGCTGTACCCACCTGGTCCGTTTGGTGAACGAATCACTACGCAGACGTCGATGGCTTCTTCCGGTGTCTCAGGCACAACCATGTTGACTGGCAGTACCGAATCCGAATACAGCTTCTCCAGTTTCTCTCGACCATACTGGCTGCACCAGATTTTGATCCAGATGAACTTGGCTTGATCACCGTCTTGATCCCATGTGTCATGCAACACAGCGGTATCAACGAACCTGTCGGTGGGGATTACCACACCAACATTCTCCAGATAGAAGACACAATTGCGCTTCTCTTCCGGAAGGTCCATCATCGCCATGTGCTCCAAGGCAGCATAGGTATTGACGGTTGCCATGAATGCATTGCTCATTGGCAGCCACCAACGGTTGTTGTCTCGTGCTGATTGCATCTGCATTTCTACAGAACCAATCGCCAGCCTGTTAAAGCAAGCAGAAGCAGACAGATCATTCCCTGCCTCAAGCCACCTGACAACAGCGGTCTTCCAACCAGCCACTACAGGTTCTTCGTGGTGCACACCAGCTTCGTCATGAGCAAACTTTACTTGGTGCAAGATGAAGTCCGGCACTTTGTTGTCTGCGAACGATTTGGTGATGTCATTCACCAACGATTCCGAATCCTGAACAAAGCGTTCCTCGGTGAACAACCAATCGTGATTGTGGAACGTGCTTTGCATATCCCACATCGCCGTGTGAATGTTCTCATGAATGAACGCCGTTGCCAGATAGTTGTTGCCATCTGAATGGAACTCCGGTTTGATTGCACTGCTGTGGAAGATGACATCGTGAGACATCACCCTGTCAGGCCTGCACAAACCCAGACCCTTTACGAGTCCGTATGGAGTCCTCAGTCGGAAGATGAACCGGTCAATCTTGTTGCCCATGATCATTGCAATCATACGGCGCTTTTCATGACCTTCTTCCATCTTGTAGCACATCTCCCGCAAGAAGCTCTGACTGACAATGATTGGTCCGTCGTACGGATTGCAGTTATTGCCATCAGGGCTCATCTCCAGGGTGACTTCTTCACGAGCAGCAGGCCAGTTACCCGGTCCGTGATCATGTTCAGCTTCTGGGATTTCATTGCTGGGGTCCACCAACATCAAGCAGCTCAGTTCGTCGAACTTACCAGACTTGTACATCTGGCATGAACGACCAACTTCTTGCAGTCGCTTTGGTGTCTTCTTTGCATCCAGTGCAATCATGTCCATTGCCTCGAGGCTGAAGATCTCACGATCCATTCCATCGATGTAAAGGAAGAATGCATAGGTCGCATTTGCCCAAGCAAAAGTGGATCCATCAACCAACAGGTCGATATTGGTCCTCTTCAACTTGATTTCATGCTTTAGGTCACTGATTGAGATTGAACCAAGTCGGAATGTGAATCCTCTTTTGTTCAACTTGCTCAACGCAGGGTAGATCCAGGTTCCATTGTGGATTTCCATCAGGTAGTTGGAAATTGTCCTACCTTGTGGAGTCCGTGTCTGGACTTGGATTGGCTCTTTGGTATCCCTGAACAGTTCCAGAGCAGACTTTTCGTGTGCCCTGGGATTGTTGGTCAGGATTCGCCACTTTCCTGACAGGAATGCGATGATCGGGATTTCGCCCTTCACCGCTTGGTTGATTGCGCTCATGATGAGTTTCCTTTCTCTTGAGCTACTAGCGGCCTCAGAATAGAGACCTAAGTACTAGTCATAAAGTAAAAGGGGCCGAAGCCCCTTCTACTGTCGGCTGAACCCGACTCTTGTTTTGCAGGGGTGACTTCTTTCCCCTGCTAGGTTATTACTTCAAGCTCTCGATGACCTGATAGGTCTTCTCGGGCTGTCCGTCCACGTACTTGACTTTCGTCGTTCCGAGTCGGGTCTTTGGCGTTTTGGCAATGAATGCCTCGGCGCCTTCCTTGTTCGGGAACACATGGACCTTGTAGGTCTTGGGCTCCTGTGGCTTGGGAGTCTTGACGACTTTGGTCGTTGACCCCTTGGTCTGCACCTGGGTGTCTTCAGCGAAGACTCCTTTGGTGCTGTGGCAGAGGCGAACCTCTTCCACGCTCGAGTGCGCATGCCCGCAGGCAACGCACTTGATTTGCTTGTTCATGTCATCCTCCTTGTATGGATGTACATTGCGTCATTTTTGATTTGGGAAACGACACTTCAACCCTGACTGATACTTGAAGTCTAAGTACTAGTCATAAAGAAAAAGGGGCCCTTTTGGACCCCTTCTTCTTTTCCTGCTTGCCTTGTTATTCGTAGATGTGACCGAAGTCGATCTCGCATTGATCAAGGCTTTCTTTTTCCTTGGTCTTCTTCGAGTTCATCAGTTCACCAATGATTTTTCTGCCTTCTGCCATTGACAGATAGGGCATGCCAGCCAAATGGCCAGCCATCTTGTGTTCGATACGTGACCATTGCGCGGTAATGCCTCCGAAAGCGGACTCCCTGGCAATAACTTGGTCCACCAACATCAGTTTCCTGATGAGTGCAACTTGCGCGATGCTCATTATCTGAACTTGTCCAGTTCCATCGCACCGAAAGCACTTGTGGTGCAAGCCTTCCGGATCATCGATGGTTGGCCACAATCCAGTGCCAGCACATGGCTCGCACTTGATGGTCAGTCCTTCAACGTAACCCTTTTCTATTGCCTTCTGTACTTGTTCATCAAACCGCTTACTCTTACTCATGGGTTTTTCCTCCCCATTGTGATTTTGGTAGCCGGATGGCTAGCCATAAAAAATAAAGACTAGTAATATAGTTAAATTTACTAGCCATATATAGATCCCTTATTACCAACCAATTAGCTGGTTAAAGCTTCTTGGTGGTGTCAACGATAAATGCAGGCTTGCCAACCTCCTTGGAGTAGGCAAAGCACTGAGCAGTACCGCGGGTAGTCGGGTTATACACCCAGAGAATGTCCGCATGGTCAACCATCCACTCATTGCGATGGAAGTTGGCATGACGGCCATCAGGTCCATATATGCCATCGCATACATAGACAATGTCACCTGCCTTTGACAGGATGTCTTGTGCCTCAGTCATTCTGTTACGACCGAGCATGCTCTTCTTACCCCAGTAATACTCGATGTAACCCTTGTTGGGGATTGCCGCAATGAACGGTACATCAGCCAGGATTGCAGCACGCGCAAGTGCTTCATCAAAGCCTTCTGCCATTCCGCTGATGACAATCAACTTGTCACCATGCTTTTGCTTTTCCTTTGTCAGAAGGTCCGCAAGATAATCACGGACCTCACGACGCTTGTCAACATCCAGAATCAGCTCACGAGAGCCAGTCCCAGCGATGTAGTAGCGGTTTGCTTTCATTGTTTTGGGCCCTCCTAAGACCCTTGACTAGGAAACCATATTCCTAGCCATAAAAAATAAAGGACTAATAATGTAGTTAAATATACTAGCAATGTATAAATCTCTTATTACCAACTAATTAGTTGGTTAATCTTGGTTGTTGTTGATCAATCTATTAATGAACGCTTGGGGGGCGCCAATAATCCAATTTTTGATAAATTTGCGTATGACAAGATTATCAGGTTCATTAAGAAGTGCATTGTGTTTGCCAAGAAGTTGGGTGATTCGACCCCATTTATTGTCTACTTTAACAATTTCTGCGTGACCAATCCATTTATTTGTTTCAATGTCCCTAAAGCCAACAATCAAACTGTGCTTTTCAAGAACTCTATCCGCATAACTACCAATGCAGTTGCTCTGAACCGAACCCCACTCAATTAGAGTGTAAGTATCATACGGGAGAACGCACTCAATCCTGTTCTCAATCCTTCGTCCATTCAACGCATCAACGTCTTCTGCATATTTAATCTTGCGATTTTCTTGTTTGATCTTATTGTACTCAAGGACAATGAAATTGTGGATTTCTTCAATACTGCCCCTGAATTCAAAGATGTTGTTTCTTACTGTTCGATTTCTGATTCCCCGAAGCATGCGTCCGCTATCAACCATTAGGCGAAGCAATGCATCAATAAGGGTAACACGACCTTCGGGCGTGACATGTCGTTGAACGACTTTGTCAAGATATTCCAGTATCTCTTCTTGAATCTTAGGACGATTGAAGTACTTGAGGAAGTAATCCATATCTTTGAACATGTGCCTGATAGAAGGATAATTCAGGTATTCAACATTCTGTCTGATTAGTTGGTCAATCTTTTCAAAGAAAGGTGCAGGGCAGCCCTTGAACAACTTCACAATATATGCTGCGTTCATCAATTCGTTCAACGTAGATATTCTGTGAAGGCCACCAAATGCATTTTTAGTCAGGCCGAGTTGTCCATCTTTTCCATAAATCTTATTTAAGATATCTTTAACGTTTGTTCCGTAAGACAAATTATTTATATCAAATTTGCTCAAACCCCAAACGTTATCGGAGAACATGAATAGAGAATGGTTCTCTCGCATGTCGTCAAGTGGCAAGTACTTTGCTATGGGAATGAACTTGTCAATCGAATAAATAGATTCGATTTCTTGGACTATATTGCGCCAAATGACATTTTCAAAACCATATAGATGACCCCCCAATACTCCATCAACATTCCAACAAGGCTTTTTATTAACAAACCAAAGAAGCCTGACTCCGTTGTTGGTTTCGTTGATTGTGAGACAAATATTCTTTAGGTCTCTCACATAAGTCTTTACTTCAACCGTTTTTGCATTGCCCACCAAACGAAAGAACACAACCCATCCTTTATTGTTACTCTTTTTCTGCATTTTGGTGATTATGCCCATTGACTTATAGTCACGATAGTTCATAGATGCGTAACCCGTGTGAATTATTGGACTTTCACCAGATTTATCTACCTTTCTCATGATCATCGCCTCGCCTGATGGGTCCACAAAGCTTTCTGGGTACATAGCTTTGATGTTTGCCTTAAACTCTGAGAAATGAATTGCAGGCCCAAAGCTTACTGCTGTATTAACGTAATCATAAACGAATTGCCGTACTCTTGCCATAGCTTCCACGGTTACTACCCCTTTCTTTTCCTCGTTGTTGTGAATTTTCATTGTTTTGGGCCCTCCTAAGACCCTTGACCAGGAAACCATATTCCTAGTCATAAAAAATAAAGGACTAATAATGTATTTAAATTTACTAGTCCTATATCAGTCGGCTAAAGAGTATTTATTAGTTTTCCTTCTTTACCAGATTGTTCTTCATCCACCTGACGAGCTTGTCATGTAGATCTTGTTGTATGTCTCCACTCTTAGCTCGAAACTCTTGAATTTCAAGTTGTTTGCCGGAATCAAAGATTATGAACCTTGCATGTCCAATCCACTTACTCGTATTTACATCCTCAAAGCCAACGATGAATTGTTGTCTGGCGGCAACAGCGTCTGCCCAAGAAGTTCCGATGCAGTTGTTCTGTTGTGTACCCCACAGATAAAGATCATGCGTGGTCTTAGGAGCCCTGAAGATTACTCCATCAATGATTTCTTTGCCATTGAACGAATTGATCAACCGCGTATTTGAAGTTTTCTTTGCCTCATTCGTGTATTTCATTGCTTCTTGGACTACGTAATCATGAGTTTGATCAAAGTCATACTTCTGCCTCTTTACTTGTTCAATAACCGCTTTTCTGCGATTTCCAACAGGAATTTTCTTCAATGAAGAAAGAGCGTCAGTAACTTGATTCAATAGATGATAGATGGCATTCTGACGGTCAGAAACGTATACACGCCCATAATCCTGTCTGTCGTTTGGATCAATGAGAGCTTCCAGACTCTTTCTATCAGCTTCATCCCATGTAAAAGTCCGCAAGATTTGATTCTTGTATGCAGTTGTAGCACCAAAGATCTTGAGATACTTCTGCATGTTCTGTACATCTTGATAATAAGTATTCATACGCCTGCCGCCTGCTCTTGTTGGATATATTACATAATTCTGATCGCCCCCAAGTCTTTCAACCTTGTGTATTACAACTGGTGGCAGAACAAAATCAATCTTCATTTGTTCAAAGAAATTAGGTCCAAATGCTTTGAACATTCTGACCATTTGAATGGCCGAGCACAACTGGTGCCAATGCTTAAATTCTTGTTGTCCACCAAATGCTTTTCTTGTAATTCCAGAATTTTCTTTGATAGGAATCTCAAGGAAGATATACCGTGGTTCTTCTTTGCCCATTTTGTCTACAGGAGTACCAAAGGCATTATTCAATGCTTGGTGAATGTTTTTCGCACCAGATAAATAACGCAAATCATCTTGAGTTATTCCATGTAGTTGAATTGCCTCCATCCAGTTGTTTAAATATCTGTAATCATCTGGGAAAATTGCGCCAAATGACAGATTTTCACAAATTGGCAAGACGTCTGTCCTCTTGTATACCTTTTCTAGATAGCAATACGCGTCATTAACGGAACTCTGTAATTCACCCTGTAGAAACTTGATTTTCAATTGCCGAGAAAGAGATTGCCCCCACAGTGGTTTAAATCCGTTCTTGTCGACTTTTGTGGTCAAGCAACGTACTCCAACCTTGGTTTCGTTGACAAAGATCATTTCTTTCATCGGTTTGAAAAAAGTCGTGCACGTTTTCCTGTGCTTCATTTTAATTCCCGCTGTTTCAAGTGCGTTCGCGAGTTTGACATAAAGGGAATCATAATCCCTGCTTTTTTCATCCGATATTGAATCATAGTTGTTGTAGTAGGTCATACTTACAGAACAATGAATCGTCCATCCCTTGCCATTCTTTCTCTTGTTGAGATTAACTTCTAGGCCCCATATCCACTTACCCCAGTCATGCTTGGTGTAAGCCCATTGTCCCAACATGTTCTTATCTACTTCACCGGTCTCAGCATTGACGATCATTCGTAGATAATACCGTGACTCTGGCCAAAGGTTCTTTCCAACTTCCGTTATCCCAAATTTCCGAAACCTGTACCCGCTCATCATGTTTTCTGCCTCACAAGCTTGAACTTGATCCCGGTTTTCAATGTCGTTGAGTTTCGTAAGCCAATATTGAGCGAAACTTTCAGAGTTTGGGTTTAGCGCATTGTTGTTTTCGTCAACAATGATACCAACCTCTTTCATATCGATCATGTTGATTTGACGCAGAATGTCAACTAACTGGTAGGTGTTCTTTGATTCCAGATTGTCTAGGTCAACTACGATCTCTTGAATCGAGTTGTCTTCGAGTCTGTTAATCCATTTTATTGCTTTCATGGGTTTATCCTCCCCATTGTGATTTGATGACTAAGTCGGATGACTAGTCATAAAGAAAGAGGGGCCGAAGCCCCTCTCCCTTATTTCATGTGTGTGTGTGTTGGTTGTTATCGCTTGCCTTTTGGCTTGCTATTGCTTTTGCGTGGTGGTTCGCTGGAAAGAATGAATCTTCCTTCCTTTTGCCACCAGAGCATCGCTTCACCCAATGACTCGCACTTCCCGGCGAGGAGTGCGTCCTCGTGTGGGAAATACCAGTGCCTGACGAAGTGTGTACCTCGTCGCTTGTGGATTTTGTTTCCTTGACGATCATCCTTTTCCAGGCGTTCCTGCAAGAGAAACATCCTATCGAGGAAGTCGTCGTTTATTTCGTGTATTGTCATGAGTACCTCCTGGTACTTGATTGACACATACACACACAAAAGCTAACGGTCTAAAACTACAGACCTAATTCCTAGCCATAAAGAAAGAGGGTGGCCGGGTTTCCCGAACCACCCTCAGTCTTTATTTATTCATTTATTCGTGCTGGAGTTTGTCTTCCATTTTTGCTTGCCAAACCAGTTTACTGATTTCTTGGCTTGGTCGGCCGAGGAAGTCTTCGAGGAGCTCAAACACATTTCCGCAGCTGTAGCCGACGCGTTTTTCCGCGCCGTCTCCAGTATTTGGTGTGATTGGTTCCCACTCGATGACATAGCAATACACGTCGTATCCAGCCTTATCCAGACTGTTCGCAACGTTCTTCATCTTACCAAAAAGACGATTGTCTTCGTCCTTGGTCATTGTTTGCCCATTCTGAGGAGTCCACACGAAGTGAATTTTCAGATTGATTTCGTGTTCAGTGTGGTCGCCGGTCAAGTGGTTCCAGAAGTAACCATCGTATGAGGTAACCCAGTACACCGTGTTCCACACACCGGTTCTGATGTATGTCTTCAGCGTTTGACTTGCCTGCTTCATGATCAACTCGAACATTTCGCTGTCATTGGCAATTGCTGCCTTGACCGCTTGTTTGTTGCAGTTGATCCATTGTCCAAGCGAAACGCAAGAACGAATGCCGGGGCGTTCGTCCTCTGTCCGCTTTCCGTCATGACGCCGTGCTACCACAGCATCCATGACTTTGCTCATGAACTCCATGAGCATCCTGTACATTGCTTCCATTGTTGTGGGCCCTCCTTGGACCCTTGACTAGCGGTCACCTTTTGATGACCTAAAAACTAGTCATAAAGAAAAAGGGTGGCCCCCCAGAGGGTAAGGGACCACCCTAATTCTCCTGTAGGTAGTTGGCTCGTGCCAATCAACTACTTACATTCAGCTGTAGATCTTCTTCTTGATTATTTGATCGAGAAGAGCTTCTACAGCATCTGCCGGAATGTGCTCAACGACTTTCTCGTCGTCAAACACCTTTCTCCAGTCTTTGCTCTGAACGACTTTCAGTTCGTCATCGCACTCAAGGACGAGTAGCGGTGAGCTCACTGAGATCATCCAGATACCGCTGGAAAACACCATGTACCACTTCTCAGAGTCGTCAAGCTTGACGATATCCCCAAAGTAGTACCCAAGTGCCGTTGGCGGTTCCCAGACTGGGTTCTTTTTGCCCATCAGACCCCTGATTTCAGGCCTGATGCTTGTCCACCAGAACTCCTGGAAAGAATACGCAAGATCTGCGTACGCCTCCATTGCGAGATTCCAGTGCTTGTTGATGGCTTCGGCATTGATCACCGAAACCAGGGTCACAACGCCCAAGAAGAGCGTTGCCATCACTACCAGGAAGATATCCATGATGGATACCCCCTTTCTCCCTTTCGGGAAATGTGCGACACTTGTTGATTAGGTGTGTCGCTCATACCTGGCACGATAACTAGAGACCTAAGTCCTAGTCATAAAGAAAAAGGGGCCGAAGCCCCTTCTTCTTCTCTTGGTCAGGCGACATGGTGATCGCCATCATGTGTCATGGAAGAATTACTTCTTCCCTTTCGGCTTGCTGTTCTTGTGGAAGCGCCGCCAGTTACGGCGATACTCCCAAGGAGCACGCAGACCGTAGCCGTTCCTCGGATGAACGGCTTCCATCTGCGGCAGGTACTCAAGCGTGTTGATGTACCCGGCGCCAGTCAAGCCGCGCCGACGCTTTGGGTTCTGCGTGGTAGCCGACTTCTTCCGTGCCATTGGTTTTTCCTTTCTTGACTAGCGATCTCAGATTAGAGACCTAAAAACTAGCCATAAAGAAAAAGGGGCCGAAGCCCCTCTTCCTGTTGGCTGATCCCAACTCTTGGTAAAGTAGTATCACTTACCTACTTTGTAGCTCGCTATCCATGACTTGATCTCATCAAGTAGCGTTATTACCTTGGCGGTCTTGTTGCCCTTACCATCAAAGGTGTAGACAACCGTACCTCTTCGGTAACGAAATTCCTGACGATATGCTTTCGCATCTCGCCTTTCGTTTCGCCACATGAGGAAATCAAATACGAGGCCTCTGTAAAAGCCTCGTACCTTATTCCAGTTGGACATTGCTTTCTTCTCCTTGCCTTTTACGGCGTTGGTTTTAGCTAGCCTAATGACTAACCATAAAAAAAAACTGGATTTACTAGTTATGTACTCATCTCTGACAAAGAAGCGGAGAGGGGAGCCGAACGCATCCCCTCGCCTATGAAGAGCCAACCACCGGAAAGCAAGAAACCGGATGGCTAGCCATAAAGAAAAAGGGACCGAAGCCCCTCTTTCTTATCACCTGAATTAGAGTTCAAATTTCTCTAGTTCAGTTTGCTTCCTTGCCAACAAGATGCCAATCCTGCAGCACTCATCACAAACCCTACGAAATTCTTCGTCCACTTCATCGTTTCTTCCTCTTCCCTGACTATTCCAAAGAATCCGCTGCCTACCCAGCATTTCTATCCATTGCAATCTGAGATCAAATTCTTCCTCAAATAAATCGAATAAGTCCTTCATTGTTCTGAGCCCTCCTAAGACCCTTAACTAAGAAACCATATTCCTAGTCATAAAAAAAACTGGATTTGCTAGTAATGTACTCATCTCGACAAAGAAGCGCAGAGGAGAGCCGAACGCATCTCCTCGCCTATGAAGAGCCAACCACCGGAAAGCAAGAAACCGGATGGCTAGCAATAAAGAAAAAGGGGCCGAAGCCCCTTCTTCTTCTCTTGGTCAGGCGGCAAGGTGACCGCCATCATGATCACAACGAAATTGGTTTATTCAACCAAATCGTCGATGGAATCTGAACTATTCAGCAACAAATAGTCCAAAGATTCCTTGGGTGGCGTTACTACACCTCGGTAGACGCGGTCGACCCACGAAAACCTCATTGCAGTATCCAACTGGCCCCAGAGAATAACGCCTAGGTGGATCACTTTGTAGTAATCCCCGACGGTTCGCTTGAGCTGCAAGGAGAGACCTTGTGGCGTGCAGGATGCCCACACACTTGTGTCGATCTCAACTTGCCAGTCTGGAAGCGTCTTGTTCACTTCCAGAACCAAGTCAGAAAGCCACTGCTTCATTTCCGGCTTGCTGTAGCCAGCCATGAGCAGCTCCTTCCCTCTACTATCTTTTAGGCGCAGTAGAGCTGCCTAGCCAGAGACCTTTACTCTAGCCATAAAAAAAAACTGGATTTACTAGTTATGTACTTATCCCTGACAAAGAAGCACGGAGGGGAGCCGAACGCATCCCCTCACAGAAGAGCCAACCACCCGGAAAGCAAGAAACCGGATGGCTAGCAATAAAAAGAGAGGGTGCCTCAACGCCAGTGGTTAGTTGGCGTTGAAGCACCCCTTCGGTATGTTGCAGGCTGCTCTTTTATTGATCCTGCGCTTCGGGTCGCAAAACCAATTATTCAGCCCTTATTTAAGGGAAGGCAGCTGAGCTTAGCTCAGTGCGCGGTCAAATTCCGCAATGGCCATCATGAGATGCCGACAAGCCGAATCGACGACGCTTACGCGTTCATCGTATTGTGACTTGTAGATCACCTCAACGAGGTTGTTGACCTCCACAGAAAGCCTCGCCAGTTCCATGACAGCGTCACGAACCCCGGCAAAGGTTTCCTGTAAGGCTTGCGGAAACCGCTCTGGGTGAGTACCCAAAACGTCACCTCTCACCGAGTTCCCGAATTACGCGTTGGTTGCGGTTTTGAACCGCCCAATGCATGGAATGGTCGATACACCAGTCCAGCTTTGAGCAGATCTCATCAGCAAGCTTCGCGTACTCGTACTCGCTAGCCTCGTGCATCTGGAAACTCTGTGCACGGAAGTAAGACTGCATCTCGCGAAGCAGCTTCGTCCATGCAACAGGAGCCTCTTCGATAACACGCGCTTGGCGGTTCGAGTTCGGATCCTCGTTGGAGGCGAAGACCTCAATGTTGTTAAACATTGAATCTTCTCCCTTCTGTCCTTTCGGACAGTTGTGGGCGCAATATAACACGCCCTATATCCAGGTCGTTTCTCACAAGATTAGGTATCCTGTGCCTTCCGCTTGGATAGAAGCGCCAGGTGTCAAATCTTCATTAACTCCAGCAATAAACCTTCCTTACGAAATTTCAACCACATCTTCTCCAGCACGTTTGGCAGAAGTAGGGCGAAACCTCAAGTAAGGTATTGCCTTTATTAACGAAGCACCTAGCAGGCATTCCCTACACACAGGGATCGTGCCCGCATCCTCGCGAGCTGTGCTCAGCAAGGTATGCACTTCGACGGGGGCAGCCCGCCTTCGCTGGCTAGGAACCTTTATCCTAGCAATAAAGAAAAAGGGATGGCCCCCAGAGGGTAAGGGCCATCCCCCAATCTTTTATTAGTTATTTATTCAATTCCAACTTGAAACGAATGTATTCAGATACCGTCATGTTTGCCATCATGGCGTCATCTTCAATAATTTCGTATTGCTCAAGGGTCACTGCAAAATGCACGATTCTGCGTTGTTTTGCACAACCGTACTTTTCTCCCGCTAGTGGAATATTAGGCATTGCTGCTCTCCTTTCT
>Ga0194132_10000609_pt1 | contig 72971 bp, 59 predicted proteins | sample TA2KigOf80mmetaG_FD_148612 | JGI IMG/M metagenome (GOLD analysis project Ga0194132, IMG submission 148612) | Freshwater microbial communities from Lake Tanganyika, Tanzania - TA2015054 Kigoma Offshore 80m | ecosystem: Environmental > Aquatic > Freshwater > Lake | place: Tanzania: Lake...
AGCAGTAGAGGTAAAATTAGAGGACAGGGGGTCACCGTGAAGGTGCTTGGTAAAGGACCGCGTGCGGGCTTTGGCTTGAGCGTCGTGTTACTGGCGAGCTTATTTAGTACGGGTTGCCTGGTAGAGAAAGAACGCAACCCCGGAGCTAAAGCCGCCCAGCGCGCCGCTGAACAGCGGCGTTTACTTGTGGAACAAGCTCCGGCTCCGGCGGAAGCGCAAGTCATGAAAGCGTCGGGTACGCTGCGAGCAGCGTCAGGCGACCGGACGATATTAGCACTTGTAAGGCCCCAAGATCCGCCCAGCGCAGCCGATCAGATCGTAGCCACCCTTGAGCCCTTGCTGCCGACAGGTTTTGACTGCACGAGGCAAATAGCCAAAAGAATCATCGATCACTCCAGCGGGGACACTGAGATAGCGGGCCCGATTCTGGACGTTATCAACGGTCTTCAGGGTGCCGCATCGCGACTCCCGGTGCTATACAGGGAGACCTTTGAAATCGATGCAGGTGAAGTAAAAATGGAAGACCTGCTTCCAGGTGAATATCGACTGCAACTCGACTTAATCAATGGGCAGACTAGCCGCATCTACCAACGAGGTGTCAGCTACATCACGATCATTGGTGGGACTAAAGCCGAAGCAAAGGTGGAATTTCAGCCGATCGGAGTGATCACCCCAGAGGACAGCAGCGATCATGCTGGGAGTGAGTCAGCACTGAAGCCATATTCTGAACTTTGCCCTTATGGTCGCACGAAGAACACAACTAAGCTCTATCGGCCGCAGTACGTCGACTCTGTTGTGGTGTCAGAAGGCTAAGTGGTCGGCACCAAAACAGTGGGCAGCAGGCCCGAGCGCTCAGCGAAGCGGCGTGCTATGCGATCTGCAGCGGCGCGAGCCCCCATCGAACTGGACAAGGCAACAATCGAGCCGCCAAATCCGCCGCCGGTAAGGCGAGCACCAAAAACGTCGGGATCAGCGCAGGCTATCTCCACCAAAATATCAATCTCAGGTGTGGAGACCTCGAAATCATCGCGCATGGAGACGTGCGACTCCTTAAAGAGCGATCCCAACCTGGGGAGATCGCCAGCTTGCAGTGCCGTCACGGCAGCCTGAACACGGGCATTTTCTGTAATGACGTGGCGCGCTCTTTTGATCAAGTGTGGTGGGAGCATGGCAAGTTTACTTGTGTGATCGATGCCAATATCGCGTAATGCTCTGACTCCCATGATACGAGCGCTCTCCTCACATGCAGCGCGGCGCTCGCTGTAACCGCCGCCGATATTACTGTGTTTGATGCTGGAATTGATCACAATAAGCCCAGCAGATTTCGGCATTGCAATCAGTTTATACTCGAGTGATCTCGTGTCGAGGAAGAGAACTTGACCCGGTGTCGCTAGGGCAACAGCCATCTGATCCATGATTCCTACATGGGCACCGACGAATTCATTTTCGACCCGTTGAGCAAGTAAGGCGATGGCGGTGTCCTTGAGCTCAAGACTAAAAGCCAGGCGCAGGGCTTTAATCAGCCCTACAATGAGGGCTGCGCTGGACGATAATCCGGCACCTGTCGGCACAGTTGACTCAATAAAAACATCGAAACCCGTCACGCGGCGGCCAGTGCTGGCTAAAACTTGGGTCACTCCTTGAACATAATCAATCCAAGTGTTGTGGCGGATCTCGTCACCAAGCATAAAACTAAGCACACCTGATTCTGCCATGTTTTTACTGGCGACTCGCACGCGCGAACCGCCGCGGGCTGATAGTGAAATTTTCGTGGTTTGAGGAATAACAGTAGGTAGGACAAAGCCTTCGTTGTAGTCCGTGTGTTCCCCGATCAGGTTGACACGACCAGGCGTACTGATGACAATATTTGGCGAAGTATTGAAAGTGACTTCAAATGACATTACCGACTCTCCTCAGGGCTAAAGTGAATCACGACGTCGCGTAGCTCTTTAGCCTTAGCCTCAGGAAGGCTATCCGCAGCAAAAAAACCTGCGCCGATTTCCGTGCCGGCTAAGTACTTCAATTTATTAGATGTCCGGTACGGAGGATAAATCTCAAAGTGAACATGCGCCTCGGGATGAGGTGTTCCATCCGTGGGCGCTTGGTGGAGCACCATCAAATAGGGAAACGGTCGATTCCACAGCGCATCAAATTTCTTCAGCACGGTCTTGAGAGCCAAGGCGAGGTCACGTCTCTCACCGTGATCCATCTCAGCAAGTGATGCGACGGGCCGCTTTGGTGCAATCCAGATTTCGTAGGCGTATCTGGCACAGATTGGGACAAAAGCGACGGCGTGTTCACCCTCAAAAATAATTCTTTCGCCCTCTTTGATTTCAGTTTTGATCATATCCTCAAGCAGTCCAGATCCGTGCTGTTGCCAGTAGGCCTGCATCTGTTCAAGTTCCCGTTGAGGTATTGGTGGAACGACAGGATAAGCATAAATTTGTCCGTGGGGATGATGCAGCGTAACACCAACCTCAACCCCACGGTTCTCAAATGGCATTACGTAGTTGATGTTGGGATCCCGGCCTAGCTCCTTACAGCGCTCGCCCCACACTTGCAGAAGTAGGTCAATATGACTCAGCTGTAAACTTGCAAGAGATGTTTTGGGGTCCTGCGTGAACACGACCACCTCGCAAGCGCCAAGAGCGGGTCGGGTCGGCACATTCAGAGCGGGGGCATCGTGAGATTCGAGGCTTAGCGATGGGAACAGATTATCAAAAACTGCAACTTCATAATCACCCAGAGGCAGTTCTGTTGGGAAATTGGGATCATTACTGGGAGTAAGAGGACTGTACTCAGCTGGAGGTAGGAAGGTCCGATCCTGCCTATGAGTAGCGTAGGTCACCCATTCACCGCGCAGCGGGTGCCATCTTAAATGCGGATTTGCGGCACTTTTTGTGGGAATCGGAGACGGACCATGGGTCACAGGCTCCATAGGATGGCGCGCATAAAGAATCAGTTTACGTCCGTCGATCTTAGTGAGTTGCTGCCGGTACATGTTAAACTCAGAGTCCAAAGTTAAAGCGACAAGCCACCCAACTACCAGTGGCTATAGCTCTCACAATATCATCGCTTTAACGTAGGTTAAACTACACATTGGACTCATGATTACTGTTTGTTGCCACCCTCGCGGAGGATCTGATTATGCCAAGTCGTTACCTCTTAGCGCTCACATTCTTGACCATGGCTTCGAGTCCCTCCTGGGCGCGGGATACGATGCCCAATGGATTTCTGCTTGGGACGGCGATTGCCGGTTTTCAGGTTGATATGGGATGTCCGACGATTGCGCCTGAGGAGTGCGAGGATCGTCATTCCGATTGGTACGAATATATAACCTCACCCTGGACGAGGTTAAACCCAAGTCTTTTTATGAAGGGTGATCCTACCTCACGGGGACCGGGTTTTTATGAAACCTACCGTGACGATCTCTATCGTGCCGGAAAGGAATTAGGTTCAAACGCTATCCGGATTTCCATCGAGTGGAGTCGTCTCTTCCCTGAGTCTACTACCGGTGTCGATGACTTTGTGGCTTTAAGACAATTAGCATCGTCCGCAGCGCTGGACTATTATCACAATCTCATTGGAGCGATCCGTGCTCAGGGGATGGTTCCGTTCGTCACTTTGAACCACTACACGCTACCAAAGTGGATCCACAGTGCAATCGACTGTAACATCCACCTACTTCGCTGCCAGCACAAAGGGTGGGTGGACCCAGCCCGCATCATACCTGAGATCTCGAAGTATGCGGGGTTCGTTGCCCGGGAATTTGGACAGGACGTCGACTATTGGCTGACCTTAAACGAGCCTTTCTCGGCGGTGGTATTACCCAGCTACCTTTTGCCCACTCCAGAGCGTACAAATCCGCCCGGATTATACCTGCAAATTGATGCTGCAAAGACTGCCAATGCAACGATGATCGAAGCGCATGCCAAGATGTATGATGCTATCAAGGAGGCGGACGTCTCAAGTGGTGAACCTGGCGGTAGGCCGGCGGAGGTTGGCATTGCCTATTCGTTTTTTGCAATTAGGCCAGCTACGTCTCATCCCATCGATCAGAGGGTGGCAGCCAACCTCAAATATCTGATGCATGATCAGTTCCTTGATGCCTTAATTTATGGTCGGTTCGATCCTGATTGGTCGGGGCGTACCATCGAGCGCCCCGATTTAGCGAGGCATTTGGACTTCATAGGTATCAACTATTATGTCCGTTTAACGCCGCCTAAGTTGTCCTTGGGTAGCGTGAACCCTATTGATCACTTGCTTTTAGCTAATCCGATCGATGCCGTATTTGATCGCGATGCTCCCGATGGCCTAACGCAGGTCCTGATGGAGCAATCCCGCTACGGCTTGCCTTTGTATGTGACAGAGACAGGTACAGATGCGATCAGGGATCAAGAAAGACCACGCCGCTGGCTGCTTGGTACTCTTGCCGCAACTCACGCTGCCATTGAGCGCGGAGTTGATGTTCGGGGTTATTTTTATTGGACCTTGATGGATAACTACGAGTGGAACCACGGTATGGATAGTCGGTTTGGACTCTTTAGTGTCGATCCCATGGATCAGTCGAAAAGGCGCGTTCCGCGGTCGGCAGTTGATGCATTCAGCTTCATCAGTCAGACACGCCTGTGGCCTGATGCTTGTCCACCAAGCCAACCGTGTCTAGAATCTGGCACCAATGTTAAATAAAAACTCTCCGCGCGTGATCCAGTGACCGGTCTGCCTCGCGCGTTTATTGCATAGACGCGGATCGTCACGGCAGCTTTGTGTTTTGGGCTCCCGCCAGGGAAGCCCATATGTGATGTTAATCGCACCTAAAGCCGTCAAGAAGTCTAACGATCCGCCGTAAGAATAGTAGTTTCGTGTCCAGATGTATCCGGGGTGTCGCAGGAGATCGCCAAAATCATAGGCGAAGTTATCTTCCACCGTTCGAACGGGTGCCGGACTATAATTTTGGCAATTAGGGTGTGAGGCAATATTAGGATCAGTTACGGGACCGCTATATTCATCTTTGAACCGACTCATTTGCTCACGCGAAAGAAAGACGGTGCCACTATCGACAAATGCTGTCGCTGCCCAAGCATCACTGAACTTGTGGCGTAATTCACTCTTTATAGACAGTCGATTGCTCCCAAAAAGAGCGTTAGTTGTATAAGAGACCCTGCAGGTGGAGCCGTCGTCGGTAAACACCGGAGCTCTTACAAGGGGGCCCAGACTGGCTATAGGAAACCCGCGTACGGTATCATCCCCAGATGAGAGGCGTTCCTGCTGCGGCAAAATCCCACGCCGTTGGCCCTTGCGTTGGATGTCTTCATACCCAGTGGCATAGGTGCCGAGTGCAAATACGGTATCTTTACCTAGTTCTAAATACTTTCCCAGACCCAGATCCCATTTAAAATACCGGACGTTGCCATTCAGCTCGTAGCGCGCCCAGGAAATTTCTGCATTGGCAACGTATCCGCCGGTCGGAAAGCGGAGATTATCACGACGGTCTACGTTGTACCTAAAACCAACGGAGCCCACTTGCTCATCGGGTGCCACGAGAGTTGCGAGTTGGAATTGAGAACCTTCGGTATTGGCGACCTTTTGGCCATAAAAAACCGAGACAAAGCTGTTGGGCAAAAGGCGGCGGAATCGATGCTTCAGCTCTAGCTCGCCGGCATAGCTCAGTGTCCAGAGTTCACCATTCCAGAAAGCCTCTTGCCGCGCGCGGATGATGCCGTCGATGGGGATATCAAAAATAAATGGTTCGGTGTAGCCCACTCCTAGTTTTCGCCCGAACAGAGTCTTTGGGCCGATCGCATATTGATTGCGTTCCTGGCTGATAGATCCCCTAATCGAGGCCTGGCGTCCGACGCCGCCAATATTGTTATAGGCAGCTTCGGCCTCGTAGTTCCAGCCGCGAATGAGACTCCATCCTGGGCCGTAATTTACGGTGCCAGGGCGCCCTTCTCGGATGTCGATATTGATGTCGAGCTCGGCTTCCTTCTCAGCAATCGCGTTACGATCTGCAGGTACAATTTGCACTGACCTGAATATGCCGAGCCGACTTAGCGCCTGCCTTGTGTTGGTGATGAGATCTGGATCATACCAGTCTCCTGGGTGAAAAAGGAGTTCGCGACGCACAACCTTCTCGTCGGTGCGCGTAATGCCCACGATGTTAATATCGCCGAATTTAACGCGCTGACCCTCGTTAATACGGATGTAGAGATCAAGTCTCTGCGTTTTTTTCGCCTCAACGAGTTTAAGCTCGATTTGCACGTCGCTATAGAGATAGCCCTTGCCGACGTAAGTGGCTCGCAGCTTTTGCTGGAAGTCAAGAAGCTTTGACCGATCGATAGGCGTATCACGCTTGATACTCAATAGTGCCAGGATTTCCCCGTCATTGATGGCCTTGTTCCCACTGATGTAGATATCATTTAGGACTCGCATCATGCCTTCGGTCACAGAGATCGTTAGTCTAACGGTCGCAGTCTCTTTATCCCTTTGGCCCGTGCCGGGATCGTGGATATCGACGTCCCAATATCCTTCCTGCTGGTATTTATATTTGAGCGCGGCAATTCCCTGCTGAATTTCTTCGTAATTATACGGCTGGGAGCTTTGCCAGAGTCGATCGACACCCATGATCTCTTGGGCCTGTTTTGCGTTAAAAAAATTGATGCCCTCAAATTGGACACTCTTTAATAAATACTGCCGGCCTGGAGTGACGTGATAAACATAAGTGATCGTTCCTTCATCCTCGGTTAAGGTAGTGGGACCTTTCACCTCTATGTCTAGATAGCCTAGGTTGCGATACCTCCGGCTAAGCTCGGCCTTCATGGCGTCAGGACTAACAACATTGGGATCAAAATTGGTCAATTCGTCGTCTTCAAAAAGCTGATCCAAAATGAACCGTCGTGAATCGTCAATAATCTGGTAACGAATCCGACGCCCAAGATCGCCTTTGATATCCACCGTTGCGGTAGCTGCGGCCGCGTGCAGGACTATAGACGCTGGCTCTAAGCGCGCCTGGCTATAGCCCAGGTCTCGTAATTGGGTCTCGAAATCACCGACTGAAGTTTCGATGAGTTCGAGATCGCAAGCATCACCAGCGCGTAGGTCGGGTTTCAGACCGCCGGGTAACGCAAAGTTAAGGTTGACGCGATCGATGATACAGGGAATTCCCTCGTCAATATGAACATCATAAACAGTGCCCTCTTGGTTCGTGGATGTGCTAAGCGTAGTTTTGGCCCAGGGATAGCCATGCCGCACTAGATAGCGCTGGACGATATCAACGAGCTTTTGGCGTGACTCTGGTGAATCAACTTGTCCCACGAAACTTTGGACTGCAGCGTAGACCTGCTGCGCCATCATCCTGGCTGTAATATGAATCGAAAGGTCCGCGATTAAGGTTGCTGACTTGCCTCGAATAGTCCATACGCCTTGGTCAAGGTACGCTTCGACCTGAAGCATGGGGTGTCGTCGACCAATGTCGACGATCAAAGACTCTAAATCGTTGGCGTTATTGATCAAGGGGTGACGCTCTGCCAGGCGCTCACTCGTAGAGGGAGGTAGCAAGTTTGGTACGGCGCGCCAAGTAGCAGCCACTAATGGTTGTGCATCAACCAGTAGTAGGCTGAGCCAGGCGACGAGAATTAAGTGTACGCGCAACGCAAATCGCCTTTCGCCGTTATCGCTGCAATAAAACACCAAGTTTTAACAATACATTTTTATGTCTTAGGTGTGAACAATCAGCTCTCTTGGTAAGAGCCAAAAAAGTTCGATAAAATCGCAATAAATTCAGTGACGCACGCTTTTGCCGCGCAATAATTACCGTCTAGTTGCTCCGGTGAAAAATGCTAAAATAATAGGTACAAACCAACTCAAATCCTGGAATGCACCGATGACGCGGCATGGCGGCGGCCACTCAACTGTAGCGACCGGATCGGGCCCGCATGATGAGTTGCCCGAGTCAGTCAAAGCTGACCGCCAATCCCTGCGGGACTTGCTGTCGCGGCTGCGTGAACTTGGGATTATTGTCGATATCGGTCAGGGTAGAATCAAGGACTTTAGCCTCAATGTTCTTTTGGCACGGACGCAGCCGCTTTGGATTTTTCGACTACGTCGTCTGGAACAGTGCCAGGATCAGGCGATACTTAAGATTTGCAAGCTACTCGACGAAAGCTTAAAAATTGCTGTTCTAGAGGATCACAAGGTAGCCGCAAAAATTGCGTCCACGCAATTACTACTTTCACTCCGTCACGGCGTCATGCCGTTTACAAGCAGGGCGCTGGCTTATTGGGGTTACTTCCGCATTGGTGGTTTCCTATTTGTGACAGCCGCGCTCCGTCGCGCTGTCCAGCAGGCCACGCGTCTTCTGTCCGATCATCGCTTTAGATCTTGGCAGCAGCCCATAGTCAGTGAATGGATGGGTTTTGTATTGCCATGGAGCTTCCCCAGAAAACTTACCCCTCGTCGCATTGAGCAACTTAAGTACAGTATACGCAGTAATTTGGATGTGAGTCTGACGCATTTGGCAAGCGAGTATGAACTAGCGGCGAACATGTTTGCCACAGAATCCTTAGATGTGGCTGTTAGCTGTCTAAGGTACTTGAAAGAGACTATTACGGTCCATGCTGATTACGCTAGTAAAAGTCACGATTTTGGTCTTGCTGCAACTATTGCTAAACTTAGTCCAGGTGTCTCAATAGTGGCAAGCCCTAGTGGGAATGTGACTACAGATCCAGTAGGAGAGCAAAATGGGGTGATAAATCATTTTGCCTCGTCCTTCAAACTTTCCCTAGCAGCTGTCGTTGCAGTCGTGCTTCGTGACTACCCGACAGTCATTAAAACTAAAGCAATCATCAGATCAACAACCGACTCCAGAAATTGGCCAGCAATTCTCTCGCCGATTTGCTTCGTGCTCATCGTACACGCCAGTATTGCCGCTGTGTGGAGCCAGAAAATTGGTGTCAAAGCACGTCTACAACTTGCCCGCGAAATTGCCTTGGTCTTTAAGCTAGCATACGACCGAAAAGTTGGTTTTTCCTGGGCTAAGCATTTAATCCTCGGGGAGTTGGGTGTTGCTTGGGGGTTTAAGCACTTTTCCTACAACCAATTTAGGATGGCCAGACTCAAAGCGAAGGAGAATGGTTATCTCATGCCTCTGGCCGTCATTCAGGAGCGACTAGCGGTTCACAGTTTAAATTGTGGAGACCAGGAACTTGGTAGACGCCAGATGAAAGAGGCTCGGTCAATTTTCGCCCAGTGGGGGTCTGGATTAAAACTAAATCAACTTGATTACCAATACTCTTATTTGAAATTGGGTCGGAAAAAGAAACGTATCGTTGGTAAAATAAACGCAGCGGAAGCGAAGTATCCACTGTCCGGACCATTGAATTTGCGGATGATCACGCCTCGGTCGAGTGACACCGCTACCAAATTTCACTTGCGCGATTTGCTGCAGCTGCTCAGCCCTGAAATGGGGGCTAGTACCCTGGCTAAAGAGAGCCTCACAAATCGCGTAGATAATTACCTAGAGTCGATCAAGCAAAAATCCTCTGAGGAAACGGTTCGAGAGATCAGCCGTCAGATGAATGAAAAGGCTAGAAAGCGTGCCGCAGAGGTTCCCTGTGGCCTGTTTGTTGCCTCCAATTACGTGCAAAGTGCCGCTTTATCAAGTGACTTTATCCTTACGGGTCATGATCAACTTAATCAGCTATTTTTCTTTGGCCTAGGGGATGGGTGCGATCGCGACCGCTCTATGCTAATGCGCTCAATTGAGCTCAGCGGTGCATTTACAGGAGCGATCAGCGCGGCAGCAGAGATACAACATTGCTCTACGCTTGAGAGATTCAAAGTCGTGTGCGGAACCATAAATCGGATGATGAGTGAGGATCTCTCCGGTGATGCAGCGCCCTTCAGATTAAGTTTGTTTGTTGTCGAGCCCAAGAGTGGCGCCGGTTTTTATGTTAATGGCGGCAATCATCCAGCCTATGTGAAAAGGGGAGCCGACATTAAAATACTAGGCGCTAGGGGGGCAGCGATTGACACAGCAGTGCTCGGCTGGGCTAGTTCCATATGGTCATTTACTCTCGAGCAGGGCGACATCTTATTCACTCACACCAATGGTTTGCTCGGTAATCAATCGGGTGGTGCAGCGCTGTTTTCTCGCCGTAAAATTCGTCATGCCATGCTAAGGGCTAGTTCAGCTGAGGAGCTAGCGCGGGAATGTGCCAGTATGCTGAAGACTGGATTATCAGGCAACTTGCAAGACGATGCTGCTTACCTCATTATTTCCCGCCTACATCTCTGATTGCCGAAACGCATCCCTGGCTTAAGCGCGGAACTTTGCAAAAAATTACTAAAGTTTTTCCCCAAAAATGCCGATAACGCCGAGCGTTCGCTGTAATGGTCGCTTCAAATTGACACGTGCGGAAGTGGGAATAGATTATGCTTAAACCTCGATTATCTCAGTGGTATTCGTTCATTACGCTTATTGCTCTGACGTCTTTTGGGTGTAAAGACCGACGTGGCTCGGACCTTACAGAAAGGGCACCGGGCGGCGTAGCATCGACGCCTGACACTCGCGGATTCGTTGGGCCAGGGGAAAGTATCGGTGACACTGAGCTCAAAATAAACATCAACGATTACATTAAGCCTGTTGGGCAGCCGTTCAAGTGGACTGACGACATGACAGACCGTGTCATGAGCAGCCTCCCGCAAACCTGCGACGATCAAAGCCCGGTCAAGCAGGGTGTGGTCGCGGTGGCTATAGGTGGACAATGTCGCCTACTCGAGTTTGCTGCCGCTCGCAAAGAGCTCGGTAGCCTCGGAGCCATGCTCGCAGACAATGGCACCAACTTGAGTGATGTCATCGAAAACGACGCAGGCTCACCCGAGATCAAGTCAGTTGATGCTGCGTCACCACGACTAGATTTGGGTCATATAGTGCAACAGCAGCAAGGTAACGCCGAGAAATCGTCGATGAACTACGGCAAGGGCCTTGGCCTCACTTACGAGGCCGATGCAGGTTGGCGCGGAGGTGCCAAAAATTATTTGATTGGCAGTGAGCAGTTTGCAGCATCGGCGACAGGTTACTTTTTCGCAAGGAACCGGGGTGCCCTTGCAGTTCATTCTTCGGCAGACTTGACCGGCAAAGCATTTGGCGTCCAACGTTCGTTGATATTCACTAAGCTAGACGCAAGTGCTGAAAATGATAATCCAAATTTTGATGCTGCGATCATGGTATTCGGGCAGGAAGTGCTGCGCCAGAATTTTAGTGGTCCTGGTATTGCAATCTCTAAAAATCTGTTCACAGCGAGTCACAATCTGCCAGGTAAGCTCAGATTCGCTGTCGGCCCAGTCCCCTTCAGTGTGAGTTGGTCATTCCGCGTCACAGGTGCCGTTCCCGTGACGGTGACAGCACGGCCGATGGCCTTAACTGCTGGGATCAATCCAAACATCGGGACCACAGTGGGCCTTGAAGGCAGTGCCGACATCATGATTGCTCGCGCGGGTGTTGGGGGTAGCTTGTCCGTTGCCAGTGGAGTGCTCGCTGGCATTACAACGGCGCAATTGAAAACCGGTAAAGATAGTAAACAAAATTTATGTTACGGCGGAGATTTAAGTTTCCGGCTGAGTAATCTTCTCGGTGGTCGACTGGGCGCTTTTGCTGAGATTGGCAAACCAGGATCCAAGCTAGGGCGCATACCGGGTGGCTGGCACGGTGACTTTAACTTTGTCACATGGACGGGAACCGGTTACGATCTCAAGATATTAGACGCTAAGGATCATTGTTTCACCGAAGAGACTTGATGTGCCCTCACTAGCCTGAGCCGTCAAGCATACTTCGGATTAGGGGGTGTGCTTGACTGGTAGACGCTGGCTCTGGACCATGGCTGTCACGGTAGCGGCTCTTACCATTGGGATGGTATGGGCGGCTAGGGATCGATGGAGTTCCCTTTATAGCAACAGGCTCACTGTCAACGAGCAGATGATCAAAAGCGTATGGTCCTACCTCAAGCCAGGAGTGACCCGTTACTATCAGGTTGAGCTTGCGAGTACAGCTTTCATGCGGAAAGGCGCTGAGAGTAGTAAGGCAAATGACGGTCAGCCTGACATCGAGGTGAAGCTCACGGGCCGCCTTGCTCTGGAGTGGGATGCTGCCTCGCCCGGGGACGTGATACGCCTGCGATTTGAACCGAGTCCGTCGTTGAATCTGAGGCAGGTCAATGAGTCTAATGACTTTCCGCCCGAGTCGGCTACGATCAGCTCTCTGATCATCGGTATTCCATTTCGCATGAATGCGCGTGGGCAATTAACATACGCGGAAGCATCGATGTCTGGTGATCGATTCGCTATCCAGCTCCTGCGTCAAATTGCTGCGGTTATGCAAGTGTGCATGCCGGAGGATCAGTCGCAGAAGTCTTGGGACTGCGACGAACAAGATGGTAGTGGTATTTACCATGCCCATTATGAGACGGTGACTCAATCTGCTCCTTTGTCATTAACTAGAGTCAAAAGCGGCTATGCGTTACTCCAAGCAATGAACGATGGTGTCTCGCCCCCTCCTCTCAAAGGGACACTAAGCGGCGAGGGATCAATCGAGCTCGGTACAGATCACTCGATGCCTCAGACGGTCTCTGGACATGAGGAGGCACTCGTGACGATCATTGTGGATGGTGGTGAAATACAGTCAAATGCTCGCACTACGTATAGCATACGCGTTGACGGGGAGTTGGTAGAGTCATATAACGCAGCAACTTCTCAACCCAGTCAAAGTCCTGGAGCTAGCGAGTCGCCTCCAGCGCAAAAAGTTGTCATCAATGACAGCGGTGATTCACTAAAAAGAGCGGCCCAGGAGCGCTTCGGCAATGTCGTGGCCCATGACATCCTTAAAGAGTTTGAGGGCGTTCGCAATAGTGACAGTCCGAGCCGAGCTCAGGCTGCGCGTGACGTCTACGATAAACTGGTAGGTTATGTGAGGACGCATGACACAGAGTTGGGCGACATTTTGAAAACTTTGTCCGGCCGCGCGGCTGATGACCCTTGGCTTCGTGAAGTGTTAAGTGCCTTGGCTTACGTAGGATGCAAAGAGTGCCAGAGGCATCTTGTAAATGAGGTGATGGCAAGGGAATCGGAACCAGCCTTTGCCAGTGATCTACTGAGCTTGCTGGCGCAGCCGGCGCAACCTAGTGCAGATGTGGAGGCCGCCCTGCGACGCCTTACCGAGTCACCGCAACCAGTGATTCACGATATGGCTGAGTTAGCGCTGGGCACCGTTGGCTACAAGTTACGAGATTCTGATCAGCCTCGGTCGACGGCTATATATCAACAGTATGCCGATAAGTTTAGGCAAGCTCAGGATGTTAATGCTCAAATGGCTGCTCTGTCAGTTTTAGGGAATATTGGTGACGAAGGCGTAGTCGACGCACTCAAGCCGTGGGTAGTATCCAGTGATCACATCCGTCGCGAAGCGGCGGCTAGAGCTTTGCGTAATCTAAGGTCAGACGGGGCGCGCCAGATGCTAATTTCGATGCTGGCGGATGATGCGGTTAGCGTGCGTCGTGCCGCCGTCCAATCGATAGCCCAAATGCCTAAGTCAGATAATGCGCTGAAAGCGTTGTCTGATAGATTCGCGAGCGAAAAGTCGGCGCTTGTGCGCCAGCCCATGGTTCAGGATTTAGCTCGCTATTTACGTGACACGCCCAAGGCCCAAGAAGTTGTCAAGGCGGCGGCAAATTCAGATGCCGACCCAGACGTTCGCCTGACGGCAACGAACGCATTGATCATGTACGGCATTCCCTGATCTGTGAGAGTCTGACTCCTCAGGTGCAATTCATTCGAATGAAAAGCGGAATTTAAGGTTGACTCTAGAGTCTCCTTCGATGTTGCCCGGCGTATTTTGCGTCGGCAAGGCGTCCTTATTACGCAGAACTTCGTGTATACCTGAGACATATATATTTTCGTTCACGTTATATTCTAGTGAAACCTGGCTGGTCGCTTGATCTGTCCTGAGAACCACGTCCAAATTTTCGCCCAAATCAAATGGCAAATTGAGTCGAGGTACCGGGCTGCCGTCTGTGGAAGGGTGGGTGTCGATATAGACGTTGCGCACGACGCTTTGACCAGAGGCATCGAGTAGCTTTTCGACGGGCTCTTCAAATTGACCGAGTAAAATATTAGCAGCTTCGCTAGTCGCCGCACTCTGCGTTTGCTGACCCATGGATTGACTCTCCTGGGGTAACTTGCCGCGCGACAGTAATACTAAAATCTCGAGTTTGCTAATAGCATTCCCATTTTCTCTTGTAGGCGGATCGACAGAGAATTCGACGGTAGGATTTGATGCACGACCACTTATGCCAAGGTACACGCGATATATATCGACATCGCTGACAGCCAGGATATCTAGACTTGGGTCAGCCTTGATGGGGTCGTCAAAAATCACAAGACCACGAGTAATTTTGAAATCCTGTTTGTAGGTGAATTTGCCTTTGTCTACTTCTAGTTGACCTGACAGCACCGGATTCTTGTCGGTTCCTTTGATGCGCAGATCGGTTGACATCTGCACCTGAAGGTTTCGGTTGTGAATGTTTATGCTTTGATTTGCGCCGACGTTTAAATCAAGGGTTAAAATTGGTTTTTCATCCAAGGACGATGAGCCGATGGACTTTTGCCTTAAGGCGTTCACAATCTCGTTACGAATATCGACCTCGCGTGTTGAACGAGCACGATTAATGACGATATCTCCTGCGAGTTTAAATGGCATCCCCTGTCCGGATACTACGAGATTACCGCTGATCTGAGATTCAAAGTTTTTAATAAAGGCGACCGGATACACAACAGTTGCATCACTTAGGTTGATATCCAAATGAGATTCCGTGTTGCTCACGCCACCTAAATTGATACTGCCCGAGGCCGAGACAGAGCCTGTACCTTTTTCTGCAGCAAGCTTGTCAATGATGACGCGGCCGTCTTTATAAGCAGCTTTCAACTTGATATTGCGAAACGCTGGTCTAATTTCAGCGATCCCTACCGAGAGAGGGCGCCAGGTTGCTGCGGTTAGATCGTTTGCAGCGAGGTCACTGAATTCGACGATTGGTCGTGGCTCGGTTACAGATCCAAAAATGGATCCGATAATATTGACTTTGCCTTCAGCAGTATCTACATCTTGGACGAACTCCTTGATAATTCCGGCATCGACGACACTTTCGAAAAATAAGCCGAGACGTTCCGGGGGGCGGCTATCTTTAGTAGTGATCCGTGCCTGCATATACTTACCACTTAAAAAGAGATCCCGATTATTATCGAAGCGCCAACCCTTTTTGGTGAATAGGAGCTTAACGGGTTGATCTTGTCGCACCTGAATAGTTCTAGTTTGGCTTGCGATATCATTGACGAAATTGGCCCTGAGATCATTGATCGTGAGATCGCCGACGGAATGCCAGAAGTCATTGAAGATGCCTTTAAGGTGCCAGTCTCCGGTGAAATAAAGGTAATTGCGAGGATCATCCCTTAGTAGAGAGGATCCAAGAACACGCAAATCGTAACGATGACAACTTATGTACCACTCAAATGGAACACCATTTTGCGATAGATCAAACGAAAGTCGCCCGTCGAGAGCGTTACCAGCCTGGTTTACAACCAAATCAAAGCGACTACCTGTGGAGAAGCCTCTCAAGTTGATAGCTGTCATTTGCATGCCGAAGATGGCAGGTCTTTCAATTGCGGCAGTGAAACTGCCCTGCATGGATTCCAAGGTACCCGAATAATCGGCCTGACCTACAATCAGCCCCTTCATGCCACGTGGGCGTAGATACTCACCCACGTAGGGAAAGTTGCTAAGGTGATCCCTTTCTGAGTCACTTGTACGTCCGCTCGATGGCAGTGGACCTTTTTGGGACAATGTACGTGCACTGATCGAGAGCTTATCAGATGGATGTAAGCCCAGTACATAAAGAGGATGCTTGGCGCTCTCGGCATATGCCAGATTAAATGGTGTGGATCTTTGATGCGCAACTTTGCCAGTCAAGCTTAAACTGTTGATATTTACGACTAGGTTTTGGGTGCGCCATCCCCTCTTGTCCGCCACAACGTTAGTATCTAACATGGTGACCAGAGTCTCGCCATTGAGTCGCGCATCTTTGGCTGTAAGGTTGAGCTTAGCTTCTCCTGCAAGCATCTGTAGTAGTGGGCCTTGATAGGTTCCTGATAAGTTTCTGATCTCGGCGCTAAAATCATTGTCAGGGTCAATAGCATTAGCAATGGCTCGTACGACGTCACGCGAGAGATCTGCTATTTCGATACTGGTTTTGATTGGCATCTCAGAGGTTGAAATATCGAGCTGCCCATTCGGTAATTCGATGCTGCCACCCTCGACGGGATATGCCTCGATATCACGCCAGCTCAGAATATTATCGACGTACTTAATCGATCCCGTGACGACCCCAAATGGAATATGACTCACTGCGACGTCGCTCTGATCTAGTCGGGCATCCAAGACAATTTGATCAAAAGGCCCACTAAGTTTCGCATCAATACTACCAGTGCCAGATATGGGTTGCTGAATGAAGTATTCCGCCAACCTAAGATCAGCGTCGCGGGTACCGATGTGGATATCAGTCTTGCCAGGCCCAGCAAATTGGAGGCCTCCGGCAATCTGGATATTAGTTTTAGCGGGAGCAATGTGTTTGCCAGTGGCAAGGTCAGTTTTTGTGTTTTCATCAATGCATGTAGCTTTCGTCCCCGTAAGATCAAGCTGGCTCGATGTAACAAGGAGTAGGAGATCAACTTGGCATGAGGGTGATCTCGGGAATTTAGTTAGTGGAAGAGGAATACTTGGGACGACAATGTCTGATGCATTAACTTTGGCCGTTGTTGTCAGGGTAAAAGGATCACCCTTACCTTTGATGCGAATATTCTTACCAGTTATTGCTAAGTCGACGAGGCGACTATCGACATCCAGGGATTCCAGCAAGTCGACGAGGTGCAACTTGTCAGCATCCAGGGTAAAGTCGAGATCGAGATCGCGATTTAATTTGATGGCGCCGCCACCCCTGGCAACCCTAGTCTTATCTACTATAATCTCGATGTCGGGCAGGCTTACGGCATTTTCGTCGATGGCAAAGCTAGTATGCGAGTCCAGTAGCCTGAAGCCGTAAAGACGAGCATCAACAGATTTGCCTTTTCCAGTCACCTTGAATTGAGGGGATGCCTGACCTGTAAATGGTATATCGAGGTCGAGACGGAAATCTCCATCGATCCGACCATGAGTATCTGGTAGCTCTAAATAAGAGCCTAGAAGGGACATGTCTGCGGAGCCTCTATGATCTAAGTAGAACTGGACTCCAGTTACTAGCGGATTGCGTCCTTCTGTGGTTTTCAGCTCACCGTTACCCTCGCCGGTGAAGTTCACACGTTCACCGTGGATCAAAAGATCCGTGAGGCTAAGCAGCCTATCGTTGAGGGCTAAGCGGCCCGCCAACTTTGTAGATTCAAGCATTGAGGACGGTCCAACGGACAGGTCGACAGCCTTAATGTCGAAGTCCAAACTCATCTTGCGCCATGATCGGTAATCAAAAATCGCGTCCAAGGCTCCTACAGCCAAAGTGAGATAACTTGGCGAAATGGGCGGTGAGAACAGCGGCTGTTCGACGTAGAGCTTGGCATTGATCAATGCTATCCGGCTCACCGGTAAATCGAAACGCGGTGGCCAGTTTAGTTGATCGTCGTCAGTTACCCGTTGATGTTGCGGTATTTTGGGATCGGGTTTTATCAGGGAACTCAGTGCTGCTGGAGGCGGCCAAATGATGGTTGGATCGTTCAACTCGACGTTTGATAAGCGCAGTTCGCCCAGAATAAGGCTCCAGATAGAGATGCGTGTCCGCAGTTGCGGTACGGTGACCATGGGCTGGTCGGCCGCATCACTAGCAGCGACTTTTAGGCCATAAATATCTAGGCCAGCGGGTAGCAGTGAAACTTTCAGAGCTTGAAAGTTGACGGTTAAATTCGTGTGCTTGGTGACCTGTTCGTTGATGATGACGCGGATGAGTCTGTGTGTGTAGGGGTTATCTATGATCAAATTAGCAAAAAACGCCGTCAAGCCCACTATCGTGAGCGTGATGACAAGTTTTCTTAGGCCTTTGATCATGCTGCGTGTGCTGAACTCATTTTATAATTAGCGTTAGGCCTCAGCGCTTACGGCTGCCGTCTGATTTAAATAAAGAAGATAGGCGGATACCAGGGATATCTTTGTCTTGATTTTCGATAGGTACGGCACTCTTCGGTGGTTCCAAATTTTTTTCTGGTGTTGGAAGTGTTGCCGTCGTTGATGCACTAGCCACTGTCGCTGGACGGTATAATGCAGTGAGAGGCATCGCCAGGCCAGCAGCAGACGTATTGAGAGTAGAAATATGAGGTGCCTTGCCAGCAATATAGCGGTTCGCTGCGAGCACGATCTCTTTAGTGATCACTCTGGACTCCCGAACACTACACTCGATGAGGCAGTTCTCGGCAATCGTGTTAATGCGCGCAATGACGCCACGTGATTCGTCGAAGATTGCTCTTAAAGCATCAGTTTGGATCTCTGCCTGAAGTTGAGCTAGATCGAGTCTGTGGCGGAGATAGGCTGATGTCTCGGCCTCAGAAATTGGACGGGTTTCGAGTGCGAATGATATGTGCGTGGCAAGGCTCTCCGACTCAATGAAGAGTTGCAAGAGTCGAGGTTCGCCGCATAGCACGAACGAGACGCAGGGTTCAGCGAGTGCTTGTAGACTCATGAGGCTTGAGAGCTCTTGCCACGATGCGGCGGTGTCAGCCATGTGAGCGGCATCAACAAAGACGATGAGTTTGCGCTTCTCTTCGACGAGTTCATCTAATCTAGTGACGACGTCACGAAGTAAATGATCGGTATGGCTCGGCTGTCCCCTAGTACCAAAAAATTCGCTCAGACGTCTTGCCAACCAGCCGCTTCTCGGTTCTGGTGAGATCATCGTAGTTAAAAGCGTGTCGTAGTGCTCGACGGGAAACTGCAAATTGAGCCACTTAAGATAAGTGCTTTTGCCTGTGCCTTTCATACCGATGAGAAACGCTACAGTTTGGGGCTGCTTAGTCAATAGCAGCAGACGTTCAAGGTCTTCCTTAAGCGCCGAGGGGAAAAAGGTGTCCGACGGCTCTAGAGAGTGAAGAAAAATGCTGCGGTCAATTTGCCAAAACTGATTAAAGTCTGCCATTTTGTAACCTTCTCCTGCTAACCAGCAGCTGGAAGTCCGCTGGAATCAGCATTTAGCCACTTTAGTTGAAATTTTTTAAAAGATCGTCCGCTATGCGTAAGGAGTTGTTCTGCTTCATCATCGCGGCCGGAGGCGAATAGTAAGCGCGCGTAGAAGTCGATGCTCATAGGATCCGCTGACTCACTTTTTGCGATGGTTTCGAGGTAGATTAAAGCGGCGTTAAGCTGACCTAGCATCAGTGCGGCTTGAACATAATCGGGTACGAGTAAACGTGAAGTACCATGAGCCGTTTTAAGTGTCGTCAGGAGATGGAGAGCTAATTTTGGCATAGATCCGTGTAGATATAGATCAACGAGGCTCATGATGCGTGCGTCTTGTCGGGGGTCTTTTTTAATCGAGGCTAATATAGTCTGCTCGGCATCTCTGAAGTTTCCAGCCTTCCTGAGTTGGAGGGCGAGTGACTGGACGCACAGGGAATGAATGGCTTCCTGCTCCATCAGTTTCAATAAAGCCCCATTGAGTTGTTCATCGGTAACCCGATTGAGCAGATAACCCAGTCGGCGCAGCGTGGCGAAACTAGGTTTTTCCCAGCGCTGCAGTAGATCTGAAAAGTGGGGTAAAAATGCCGCAGGTGTGACTGGTTTGATGGCTACTTCAAATCCCATTTTGGTCAGCAGTGGCGCCTCACTACTGCGCTGCGGCAGGAGTAGGCACAGAATAGGAGTACATATTGCCGTTATTTCATTGAGGAGAGCGCGTACATGAAATCCGCTGGGTGACGTCACGGAATCATCGACAATAATGAGATTAGCTGCGCCTTTTCTTGTTTGATCGACGGCATAAGAAAGCGATTTCGTGGTTTCTGTAACGGTCCAATGAAATCGCTGCGTCAGTTGGGAGTACATGCGGTGGACACCATCGACATCACTGATGATGATAGCGGAACGTGTCAACCAGGTTGAACGCGAGGGAGTTTCCATGTGTGGGTGATCCGGGTGAAATGCGATGAGAGGGGAGATCTTCCTATGATACCATAATTCACGATGTCCGAAGAATAATTCTCGTGATTATGGACTCTTAGGATTTACTTCTCTGGTTTCGCAAAAAGGTGCCGATAGCCTCAGTAGGACTCTTTGGAGGTTGGGAGCGCTTGCGAGAGAATTTAAACACAGTCTTCATGCCTATACTCGTTGGCTTTTTGGTCTGCGGTTGCAAGACCTTCAAAGAGGGCAACGACGACGTGGACGTGCCCTCAGCGCGGCAGGTTGCTGCGAAAGTTGCTGAGTTGCACCCGCCGCTAGAGGAGCCGCTACCACAGGTTGCGACTTATCGGTATCGCCGCGAGATAAGCATGTACTACAAGCTTGAGCTCAATGCGAGTAAGGCACAAATTACCAATGCTTTAGGCGTGATGCGGTCGCACGATCATGAAATCCGTGCTTGTTATGCCGACCGACTTGAGGAAGTCTCTGGTTTGAGCGGGGATCTCCAGATTTCTTTTACGCTACTAAAATCAACAGGACTCGTCGGTAACGTTGCGCGTACCGGTGGCAGTTTATCTGACTTGGCGACGATTAACTGTGTAACCAAGAAGCTCGCACACATGCGCTTTAATGCTCGCGGTGACTATCGCGGACGCGTTCGTTACAGCTTCGCATCGTCTGATCGGTCCCCGGAGCGAGCTCCGTCAGTCCTACCTCAAATGCAAATGCCGGCTAAAGCCAAGCCGGCACTTGTGGGTCCGCCGTCATCGTTGGCTCGCCCACCGACGCAACAGCAGCAAAAGTCCGAGCAAAAAGAGGCCGCCAACCAAAAATGTAGCGGCTGCAAGGGGCAGGACGGTGGCAAGCAGCAAGCACAGGCTGTAGGCCAAAAGTCCAAGAACGCCGATTGAAATCGCGGTGACAAGATCCTTGATAATAAGTGCCTTGATGACTTCACCAGTGGCTTTACGCAAGCTCTCTTGTGCCGCAGCACCTATTGCAGGTACCGGCGACTCTAGCGTAGCGCCGATGGTTCCGAGCGATTTCATGATCCCTACAGCCGCCTCGCCTTTCCCAGGAGAAAGCCAAGTCCTAGCGCTGCTCCGGCGAAAAGATATGGGCTCTGCCGCACTTGTTGGTCGATACTGCGGGCCGCTACTTTCACCTGGCCGCTTAGCTGTGTGAGGCGCTCTTGTAGGCCTTTTAATTCGCGCTCCATTTCACCAACGTCATCAGTCGGTACCGCTTTTTCCGCTGCGGCGTCACTCACCTGAGTGAGGCGAATAGTGAGCTTGCTCAGCTCATCAAGCATCTGGATCGAGTCGGAGATCATCGCTTTCAGCCGTGGATCGGTGCCCACAGGTACAGCGGTATCGGCTTTGTTCATCGCTACCTCCTGATTGCGGCGGTTGGCCTCAAACCTTTATTGGCCGTGGTTTTCCCGCCCTCTTGATTGATTTCTACGCCTCTCGCGCTGAGACTGCAACAGGGCTCCGCCGCATGACCAAATTGCTCCGTGAAGTCCCGACGTTGACATAGTGGGGGTGCTGCGCTATGCGTGAAATCCCACAAAGTAGACAACGCATCGCAGGAGGCTAAGCATGCGCGTGCTTCTGATTGGAAAAGGTGGGCGCGAACACGCTATCGCCTGGAAGATCTCCCAGTCTGAACTTCTAAGCAAACTTTACTTGTGGCCTGGAAATCCGGGAATGGCGGCACTCGGTGACAGCTTGCCAATTTCTGCCTCGGCTGATTTTGCTACTTTGATCGTCGCGGCTAAACAAGCCCAAATTGATTTGGTGGTGTCTGGACCAGAGGCGCCGCTTTCTGAGGGCCTTGCTGATGCTTTTGCCGCGTCGGGAATTCCGACCTTTGGTCCCGTGCAAGCTGTGGCGCAGCTCGAATCGTCAAAGGAGTTTGCCAAGCAAATGATGGCAAAGGCGGAAATCCCGACTGCTGCATACCGCGTCGCCCACAATGAGGCGGAGTGCCGCCAGTATGCATTGGACACGCTTGAGTCCTCAGGTGGCGTCGTATTGAAAGCATCGGGACTCGCCGCAGGCAAGGGGGTTTTCGTTTGTCGCGATGCCCTTGACGTCACTAATGGTCTTGAACGCCTTTACCACTCAGATATGAAGGACGCTGCAGCATCGGTCGTAATTGAGGAAGTGCTGCTTGGACGTGAGTGTTCATATTTTTGTTTCTTGGGAGAAGCTGGGCCGCTCAGTCTTGGCTTTGCCGTTGATTACAAACGACTCAACGATGGCGATGAGGGACCCAATACAGGCGGTATGGGCTGCTACGCGCCAGTGCCCTGGCTGCCCGAGGACGCAGCAGCTCGCGTGCAAGAGGCAGTGGTGCAGCCTCTTTTAAAAGCGTTGAAAAAAGAGGGGCTTAGCTACCAAGGATGCCTTTACGTCGGGCTCATGTGGTCCCCAACCAAAGGGCCGCAAGTCGTTGAATTTAACGTGCGTTTGGGTGATCCGGAAGCCCAAGTGTTGGCACTTTATGATGACCGTGACTGGCTGGCTTGGATGGCAGCTAGTTGTGGACTCAATGCTGGCGTCAAGAAACTTACAGCTTCAGCCATGCATCCAGTAGGGCAAACGCGCGCTGTCGCGGTGGTTATGGCGGCAGCGTCTTATCCCTATGGCAATGATCCCGGTATGATGGCATCTCTGCCCGAAGCGGCGTTTGCCAATCCTCCGGAATCCTCGGTGATGACTTTCGCCGCAAATGTCACCAAAAAGGTGGACGGTGTTTGCGTCACTAGTACGGGGCGCGTGCTGACGGTGTGTGCGCGGGCCAGTACTTTCGCTGCTGCGCGAAAACTAGCCTATGCGCGGGTGGATGAGCTGGCGCAAATTTGGGGTGGGGCTCGGTGGCGCCGCGATATCGCGTTGGCAGTCGAGTCTTAACTAAAGTATCATCGCGGCCAATCAGGACGCGGGTTTGGTGAGTTTTCGTAGAGGAGGCGGACGGCGTGAGTGGGAATGAGAGCAGGCCAAAGCTCGTGTTGGGGAGCTCATCGCCACGGCGTCGCGATCTACTCGATGCTGTTGGTCTCACGTATACAGTGGTCAAACCGGAGACTCCCGAGGTGCCGTTGCCTGGCGAAATGCCCGAGGCGTACGTACGGCGTAATGCTGCGGAAAAGGCGGCCTGGGTGGTGGCTCATGGCTGCGCCGCGGAGCCCTCGTCGTCCGGTGTGATTGTTATTAGTGCCGATACAATCGTCGTCTTGGACGACCAGATTTTAGAAAAACCAGCTGACGCGGCCCATGCCAAGGCGATGCTACGGCGTCTGTCAGGTCGCTGGCACACTGTGATTTCCGGTGTGACCCTGCAGGCCGCACTAGGACCCAGGACACACCTGCAAACATTTGCTGTGCACACGCGTGTGCTCATGAAAGCTTTGGGTGAGAGGGAAATTGAATCCTACGTACGTACCGGCGAACCCCTCGATAAGGCCGGTGGATATGCGGCGCAGGGCATTGGTAGTTACATGGTTGAGCGGATAGAAGGCTCTTATGCCAATGTCGTGGGTTTACCAATAGCCGAAGTGGTGCAGGCGCTGGAGCAGTCTTTCGGATATACAATTTGGGAGTGATCTTACCGGTGGCGAAGCAACAGCTCAGTGATATTTTGGCGCAGCGTATTGCGATCATCGACGGTGCTATGGGCACGATGATTCAGCAGTACAAACTGGACGAAGCGGACTTTCGCGGCGAGCGCTTTCGCGATCACCCCAAGGATCTCAAGGGCAATAACGACCTCCTTGTCCTCACGCGACCGGATATTATTCGGGAAATTCATCTCCAGTACCTCGAGGCTGGCGCCGATATTATCGAAACGAACACGTTTAGCAGTACGGCCATTGCACAGGCTGACTACGGGCTCGAGAGCATCGCGCGGGAACTTAACGTCGCCGCCGCCCGTATTGCTAAGGAAGCAGTCGCCGCGTTTGAGCGACGCCATCCGGGACGCACTGCATTTGTTGCTGGCGCAATCGGTCCAACCAACCGTACCTGCTCGCTATCGCCGGATGTCAATAATCCAGCGTATCGTGCGGTTACTTTTGATGAGTTAGTTGATACCTATTACGAGCAGATTGAGGGCCTGGTCGAGGGCGGAGCTGATCTACTTCTGCCCGAAACTACTTTCGATACTCTAAACCTTAAAGCTGCCGTGTTTGCTCTTGAGAAGTTTTTTGACCACTACGGCAAGCGCTTACCCGTGATGCTGTCGGTCACTATCACAGATGCTTCGGGCCGTACGCTTTCAGGGCAAACGCTTAGTGCTTTTTGGTACTCTGTAAGGCATGCGAAGCCACTCAGCGTTGGCATCAACTGTGCTCTCGGTGCCAAAGAAATGCGTCCCTACATCGAGGAACTGTCGAAGCTCGCAGACTGCTACGTCAGTTGTTATCCAAATGCTGGATTGCCCAATCCATTGAGTGACACAGGCTACGATGAGAAGCCGGCGGATACATCAGCGCTACTTAAAGAATTTGCCCAGTCGCATTTCATCAACATGGTCGGTGGCTGCTGTGGGACGACCCCAGATCATATCCGTGCCATAGCTGATGCTGTGCGTGCCTTGCCTCCACGCAAAGTGCCGCGCGTACCGCCGGCAACGCGGCTAGCTGGGTTGGAGCCGTTTACTCTGGTTGGGGAGCGCGCTCCCTTTGTCATGGTTGGGGAGCGCACCAACGTAACGGGTTCACCTAAGTTCGCGCAGTTGATCAAGACTGGGGATTTTGATGCAGCCCTAAGCGTTGCTAAACAACAGGTCGATAACGGTGCTAACGTTATCGACATTAACTTTGACGAGGGCCTCCTCGATGGTGAAGCGTGCATGACACGCTTTCTCAACCTCATCGCCTCTGAGCCTGATATTGCCAAAGTCCCGATCATGATCGACTCGTCCAAATGGTCGGTGATCGAGGCTGGTCTTCGATGCGTGCAGGGCAAGTCTATCGTCAACTCCATCAGCCTTAAAGAGGGCGAGGAGAAATTTCTCGAGCACGCCAAGACTTGTATGCGTTACGGTGCATCGGTCATAGTCATGGCTTTTGATGAGCAGGGTCAGGCTGCGTCTAAGGACGACAAAGTTAGAATTTGTGTGCGGGCATATAAGCTACTGACCGAGCGTCTCGGCATGGCGGCAGAGGACATTATCTTCGACTGCAATATCCTAACGGTTGCGACCGGTATGGAAGAGCATAATAACTACGCTGTCGACTTTATTGAAGCTGTCCGCGAGATCAAAAAACAATGTCCGGGTGTCCGGACATCAGGAGGCGTGAGTAATATCTCGTTCTCCTTCCGTGGTAACAATGTCGTGCGCGAGGCCATGCATGCGGCATTTCTCTATCATGCCATCAACGCTGGCCTCGACATGGGAATTGTCAACGCCGGGATGCTGGAGGTCTACGAGGAGATTAATAAAGAGCTCTTGGTCATGGTTGAGGATGTGCTCCTCAATAGACGGCCAGATGCTACTGAACGCCTCATCGATTATGCTGAGAAAGTCAAAAATCAGGGGAAAGCCAAGACCAAGGAAGAAGAAACCTGGCGCAGCGGTACCGTCCAGGAACGTCTGGCGCACGCATTAGTCAAGGGTCTCACCGATTTTGTGGATGTAGATACGGAAGAAGCGCGCCAGCAGTACCCGCGACCGCTCGATGTGATTGAAGGGCCGTTGATGGACGGGATGAAAATCGTCGGCGAGCTTTTTGGTGCCGGCAAGATGTTCCTCCCGCAGGTGGTCAAGAGTGCGCGCGTGATGAAACGTGCTGTTGCCTACCTTTTGCCATTTATGGAAGAGGAGCGCTTGGCAGCTGCGGCTGAAGGTCGGACCACGCGCACTCAAGGCAAATTTGTCATCGCTACGGTTAAGGGCGATGTGCATGACATTGGCAAGAACATCGTTAGCGTCGTGCTTGGCTGCAACAACTACGAAGTGATCGATCTAGGTGTGATGGTATCTTGCGAGAAGATACTGGAAAAAGCCCGAGAGGTGGGCGCGGTTGCGATCGGGATGAGTGGCCTCATCACGCCTTCGCTTGATGAGATGGTATATAACGCGTCAGAAATGCAGCGGCAGGGCTTTGATATTCCGCTACTTGTTGGTGGCGCGACCACAAGTAAGGCCCACACAGCCATTAAAATTGCGCCGCAGTACGAAGGTGTCGTTGCACACGTCGCTGATGCGTCTTTGGTCGTCAATGTCATTGGCGACCTCGTTAATCCGGACAAGCGCGAGGCGTTTGTCACGAATCTCAAGGCTGATCAGGAAAAGATCAGGCGCCGTTTCGCCGGTCAGAGTGACGACCGTGACATGTTACCCCTAAGCGAAGCCAGAGGCAGGGCGTTTCCGACCGATTGGTCGCAGGTTCAGATTGATAAACCTGAGGCACTTGGTGTGCAGGTTTTTGACGAATTGCCAATGACGGCTGTCGTGCCCTACATAGACTGGTCACCTTTCTTCTGGGCGTGGGATCTAAAAAGTTTGTATCCCGGAATCCTCGAGCACGAGAAATGGGGTAATCAAGCACGCGCTTTGTTTAAAGATGCTCAGGCGATGCTCAAGGACATCCTTGCCAACAAGCGATTTAGACCGAAAGCGGTCCTTGGATTTTGGCCAGCGGCCAGTCAAGGAGACGATGTCCTCGTTTATGCCGATGAATCCAGGCGTGAAGTGTTGACGACTTTACACTTTCTTCGGCAGCAAAAACGTAAACGGGATAGTGACGAGTATCTGTGCCTAGCCGACTTCGTGGCACCGGTAGCATCAGGGCGTGCCGATTATATTGGAGCATTCGCTGTTACCACTGGCCCAGAGGCAGACGTGTACGCCGAAGGGTTTAAGGACCGCGGTGACGATTATTCGAACATCATGGCCAAGGCTCTGGCCGATCGATGCGCCGAAGCCATGGCTGAGCTCATGCACAAAAAAGCCAGAGAGAACTGGGGCTACGGCAGGCTTGAGCAGCTTTCGCCGGAACAGCTGATCAAAGAGGAGTATCGTGGTATCCGGCCGGCACCTGGGTATCCCGCATGTCCTGATCATACGGAGAAGCTCCTCATTTGGGACCTATTAAACGTCGAGAAGAATGTCGGCATCACACTCACCGAATCGATGGCCATGATGCCTCCTAGTTCCGTGAGTGGTCTTTACTTCCCCCACCCCGCAGCCCATTACTTTAGGGTCAGTCGTATAGGTCGTGATCAGGTTGAAGACTACGCCGCGCGTAAGGGGTTCTCAGTCGCCGACGTGGAGCGGTGGCTAGCCCCGAACTTAGGCTACGATGAACGGGTTTAGCTGGAGTTAGCGCTGATTAAGTAAACGACTAATTGTGAGAAATAGTCCTGTAACTATCGGATTATAGCATTAAAAATGCGAGGCAAAAGCGCCGCGTTGTGGTAGGATATAAAGGTTCATAGCCATAAACCACCGCGGCCAAGTCTACGCTCAATGAGTTCAAACTAACAGGACTACCTATGGCTTTGTGTCACAAGCCCGGGCGCTACCATGCTGTTTTCAGCATAGTAGTATTCTTATGCGCTGCCTGCGCCACAGAAGACAAATCACCCAAAGAGCCTCTGGCGTTACATGCTGTTGGCGGTGAGTCTACGGACAGCAACAATAACGATAATCACCTAGCTGACAGCGCTAATGCCGCTATTGGTCGCAGTGTTAACTTAGCGCAGATCGCTGATTCATCGACCGCGGACGAGATGAGTGATCCAGCGACTAAGTTGCCGCTTGAGATGAATCAGGATGTTGAGCGTTGGATCGACTTCTTCACCTCTCGAGACCGCGAACGCTTCCAACGGTTTCTGGAACGCGGGGAGAGATATAAACCACAGATCGTAGCTGTTTTACGGGAGCAGGGTGTTCCGCCAGAAATCTACTACCAGGCTATGATTGAAAGTGGATTCACCACCTCAGCCACTTCGCGAGCCAAGGCGGTTGGCATATGGCAATTTATGCGTGACACCGGGCGTCGTTACGGACTTCGCATAGACTCCTATGTGGACGAGCGTCGCGATCCCCTGCGGGCTACGGTTGCCGCCGCACTTTACATGAAAGATCTCTATAACGTCTTTCAATCGTGGTACCTCGCCGTTGCTGCCTACAATGCCGGCGAAGGACGCATCATGAATACAATCATGAGGTCGAAGACTCGCGATTTTTGGGAAATGGCGCGGCGTCATGTCTTGCCGACAGAGACCATGAATTATATTCCCAAATTCATCGCGGCTACCATGATTGGCAACAACCCATCAAAGTATGGATTCAACGACCTGAGCCCTGAGTCTATGCCGCAACTTGCAGCGGTCGCAGTGCCCGCACCAGTGCGATTAAGCGATATCGCCTCTGTGAGTGGTATCCCACTGGCGCTGCTTAAGGATATTAATCCCAATCTTTTGCGCGGCATGACGCCACCTGATGGGCAAACGTACCGTATTTGGGTACCGGCGACGGAGCAGCCAAAATTCGACGGATTCAAAGATCGTCTGATGGCGCTCAGGGTCAAAGGCCTAAAAAATGTGGCAAAAAGGGAGCATGAAAAGCCGCAAATGCATCTAGTAGAGAGTGGTGACACGCTACCGCGGATTGCTTCGACCTATGGTTTGTCGGTAAAAAAAATTCAGCAGCTTAACAGTTTGCATACGGCAAAAATCACACCGGGTATGAGGCTGGTACTGGTCGATCATCGGCAATCTGTTGGTAGTCTGGTCGAAGTTGGGCGTGGCACTGAGGCATACCGTGTGCGTCATGGCGATAATTTACATTCCATCGCTAAGCGTTTTGGTACCTCGATTCGGACGCTGAAGCGCCTTAATGGGCTGCGTCATAATCACGTGGCAACGGGTCAAGTTTTGAAGATTCCTGAAGTTAAGGGATAGCGATGCGAATAGGTACAAGGCGATTGATTACAGTAATTATCTTGTTGGCTGGTATCACTCACTGCCGTGGTATCGATAAGTCGGATGCTGACCGTAGCGACCTCAAGGCGGAGAAACTGTGGTACGACCCTAGCGGTACGGTGCAGAGTTGTGAGCGCCAGCCTGCAACGTGTCCAGTTAGTATGGGAGATCCCCGACTTTTTATCGATACCTGTGTGAAACAGGGGTTTCAGGCAAAGTCTTGTGGATGTTTAGTGCTGTGTACCGGGGTCATCAAAGGATTGCAGCTGACTGATGCAAATGTCGTGCAAGAACAGCAGCAGGCAAAAAGTAAAACTGTATGCGCGGCTGCTGACCAGGGAGTGATCCATGACACGAAAGCACTGCGACGTCCCGGCACAAGCTTGGATCGCTGTCTCACATCCCATGTCTGTCATGGCAGGCTAGGCCTGTGCTCCGGATCTGATCTTGCGACCTCCCAGCGACTTAGGGATATGGCGCGTCGTGGGTGTGCGGACGCAGTGCTTTCGGCCTTCTGTCCGAACGAATTTCACGATACTTTTGCCTGTCCCGAAAAATCCGTCCAGCATCTTAGCTCCGTGTGGACTGATCTGAAACAAAAAGACGATGCGCCTAAGCGCTGCATGCGTCATGTCATTTGTAGTGACAGAAATACTGGCTGTGATCAGGTTGGTTTGCGGCAGGCGCTCGAGATTAAAAAAGTCGTCGATCAACCTGGATGCACGTATTGGTTAAGGGTGTTCTGCGCGGTTGGATCGCAGTCCTGGTGATGCTGGGAAACCATAACATAAAGTAATTAATACAAAAAAGATTTACTCGTGGGTTTAGCCTAAAGCTTTTTTGGTAATTTCCGAAAAACATGAGCGCGTGTGCTTGGTTGAGGAAAAGCGCTCATGTTTATCTTGCCTCTTGGCTTAGGAACCAAAATCCGTCGTGTGCCAGTGGTCTCGCTACTGCTAGCCGCGGCCTGGATATGCGTATTCTTTTTTGATCGATCGCAGGCTCGCGTAACCGATGGCATCTTCAACGCAGCGGCTCGCAGCGGTATAAAAGATGCGGCGCGCAATCTATTTCAAGAATACTGCGAAGCTCATAGCGGCAAACCCAAGCTGTGTGCCCGTTATGCGGTGCTCATCAAAACTGGGTTTCCAAGTAAAGCACCAATACGCAGAGGGGTAGCGCGTCTATCTTTTGAGGACTATGAAAATCTTGGTAAAGAGCAACACCTAGCAGCAGGATTACGTGATCATTTTAGTCATTGTGGATCATCCAAAAGATGTTTTCTTTATAAAGATCTTATTTGGTCATTTGCCACAGCTCGCACGAAACTCAATGAATCGCTGCAGCATCTGGGTTCGTATAGTACCTATCTTAAAGCTGAGAAAAATTATCTTGGCGAATTACGGCGTGTTTGTCTCAATGCGCAGTGCCTAGTGAAGGGGAATGTAAATTTCGGCTCAGTGATTTGGTCACAAATGCGCCATGGTAGTTTGACTCATCTCATGGGGAATATTTTTGCACTGCTCATTTTTGGTATTTATGCGGAGCAAAGAACGCGTCGATGGATTTATCTCATTTCTATACTCAGTGCTGGCAGCGTCGGCATGATCATTCACGCCTACTACTTCTCCGGGCGCGATACGATCTCGCTTGGGGGTTCCGCGATCGTCAGTGCCGTTATGGGGATGTTTTACGTGTTCTTCTTCCACACGAAGATGCGCTTTTTAGTTTGGTTGCCTCGTAAAATATATTGGGGTACGAGCTATTACGTTGAAATTCGTTATGCATTTCCGCTGCTGTTTGTATTGGCAGATATAGCTGGAAGCCTGGATAGCGGTTTTAGTGAGTTGCATCTGGGCACTGTAGCCCATATGGCCCATATATTTGGCTTTATGGCGGGTGTTGGGGTGGGGCTGATCATTCGAACTCTGCGCCAACTACCGGCCAGTCTTCTTTATGAAAGCGAAATTGATGACCTCCTGCACTTAGAGAGTATGCGCGGGCTGGCTAACCAGCTAAAATTTGCGGACGAAATGTTAGCCCGTAACCCCGATAATTTGCGCGCACGGGCTTTAGGCTGCGCCGCAGCACTGAGATGGATGCCGCATGATTCGCGCGAACAAAACGCTGCGCTTGGTGCACAGACAGATAGATTTTTAAAAAATCATCTTGCGGAATTTTGCTCACGAAGTATCGAGCGTGGAAGCGTTATGACGGCCAATAAATTGCTAGAAAAACTGCCCATAGGTGTTCCCTATCAAGTCATTTTAGCAAACCTTAAGCAATCTACCTTAGTCACGTTGATAAATGTGGCAGTCAAGACTGGTCAAATCTGGTTGTCTCTCAGACTGGCTGATATGCTGCTGCTTCAATTCACCTTATCAAAACGCTACGACGAAGTGGCATCGCATGCCGCGGACCTTATTGCCAGTCTACCGCTCACCACGACGAATATGCGCAGTGTGAGTGCTTACCTTAAAACTCACCCCAATATGCCACTTAGCGACAGATTCGGTGCATGGCTAAGTAATGCCCAAGAGGAGTTGAAGGCTAGCTAATGCGGAATGCACGACCAGATTTAGTACCAATGTCCGAGCGCTTTCGCTCCGCGCGTATACCGCTATTTCAAGTCGTCGATGATTTGAGTCTTTATAAGCCGGCTTCGTTTGTACAAAGGTGGTATGCACTGACTTTAGATATCGCATTTTTAGGCCCACTCAATGTCTTGGTAGGCATTCCCTTCGCAAGGCAATTAGAGCACCTTGAGGTCTTAGGACAGACTCCTAAGTTAATCCTGTTAGGCCTCTTCATTAAGCTGACTCCAATCCTGATTTACGTGGTTTTTCCGACTTGGTTAACGGGGCAGACGCTAGGCAAGAGAATGGTCGGGATTAAAATCATTCAGTCCGATTATCGGCCATCCCTAAGTCTCGGGCAGGTGTTCCTGCGTGAGACCCTAGGTAAGCTTTTAGTACTGTTAACTCTTGGGTTTGGCATCATCGCGGTGTTCAGTAGTAGGAGGCGGCGTGGTTGGCATGATCGTTTGAGCCGGACCATGGTGATCGACGTCAGTTAGGCGGATCTTCTGCTTGATCGTCCACTGTGGCTCTTTGAGCTCAGTGAGTATGAGCCATGTCTCAGTCGATGTTGCCGTGGATGAGACGATATAGACGAGAGCAAGGCCATCGCTTTTACATAGGGCTGGGCGCGCAGCGCTGATGATTGCTTTCAAATAGGGGCGCTGCGCGGCAAGGCTTGGCCAGCCGCTTGGATGCATCAAGCGATTGATTTCGCTTATGCTGGCCTTTTCAACGGATTCTGGTGTGGTTACGGTCGCGGGCAAGAAATAACGCTGCGTATTGTGACGCATCAAAGTGCGCACGCATTCTTTGTCGGTGCCAGGCAATTCTTTGATAATTGCGGCAGGTACTAATGGCATTTTTTTTGCCTTGGACTTCGCTATTGGTAGCGATTCCTCAATCAGTAAGAGCCGATGATCCTCACTCCCGTGATTATTGTGTCGGTCCGCCAGTAGCTCCCGCATGACGTCTAATAGCAGCTCTGTTTCTTTGACTGGTATGAGTGGCCGCCCAGACTCTGGGTCTTTCGCTACTAGCCATTGGGCCGGGTCGGACTTAGGACCGAAGCATGCCGCAGTGGACCAGATGGGCAAAGCCCATACGGCGGCTACGACGACCGAGCGCCAGAATCGCTGTGGCATGGTGACTCCCTTGAGTAGCCGGTGGGCTATAGTTATCATAGCAGATATACGGGGTATTTTGGCCGCGGGCGGAGCTGCCGAGAAAGCTGTGGGCAAGGCTTCTCACTTTTACTATAGCTTGGTGACCATTTGGGAGGCGCCTTTAGTGAATACCAGGTCGCAACTTGATTTTACCAACACCGAGATCGCCTTTGAGTCTAGTTCGACGGCTGAATTACTCAAGGCGAGAGCGCTATTTGCGTCATTCAATTTTCCGTTGCTGATCAAATCAGGCACGGCGCTGATTGATTGGGCTCTGACCAAAAGGCTACCGATCACCCCATTAGTCCGTTTGGCGGTGTTCGATCATTTTTGTGGCGGCATCACGATCGAGGATTGTCAGCGCAAGGTGGCCTTTCTTGGCAGTAGTGGAGTCCGTTCCGTTCTCGATTACTCCGTTGAGGGACTGGGTAACGAGCAGGCCTTTGATGCGGCAGTGGTGGAGACTGAGCGGGCTATTGAGCAGGCGAAGACGACGCAACTCATGCCCTTTTGCGTGTTCAAGATGACTGGTGTCGGGCGCTTTGATCTCCTCGCCAAGGCCTCGACCGATGAGGTTTTGAGCGCCGCAGAGACGAGGGAACTAGAGCGCATTGAGAGGCGCGTACACACCCTCTGTGCAGCTGCCGCAGCCGCCGGGCGACGTATTCTAGTTGATGCAGAGGAGACTTGGTTACAGGTTGCCATTGATCGCATCATCGAACGTATGATGCAGGAATTTAATCGCGATACTCCGGTCGTATATAACACCGTACAGATGTACCGTGCAGATCGACTCGCCTATCTGAAAGCCTGTCATGCGCGGGCCAAGGCTGGTGGTTATAAGGTGGGCGTGAAGTTGGTGCGTGGCGCGTATATGGAGAAAGAGCGGCAGCGGGCGGCGGCCCTGGGGTTGCCGAGTCCCATTCATCCGAGTAAGGCTGCGACTGACGCAGCGTACGACGCAGCGATCGAGTTCTGCGTCGATCACATCGGCGATTTTGGTGTCTTCGCTGGGACCCACAACGAGGTTTCGCTCAAAAAGCTAACCGCGCTCATGACGAAGCACGGCCTCCAAGCGAACGACTCCAGAATCGAAATGTCTCAACTGCTGGGGATGAGCGACAACCTGACGTTTAATTTGGCCCACCATGGTTACCTGACATCTAAATACGTCCCATACGGGCCTGTTGCCGCCGTGCTGCCTTATTTGGTTAGGCGTGCAGAGGAAAACAGTGCCGTGGCAGGCCAGGCTGGTCGCGAGTTAAGTCTCATCGATCGCGAGCTAAAAAGGCGAGCGCGCAAGGTCAGGTCCCGACTAACGCAGACATCCAAGCGCCCTTAGATACGAATCTTGGCCTTCTCACTAGGGCGGTATAGCACTGCTATACGGCCTATAGTTTGAACCAAAGAAGCCTCGGTAGCCCCAGCTAGCTGCTCAGCAAGATCGTAGAACTCTACGGCGTCATCAGCGCTTAAGCGCACTTTGATCAGCTCGTGATCGTTCAGGTTGCGTTTAACTTCCCGCACTAGGGAGTCGGCAAAGCCGGCTTTACCCATCTGTACTGCAGGGTTAAGGCTGTGTGCAAGGCCACGAAGTTTACAAATTTGTTTACGCGTCAAAGTCATAGGCACCGGTAGTTATACGGACAGAGTGAGGTTGTCAAGTAAAAGGCCCGGCGGATGAAGGCCGGGCGTCAAACTCTCGATGGCCAACAGGATCAGTTGGATCCGTGATAACCGGTGCGGTAGTAGTTGTGGCTGCCGCGTAGGTTGGCTAGCTGGCGCTTCTTGCCACGGCTATGAGTCCGCTTTTTACCGTGCTTGGCTAAGGATGCCTTAGTGCGAGGAATGTGACAGCCATAGGTTCTGACGGGGCGATGCTTGGCGCCGCTGTATACCACGCGGCGTGGGCTGTAACCCGAGGGTTTGCCAGCTGAGTTATCGAGCCACTGACGAGCTACGCGCTGTACCTGTACCTTCGGGGTAAACAGATTTCTGTAGATGGCGTAGCCGCCACCGAAGGCGATCAACAAGGCGATGATCATTGCTTTAAATGAGCGACGGTTTTTGGGTTTCATGCTGGAATTTCCTTTAGACAGCGGAGAGGCAGTATGGTGAACAGGCAGCTGGAACTTACTTTTCTTAACGACGGAACGGGGAGTAGACGGACTGGCAGGCTTTCCCATAATGGTCGTAAGAAAGCGCCGGACAGGCTGAGAAATCTTGGTTTTACGGTGAGAATCTCGGGACGACATAGGCAGCAGCTTCCACGGGAGAGACCTGCAAGGAGGCAGGTTAGGGCAGGGGGAGAATCAGCAACTAGCACCGCTGGGGGCGGGGCTAGCTACAGTAGAGCAAAGCCTAGGCCAGTTGCGGCACTAGTCGGAAGATGCCGAAATTACTGGCTTGGGCTATGTAGCAAGGTGAAGTAGGGGTGTCAAAATTTTATACGGTTGCGCCTGGGGCTGACACCCTATCAAGCAGATGGACCGGTGATTAACGCTGCCGCCACTTAGGTTTGAACTCTAAGGGTGCCTGTGGTTCAACGTCGGGCTTGGCCGTGATTGGTGCGCCGTTTGGTAGCGACAGCCACTGTTCACTGCTCATTTCATAGACCAGGACATTATCCACGCCCAGTTTTTTGAGGTAAAGCTCGGAGTTTTTGATTTCGCGTTTCCGACATTTTTCGACGCGGTAAACATAGGAATAGTAGGATGCGATCCTGCCCTCCAGGCCGGCGCACGCTTCATCTATAGGTATGACCTCGACGCCAGCCTCTCCCGAAAGCATCTTGGCGAATAGGGCGTCTACCACCGAGCCAATGGGCTTGCCCGTTGCTATGTTTTCAAACTCTATGGCGCTCAAGGCTAAAATCTCACCTTTTTTATCCTGACGATGCTCACGGTGCTCAATGTAAGTCATCCAGTCGGGGAAAATACGTTTCTTACATTTCTCGACAAAATAAACATCAACGTTTGAGTAGGTAATGTAATGTCCTTCCAGCTTGCCGCAGCCGCGTGCGTTCTTGAGACTTGTGGCTTCATCGAGAGGCTCGCCCTCGGGCAATGCAGCTACGACGTCACTGTCGACATCCTGAACTCTGGTGCCACCGCGCTGCATGTTGTAGACCGTCTTGTTGTCGCGTAGTGGACGACGCTGGCAATGCTCTACTTTATAAATGTCGTCATAAAAGGCGATGATGCGCCCCTCGACCTGCGCGCAAATGCGATTGACCTCGTCTTTGGAAAACTTTTTGCGCACCCCAGGAGTATCAGGCACAGGTGGGAAATCCGATTCAACGTCATCAGCTGCTTTGTCTTTAGCTTTTTTATCTGAGGTAGCCGTGCCTTCGGCGGGTGCAGGGCCGTCACTCTGTGCGGTACCACGAGTGGTGCCGAAGAGGCCTAACACAAAGACAAGAATCAGTAGGTGATTGGTTGGGTGTTTCGTCTTCATGGTCCATCCCTAGGTCTTGTAACATCCCTGACCTAGATGGATTATCGGCACGGATTGGGAATACTAAAATAATTTTTTGCCGTAGCTGCCAAATGAGGCTCGCTACCAACGTCCGTGGAAGGCATAAATACTAATATATTTGGGTTGTTATCGCCGTTTCGCTGGCAAATTAAATTGTCAGCGAACTTTGTAGCACGGCCTTCAACCGGCGGTTCATGAGTGATTTGGAGACCCAAAAGGTCTCAGCTAGCTGCGTGACTACATCGCGAGCAACATTTACTTGAGCGATCTCGAGGCGAATGAGGCCTGCGGGCGCTAAGAGCTTGGCAGCGAAAAGATTACTGCGTACGTCATGGAGATGCTGACTAAACTCGCTGTCGGCATCTTTGTCGCGACGGACATCCCGCAAGAAATGGCTAGCCATAGCCTTGGCCAACCGGAAGCGCATGAACGGCTTCAGCTCGGCGCCTTGTGGATAGGAAATCTGCGTTTTGCCGTCTATCCGGGCGACGTCGATCGCTAGGCCTTGTGCGTCGTCTCCTTTTGCACCAGCTGGTAGAAACTGTATGTCCTGATAGGCGGCGGAGATCTCCGGCAAGTAGAGCGGCGCTTCGGTAAAGCTGATGCGCTGATGAATAGCTGCGACGACCTGATCGATCTGGGCTTCGTTAATACTTGAACTTTCGCGAAATTCAGCCTCGAGTTCTTTGTTCCAGTCCGTTGCATGGCGCCTGTAGAACTCTTTTTTTGCTGTGTCGTAAGCCCTAGGATCGATAGCAAATGCGCCGTAGCCATGGAATTCGTGAAAGGCTTCGAGATCATCGATTTCACCCGATGCCACATCAATAACTAGGCGCTCATCGACACCTAAGTGGTCGGCGATGGATTTCATGGCCTGGATGGAGCGTACATTTTTCTTGCCGCGCTTCCAGTGGCTGCAGTCGGCTGGATCGAAGCCCAGTATTTGGCCGATATCTTGATCGATGACACGGACGCCACCAAACTTGTGATCGAGAACGCGGCGGCAAAACTGAAATAAATTTGCCGCGTGCGGATACTTGATCTCTGTCGCTTTCTTCATGGCCATCGACCTCGACCAAAGGCGAGGCAATTAATGCCTGAGGCTCCGAGCGAGCTGCATTCACCGTGGCGACGGCAGTCACCTGATAAACCGCGATTAATTGCCAAATATAATAGAAGTACTCATATTTGGGTTTACATGGATTGTGAGCCTAGGTCAACCTAGGTTTACGTTCTGCGCCGTGATCGCTACCAAAGCCTGGACTGGTATGGATTAGCCGGCATTTTCTGCCTGCTGACAAGGGGAGATGGGGAGCCGTAAAATAAGGGAGTGCATCCTCAGATCCCCATTGTTCAGCATCGAGGCTCCCGCAAGTGTCACTGATCATCGGCCTAGCCGGCATCATTTTTGCCATCGGATATGCCTTCCTTAACGAGGGAAAAGGCGGGTTTACCGGCTATTTTTCGATGCCAGCATTTGTACTCCTTATGGTTGGTCCTCCGAGTATCATGCTCCTCTCGCATTCACTCACTGATCTCCTGACAGGGATTCGCCTGCTTTTTTCCGCTCAGTTCAACCGTCAGGCTAAACTCCACGAAGAGGTTATCGAAATTTTGACCAATGCTGCCAAATCGGCTCGCAGCGACGGCCTCGGCGTGATCATTCAATATCGCGACAAGGCCAAGTACGACCTGCTACGCGATGGGCTCGCACTTATCGTAAACGATTTTAAGCCCGATGAGATTCGCAACAACCTGATGGCTCGTATCAACTTGAAACAAACGCGTATGCAGCTTGCATCAAGTCTATTCGACAACATGTCTCGTCTCTGCCCAGGCGTAGGCATGATCGGAACGCTGATGGGTCTCATCGGCATGTTGTCACACATGGGTGATCCGGCAAAAATCGGCTCAAATATGGCTCTGGCTATGATCACCACCCTGTACGGTCTGGGACTAGGTACGATCATTTATGGCCCCTGGGCAGAGAAGATTGCTCTCGAAGCAGAGCGCAGCCTTGAAGTAGATATGCTGGTTGTTGAGGGTGTCCTCAACATCAAGGGCAAGAAGTCCTCTATGCACCTGAAGGACTTGGTCAAAAGTTACGGTGCGAAAGACAAGGAAAAAGACAAGGGTGGCGGCACGGGCTCAGCCGATAAGCGAGGCGCCTGATGGCCGATACGACCGAGCAGTCAACGTCCTCTAGTGGCGAATTCGCCGCCACCGCGCCTCGAAAAAAATCGCGTGTGCATAAGGGCGAAGGCCTTTGGCTCATGTCATTTTCAGATATGAGTTTGATCCTCATGTCGTTCTTTGTCCTACAGCTCGCCTACTCGACGCCAGATAAGCACAAGTATGACAATCTCAGTAGCGCGATCAAGGAGCAGAACACCAAGAAGGATCCCGACGCTAAAGAGGTTCCCGTAGAAAACCTTAAGACACTCTCCGATAAGATTCGCAATCTCATCAGGCAGAAAAACCTGGACTCCGTCGCCTCAGTCAATTCGGATATTATGGGCCTGAGTATTGAGTTTCGTGATCAGCTGATCTTCAACCCTGGCTCTGCCGAGCTAAATCCTGTGGCCAAGCAGCAAGTGGGCGTGGTGCTGGAGGCTATAGCCACGGCACCGGGGGAATATCGTCTTATCTTCGAGGGGCACACGGATGATGTTCCCGTCGGCAAGGGACGCTACAGTTCTAACTGGGAGCTGAGCTCCTCAAGGGGTATCGCCTTGGTTAACACCTTTAAAGCCAGAGGGGTTAACGAAAATCGTATGACCGTACACGCCTATGCTCATACTAAACCCAAGGTTAGCACTAAGGGATTGACCGGCGAGGCGCTAAAACGAGCGCGATCAATCAACCGGCGCGTAGTAGTGCGCATTGAGTGATGGACCAAGCGCAGAGATCCCAGGTAGAACTAAAGGGAACCAGAGAGTAGGCGGGGTATCCGTAGCGCTATGGAACAGGACGATCAGAGTAGTCAGGGTGGGGTTTTGACGGAGCGTGATGTACGCGTCCAGAGGCCGCATCTTTTTAAAGTGCTCTTACATAACGATGACTATACTCCCATGGAGTTTGTCGTCGATATTTTAGTCAGATTCTTTGGTAAAACTCAGGCGCAGGCTACAGAAATCATGTTAGCCGTGCATCATAAGGGCAAGGGCCTCTGCGGCATCTATCCCTACGAGATAGCGGAGACCAAGGTAGCACAAGTTACGGAAGCAGCTCGCGAACAGGAGTATCCTCTACAGTGCACGCTCGAGCGTGCTTGAGGAGTTCGGTCCATGATTAGTCCGGAGTTGGAGATCAGCCTTAATTTGGCCGTGAGCGAGGCAGCTCGTCGCGGTCACGAGTTTGTGACTGTAGAGCATATTTTACTGGCGCTCCTTTATAACGACTCTGCCATTCGTGCCATGCGGGCGTGCGGTGGCAATGTTGACGTGACGCGCCAGTATATCGAGGACTTTTTTGCGGAGAATTATCCCGCCGACGTCTTGCAGCCTGGTCAGATACCGCAGCCAACGATTGCCTTTCAGCGGGTGATCCAACGGGCGGCCCAGCACGTCCGTGCCGCCGGTAAGGATAAGATCGGTGGCGATAATCTGCTCGTGTCGATATTTTCTGAGCGCGAGTCGTTTGCCGTCTATTTTTTGAAAAAACAGAATATAAGTCGCATCGACATCCTCAACTTCATCGCCCACGGCGTCGTCAAGCCAGGCGTCGACTTTGATGTGGAGGGTGAGGCTAGCCAGCGGAGTTTGCCACCTGGTGATCAAGATCAGGGCGAGGACGATGACGAGCAGGCCCAGGAAGCAGCGGAGGCAGGCGAAGAGGGGGCGAGGTCAGGGCGCGTTGGCAAGGATCCACTTAAGCTTTTCACCACGGATTTAGTGGCTCGCGCCCGCGCTGGTAAGATCGATCCTTTGATCGGCCGGGATGCTGAACTTGAGAGGACGATTCAAGTCCTGTGTCGCCGTCGCAAGAACAATCCGCTTTACGTCGGCGATGCCGGTGTCGGTAAGACGGCCATTGCCGAGGGGCTTGCGCTTCGCATAGCGGAGAGCAAAGTACCCCCAGCTCTCAAAGACGCGGAAATCTTCGCGCTCGATATGGGGACTCTGCTAGCTGGATCCCGCTTTCGGGGTGATTTTGAGCAGCGCCTCAAAGATCTGATGAAGGCGCTTTTCAAGCGCAAGAAGGGGATCTTGTTTATCGACGAGATCCACACAGTCATTGGTGCTGGCTCGGTATCCGGTGGGGCTATGGATGCATCGAATTTACTGAAGCCCGCCCTATCTTCTGGTCAGTTGCGCTGCATTGGTTCGACGACCTATAAAGAATATCGGCAGCACTTCAAAAATGATCACGCCTTGGCGCGTCGCTTTCAGAAGATTGACGTCGACGAGCCTTCGCTAGCCGATACGATCAAGATCCTTAAAGGATTAAAGTCCAAGTACGAAGAGCATCACCACATCACCTACACGGCCGAGGCTCTGAGGGCAGCAGCTGAGCTGGCGCAGCGTCATTTGCGCGAGCGCAAGTTACCCGATTCGGCCATCGATGTGATCGACGAGGCCGGTGCAGCTTTTGCACTGAAGCCGCGCAAGTCTAAGGACGGCAAGCCACTGCGTGTGACACCGACCGAGATTCAGCACGTGGTTGCCAAGATGGCGCGCATACCGCCGCAAAAGGTCAGCGCCACCGATCGCGAGAGTTTGAAAAATCTGGCCGAGGAGCTCAAAACAGTTGTATTTGGCCAAGATCAGGCGATCGACGCTCTCGCAGCCGCGATTAAGTTGGCGCGCAGTGGACTGCGGGATGAGGAGAAGCCCATAGGCAGCTTCCTCTTCGCTGGACCTACGGGCGTGGGCAAGACCGAGGTGGCAAAGCAGCTTGCTCATATCTTGGGTGTCGAATTTGTGCGGTACGACATGTCCGAATATATGGAGAGGCATGCCGTTTCGCGCCTCATCGGTGCCCCTCCGGGATACGTCGGATTCGACCAAGGTGGTCTGCTGACTGAGGCCATCAATAAGAATCCGCATGCCGTACTGCTACTGGACGAAATTGAAAAGGCTCACCCTGACATTCAAAATATTTTGCTGCAGGTGATGGATCACGGCACATTGACCGACGCCAATGGGCGCGAGACCGACTTCCGTAACGTCATCATCATCATGACGACTAACGCGGGGGCAAGAGAGCTGCTCCATGGCGCCATCGGCTTTAAGCGTGAGTTAGGTGTGGGCGCCGGCGAGAGCCAGGCAGTTAAGGATACCTTTAGTCCGGAGTTCCGTAACAGATTGGATGCCATCATCTCGTTCAAACCACTGGCGGAAGAAATTATACTCAAAGTGGTCGACAAATTTATTGCGGACTTAGGCCGGCGTCTTGGCAAGCAGCGCGTCGTGCTGGCCGTTAGTGATGAGGCACGCCGTTATTTTGCACGTACCGGCTATGATCCAGCCTACGGTGCGCGTCCTCTGGGGCGTGTCATCCAAGATAAACTTAAAAAGCGTCTGGCCGATGAGCTCTTATTTGGCAAGCTCAGTGGTGGTGGCGAGGTGACCGTCGACCTAGACGGTGACGAGCTGGTATTTAAGTTTCAAAAGTAGGATGAAACGCAACATCTCGATGTAGTCAGCTTCCTTACTGACTATACCGAGATGTTTTTTAGGGTGACTAATTACTTTACTTAGCGGCTGGTGCCACCGGTGCGCGCTCAACAGTGATCGAGACGCCACCAGTCGTGGCTGGAACCGCGGTTAGCTTGACGTTCGCAGCAGCGACTTTGCCAGCCTCGACCACGACTTTGGTTTCGCCACTTTCGATCACTTTGCCAGTATTGCTGTCGATGAGCTCGATCACGACCACGTAGGTGCCTGGTTCGAGGTCTTCAACGGCGAATACTTTCTGATCGGAACCGAAGTAGTAGTTTAGAGTATTGTGTGAGATCGCGGTGCCGACATCCGAGTCTTGGAAGGCGGCCAACGGATCGTTCTCATTCTCTTCCAGATCGGAGCCGAAGCCGAAGCCGCACGAACCAGCTGGATGGGATTCATCCAGCCAATGTAGCGGGACGAATGCTACTGGTTGGACTGCCTGACCCTTGCCGACGCGAGCTGTGGGTCCCTCTTTCTTAGATTTTTTTGCGGCTTTTTCGCCATGGTTTTTTCCGTTAGTCGCCGCCTTAGCTAGGCTCGCAGAAGCAAGCGGATGTTTCTCTAGGACTCCGATATGCCCAGGCCTGCCTCCTATGAGGCTGCAGGGTTTTTGATCTGCAAAAATTTCACGAGGAAATTTTTGAAACTCGTAGGCCCCACATGGCCAACCTTTAGCAGGCGCGTACGGTGGTGCTGGTACAAACTCGGTTTTTGCTCCAGAGATTAGCGTAATGCTGACCGTATCTACGGTTTTAGGCATCTCTGCTGGGAGCGTCAAAGCTAGTCCGCGATTCACGAGAGCGACATCGCCGTCGCGTTTAGCCTGCTCCGCTGCGGTGGCAGTACCGCTAGCATTGGCAGATTGCTGCCCTTTGGCCCGACGCTCTTCTTTGACTATCACGGTGCCGCACGCCACTAAAAATGTGCTGAGTACCGCTGCGTATACTGGAATACTTACGACCTTACGAACAAAAGATGAAGTTGACACAAGCACTCCTTCCCTGGGGAATAAAGGAGAGGATCCGATGTATAGTTTGGTGGGTCCTCTAGGTTGTACCGAAATGATGTTTTCCTATCGGCATTTTTAGAGGCACCATTGAGCATTTAATAATAAACATTATTTTATTATGTAATTGCTTAGCGTTTATTTGCCTCATCTCAGATAATGCGGAAAGTTGTGCTTTGACTTGCGTTTGTGCCAGCAATGCGACGAGGATGTTTTTAAGTAGAAGAATTAGGGTGAAAAGAAACATCTCGGTGTAGTTAGTTGCACCGCTGACTGCACCGAGATGTTTTTTAGATATCTCTAATTATTTTTTAGTTTGCGTAACAGCTGCAGTCGGCGCGCGCTCGACGGTGATCACAACGCCACCAGTGGTCGCTGGAACCGTGGTTAATTTGACTTTCGCAGCAGCGACTTTGCCAGCCTCGACCACGACTTTAGTTTCGCCGCTCTCGATCACTTTGCCGGTTTTGCTATCGATAAGCTCGATCACGACCACGTAGGTGCCTGGTTCGAGGTCTTCGACGGCGAATTCCTTTTGATCGGAACCGAAATAGTAGTTCAGTGTGTTAAAGGAAATATTAGTCCCTGCATCGGAATCTAGAAAAGCAGCTAGTGGATCGTTGTCCTTCAGATCGGAACCTAAGCCGCACGAACCCGCAGGGCGCGTGTCATCTAGCCAGTGTAATGGGACAAATGCTACCGGTTGGATGGCTTGACCCTTGCCGACGCGAGCAGCCGGCCCGTGCTTTTTGGATTTTATTGCGGCTTTTTCGTGATGAGCTTTACTGTGATGATCTTTTTCGTGATGAGCTGCCTGACTAATACCCGCGGCAGCTAGCGGATGTTTTTCTTGAAGTCCGTTATGCCAAGGGAGGCTCTTGAGCAAACCACCGATGTCACCTCCGCCACAGCCCTCTATGGGAAGGCCACCACCACCGTTACCAAAGTAATAACTGCATGGAAGTATTTTAGTGGGTTCTGGTTTAATGTCAGCAGGCAAAATTTGAACTGGAGCTGGCACTGGTACTGGCTCGGATTTTAATTCAGAGATTAGCGTAATGCTGACCGTATCGACGGTTTTAGGCATCTCTGCTGGGAGCGTTAGAGCTAAACCTCGGTTCACGGCTGCAATGTCACCATCGCGTTTAGCTTGTTCCGTTGCTGTAGAGTCGGCGTTACCGGCAGCGGTGGCAGACTGTAGCCCTTTTGCCCGGCGCTCTTCTTTGACGGTTACGGTGCCGCACGCCACTAACATTGTGCTGAGTACCGCTGCATAAACTGGAACACTGACGACCTTCCGAACGACAGACGAAGTTGACACAAGCACTCCTTCCCTTGGGGGGATAAAGGAGAGGATCCGATGGATAGTTTGGTGGGTCCTCTAGGTTTAGGCGAACTTATGGGTAGTTATCGGCATTTTGAGGACCAAACTTTAGCGAACCCCGATAAACATCGTATTTTTGAGTGATTACCTGGACTTAATTTTTCTCAATCCGCGGAGAATTCAAAATCCTATTTGCTCCGCAGCGCCGCCGATCTTTTGGTCGCAGTCTCTACGGCGCTGATTAGCATGGCCCGAAGACCGCGGTCTTCTAATTCATGGATGGCGCTGATGGTGGTGCCGCCTGGTGTCGTTACTTGATCGCGTAGGATGGCTGGATGAAGGCCAGTCTCCTTCACGAGGAGCGCTGAGCCTAGTACCGTCTGAGTGGCAAGACGCGCGGCTTGGGCCCGTGGGATACCCATCTTCACGCCGCCGTCGGTCAAGGCCTCGATCACCATGTAAAGATATGCTGGTCCACTGCCCGAAAGTCCAGTCACGGCGTCGAGCAGCGGTTCCTTAATCCAGTCAGCTTCGCCAATGGCGCGAAAGATGCGTTCCGCTAAAATCTTTTGGTCGTCCGTACATGCAGGACTGGCACTCATACCGGTGGCAGCGGCGTGTACGGTCGCGGCTATATTGGGCATCGCCCGGACGACGCCGCCTTGAAATCGCAGCGTTTCTTCAATCGCAGCGATGGGAGTGCCGGCGAGTATGCTCACTACTAGGGTATTGGGCCGAATCTTGCCGGCTAGAGGCTGGGTGACAGTGACCAAGTCTTGTGGTTTCACACAGAAGATCAGCGCATCAATGTTAGCTAATTCAACCTCAGGCGTGGTGACTGCCCGCACGTCATATTTTTTGCACAGCTCATCGACGCGCGCACTATGGATATCGTGCACGGCTACGGTGAATCCCGAATCACTAAGGCCCTTAGCGAGAGCGCCGCCCATATTACCAGCGCCGATGATGAGGACTGCTGCGCTTTTGTGACTCCGTGTGCTCTTGCTGTCGCTGGTCGTTGCCATGGGCCTCGTCTTTCGCAGGGGGTTGAACTCTAGTTTAGAGATATCATATTTAACATAGAGCACCAATTGAGACACCGGGTTATGGCGACTTCCGCGCGATGCCTCAAGCCACAGTCTTGCCTTCAGGCTCGATGCCGTAGCGCTTCTCTAATTCGCTGAGGCAGCCTTCCCATGCATGCTGATCGCCATGCTCAATTTGCACGATCTGCACGCCGAGTCTAGTGCCGTGGCCACCAGCGGTGCCTGTGGCTTCCCGTCTGACCACTTTGCCGAGGCAACTAACCGGCTTGTCGAGGCAAGCTCCATCAGGGTCGATGGTCATTTCAATGAGGGTATTGACGATGAATGGGACGCGGCTCTCGCGCTCCCACACAAGTAAGATGCCTGAGCGTGAAACGTCAGCAGTAAAGAGCCGGTAATCAGTGTTGGTGCCGATCGTCTTCGAGCGCACCTCGAGATCAAGACTCACGCGCGGCGCTCTAATCCAAGCTGGGTTTAGGCGTAAGCCCCGGGTATTCTGTCGCATAGCTTTCCTCCTTACTTTATTTGTGTTTGAAGGTGTAGACACCGTCCCAATTCGGGATGGCTGGACTTTGTGATTGCTCTGCGATCCTCGCCAGGTAGAGGTTGGCTGGGCCGTCATCCGGACGAATAGTGAGGCAACTCGTGAACTGCCGTTTGGCGCGCGGCCAATCCTGCTGGCGATAGGCAGCACGACCGAGTTCGAATTCACCGATCAGGTTTTTGATCGCTTGCTCCTGCGGTAATGCGTCCGGACGCATGAGCTCAAAGACTTTGACCGGTTCCAATTTGCCTTTTACTCTTATGTCATCGAGATCGCGCACGAATAAATCTGGGCGCTTGATTTGCGCTCGGGTGAACTCGCTGATCATGACCTTAATGCCGTACTCCTTGGTCAGTCCCTCTAGGCGGGCCCCGAGGTTTACGGCATCGCCCATGACGGTGTAGCAAAAGCGCTCGTTAGATCCCATGTTACCAACCGACATCGACCCAGTGTTGAGGCCGATACCTATATCGATCGTTGGGAAACCCTTAGCTTTCAGATCAGCTTTGAGCTTATCGAGAGCAAAAAGCATCTGAATCGCTGATTGAGCGGCAACTTCTGCGTGTCCCGCGACCGGCAACGGTGCACCCCAAAAGGCCATGACGGCGTCGCCGATGTATTTATCGAGCACGCCACCTGACCGTAGAATGATCGCCGTCATCGGGGTGAAGTAGTCGTTCATGAGCTCGCATAGTTTTTCTGGCGATAAGCTTTCGGAGATTGTGGTGAAGCTGCGCACGTCTGAGAAGAATACAGTGAGCTCCTTTTTCTCGCCGCCAAGCTTCAGGGCATTTGGATCGTCAAGTACCTGCGAGATGACGTCTGGACTAAGGTACATGCTGAAGGCGCCTTTGACCTTTTTCTTTTCGCGCTCTTCGGTCAGGTATTTATAGAGTGTGGTGCTAATGAACAGCGTCAGCATTTGTATCATCGGCATGCCGATGTATACCCATTCACCGCGACTAAACCAGTAATACTTGTCAAAGAAGTAGTAACCACAAAGAAAGACGATGACACCCATGCCCGAAACTGCAGCGGAGCTGAAGATCATGAGTGGCGTGAAGAGCAGAAATATCCCAGCGATCACACCCATCTCAGTTTTGAATATACTCTCAGTGCGGCGCATAAAAGTTTGCGACAAGATATTGTCGATCACGGTCGCATGCTGCTCGACACCGTCAAACGCCGCGGTAAATGGATTGGCGCGGAGATCGTTGATACCAATCGCCGTCGGTCCGAGAATTAGACTCATGCCGTTTAGCTTTTGCTTCTGCGCGTCGCTGAGCGTCATATCGTAGATGTCGGCCAAGCTGAAGTGCTCGATCGACTGGCTGTAGCCTAGATGATTGATGAGTGCGCGCCCACGACCGACCATATCAACGGGTATCTTGATGATATCGGTATCGTCGGCTGGATTGAGTAAACTAATTTCTGAGACACCGTAGTTGTCGAAGAAAACGACCGGCTCCCGTCCCGTCATAGCTGCTGCCATCTTGAGGCTGAGGGACGGCATCAGTTGACCGTTGAGATTGCGTACAAGCTGCGCCCAGCGGTAGATCCCGTCGGCGCTGATTTCGTTGTTGAAGAAGGCGAAGTTTTTTCCTGCCTGCGCGATCAGGGGGATGTTGGCGATGAGCCCATAGGCGCGAATGTCGGGATAATCATCGAGCTCTTGTTTGTCAGGTAAAATCAGACCCTGAATGGCTGATTCCGTCATCAGATCTAACCCGCGGAAGGGTTCTGCACCTAATTGCTCGGACTCGTGGCGCGTACCATAGAACGCGTAACCGAGCACAACTTTGCCGTAGCGTGCAATGGTGTCATGGACCGACTGGTCGCCCGGGCTGGCGCCAAGTGCATCCTTGATGTTGCTGATTGCGGCGCGCGCAGCGGCCCAGTTACCGTCATCGAGTTTAGCAAGGCGCTCGAGCTGAGGGGCGACGTCTTCGACCAAAGTGCGCTCGGTTTCGCTCCAGACCAAGTCGAGACCGACCCAGTCAACACCAAGCGTTTTTAAATTGGCGAAAATCTGAGCGTAGTGGCGTCTGGCAAAGGGCCAGCGGCCAAATTTTTGTAGCGACTTCTCGTCAATCGCAAGAATGCCGACCTTGCCGCTTGCAGCGCGAGGCCCGCGCAAGCGAAAGCGCAGGTCCAAGAGACGGTTCTCAATCATGCCGATGGCGCTCATGTCGCTAGGATGGGAGTAATGGTGGTAGAGCGTCCCCATCGCAGTCAGACTGATCAGGAGGCAGATTGCCAGGAGTGGTAAAACACCTTTGCGCTTTTTAAACATATTCAACTTGGCCATCGCCCGTCCCCAGATGGTTCGTGTCGGAGCGGCTGCAGTGTTGACAGCAGTGGAGCCGCCACCGTCCCGTTCGGGTCATCGGTTGCACACCCCAGAAACCTGAGTTAAAAATGATAGGGCTAGCAGATTTACTTACGAGGGATGCATGCGCGAGGCGGCTTCAAAAGGTCAGCTCGAGACTGGGGATATGCGACTAGAAGTCCCAGAAGAGCAATCGAGTCAGGGGCTTCCGGATTTTAGCGGCGACGAAGGCATGCCCCTCGACGCCTATGCTGAACGCCACCTCCTAAGTGTCGATGAGGTTTGGCAGAAGATCAGGCGGGGCGAGCTCCTTGGGCGCATGCAGCAGGGGCGGCTATTGATTTTCAGCCCCGAGACGTCGGAGCATCCCTTTGCCGACCTACCCCCCCTCCCTGGTTCAAGTGACCCAGGGACCAGGGCAGCTGGCACAGCGGAACGCAATGGCAGCGATTATCTAAGCCTGAGCGGCGAGCGTGGGCAGACTCCAGAGCTGGCTCTTCTGCTTGATCATCTAAGCCTAGCTAAAGAGGAGAATCGTGAGATCCTCAAACTGACCGAGCAGTCGATGCAGCGCGTGTGCGCGATGTCTGAGCAGTTGGTGCAGATGAAGGATGCGGTGATTCAGGCCAAGGATGCCGAGCTTGCGGCTCTCAAAGCGCAGCGTGAGATGGAGACCACCCAGCTACGTGAGCAGTTGCAGGCACGGGAGCATGAGATCAGGCGCCTGAGACAGCACAGTGAAGACCTTGAGATGCTGGCGCGGACGATGGCCAGCCAGGCTGAGACTCATGAATAGGCAAAATCGTTGGATTTGGGGCATGGCGCTGGCTTTGCTGCTGATGCCGCACGGCTCCGCTATGGCCGAGGAGATACCGGGTCAGGCCTTCGGTGCGGTGCGCCCCCTCGGCATGGGGGGTGCCTTTACGGCTGTGGCTAATGACGAGAGTTCCGTCTGGACTAACCCGGCAGGCATCGGCAGGTCGCGCAAGGCGCGGACGCGAGGGGTTCTGAGTCTTAGTAAGTTTCCCAACTTAATGATCGGCGCTAACGGTAATACGCGTGAATTCTACCAGGCCTTCAGCGGAGCTCAGGACAAGAGTATCGCCAGCGTTTTAAGCAGCGCCGGTACCATCACGGGAAAGCCCCTGTGGGCTCGCGGCGCCTTATTCCCGGTGTCATTGTTCGATTTTGGTCGGCAAAGCCCGGTAGCTTTCGGAGTCTACTCGAACACGGTAGTTTCGGCCCTCATTGAATCCGATGCCACCAATGTCGCAGCAGTGAATGCCGTATCAGATGTGGGCGCAGTAGTCACACTGGGGTGGAATAATCCGTCGAATCGACTCAATGCAGCCCTGCAGCTTAGGCCAGTGTCTCGCTATGCTTACGAAAACCGCATTCCCTCAGCTAATTTAGTCGATAAAAAGGCCCTGAACGAGTACCTCCGCAAGGACTCCAACCGAGCCGACGGGCTCGGCATCGACGTTGGTTTTATGTACACCGTGGCAGATTTCTGGTTTCCCACCATCGGTGTTGCTGCGCTCAATCTACCGACAGGATGCAAGGCGGATTACTTAAATCCTTACACACAGACTCGTCAGAATGTATGTGGCAATAAGTTCCAGGGTACCTTTGGCAACGCCGATGCCTTGTCGGTACTCGATCCGACCGATGTGCGCGTCGGGCTTTCGATCACGCCGAGGATTACGCGCTCGGCCAATTTAAGGTTGGCGTTGGATGCTCATAATCTACCGGTTGGTACGGCGTCGCAGTCGTTCGGACTGCAGAGTGTGCCGTTTAGCGCTCTCATTCATGCTGGTGTCGAATTCTTTGTCGGCAATCCTTTAGTACTTCCAGAGTACTCGATACGCTTTGGTGTGAATCAAGGTTTTATCACGTCTGGTTTCAGTTTTGCTTTAGGTGCATTTGAAATCGACTTTGCGACTTACGGTGTTGACGTATCATCGACGGCAAAAGCGCTCGAAGATCGCCGCTATCTGGCGTCGCTGTCCCTTGGGTTTTGAGGTCCTAATGAGGTTGGCAATGGCTACTTGCATGTATATCAATAACCGACTTTCCCGTACGGGTGTTGCGGCGGCGATTGCTTTAGCGCTGAGCACGCAGCTGATCAGTTGCATGGCCAAACGGCAGCATGACGAACGGCTCGATGATGCCTCACTCGCCACGCCTAAGGTGGGTTCGAAGACTCCACCGGCAGGGCAGCCAGCACCTGTGATTTCCTTTGTACCCGTAGCACCAACCGGACCTGGTACCGATGAACAGTTGGGGTTATACCTGCGCCTTGTCGATCCGGGGCAACTCTTCACCGATAATGATCGCCAATTATTTGCCAGGCTGCCGTTAAATCCCCCCGTAGGTTCGTTGGCGGAGGCGATTGGCGTTCTGGCTGTCAGCAAAATAGTCTTGCAGCCGCGTGTACCCGCCGCGCCGACCTTTCAAGAGAGTGATATCGTTGCTACCGGACCGGAGCATGTCGCTAAGGCGCGTCCAGTTTTGTCGTTAGAGCAATTGGCAGCTGACCATGGCGTCGATATGCCTAAGGCCTTGCAGAAAAATCCTTGGTTGTCGTCGCAACAAGCAGCGGCTCAGGTTCTCGGTGCGCTCAATGCGGCTCCTTCAAGTGCAAACTTCACAACGGCCGTGCAAGCGGCCCTGCGGCAGCATGTGACGGCGTGGCAGCAAGTGGGTTCCACCCTGCCCGCAGAGCTCCAGCCCACAGCTACAGCACCGACGGGACCTGCTGGTCCGCCGGTATCGGCGCAGCTTCCAGGTCCACCTGCCTCGGCGGCACCGGGCGCGATTCCAGTGCTCGGTGTACCAGCACCGATGGCAACGGTGGGCGAAAATGCCTTGGACCAGGCTCAAGCTCTCGCCGATAAGGGTGACTTCCAGGCAGCTGTGCAGCGCGCAGGCATGATTCCTGTTACTAGCCCCGCGCACGCCAAGGCTCAGGAGAAGATCAAGGAGTTCAGTAATCTCGGCGTTCAAGAGCTGCGCCGCAAGGCCGCGCAAGCCTTCCAAACAGCGCGCCCTATCGCTGATCCGAAGACGCGCGCCATCTATCTCAAGCAGGCCAAGAATTATCTCGAGGATGCGCTCAAGCACTTTCCCGAAGCGACGCAGTTAACGACGGTGCGGGAAAATCTGCAGATTATCGCCAAGGACTTGGATAAGGCGTCGGATTAGGTCGAGTGCTGGTAAGTAAATAACAAACGAGCGGTCGCATCCATGACCACTCGTTTACTTTTTAACTCAAGATCACTCCGCCGCCTCAGCCTCGGCCTCTCCGCCATCAGTCAGCACGGCGTTACGAGCTCGACTGGTCGCGATGGCTACACCAAACTCTAAGCCCTCGAGCGATACCTTGGTGGTGCCGGGGTGCTTGTCCTCCAAGAAGGCAATCGCCTCTTCGGGGGTGACAAACGTCGGCCACTTATTGGTGAAGTCGTAGGACTCGAGGATGCGACGAGGCTTGTCCATAACGCCAGCGAACAGGAACGGAATCCTGAGGCGACGGGCGAGCTGCATGATCTCCTCGAGGAAGGCTGGGCAGATTTCTTTTTCATCCTGCAGATCAAGCAAGACGTAGCGAACCTCGGTGTTCATCAGCCAATTGTGAATGGCCACGGCAAAGTCACCGCAGTTGCCACAAACAGCTTTGTTGGAGCCGCACGAGCTGTTGAGGTTGAAAACGACGGCGCCGCCAAGGTTTTCTGGAACGAGATCCATTAGTTAGCCTTCAGCAAAGGGGAAGTGTAAGGCTGTGCCATGCCATGGCACCACCGTGACCTGTTTACTGCCATCTGACCATTATTAAAACTGGCTGCCCAGCGTCAACCAAATTTCGAATCCCGACCACCGAATGCCAGACTTTGGTCGACCCACCGGTGGACCAAGGCACGCTTGATGGCGTGCAACTGATACCCGGCAAAGGTGCGTTTCAGGCTGGGTAGGGACTCGCTGAGGACGGTGCGGGCTGCAGCCTCACTGGCAACCTTGTGCCGGGTCGGCTTCATGGCCATGGGGACAGCCTCTTCGCCAATTAAGCTCAGCATCCTGGCATCACCCTCGCTACTGAGGATACCGCCCTCCACCAGGTCAGCCGCTGTCATTAGGGTGCAGAGCTGAATTTTGAGGTGCCACTCCATGCGGCGTGTATCGGACGGGTCGGGGGCCTGATTCACACTGACGGCGATGCGCCAGGTCCAGCCGTCGCCGTCGATAGCCGCATCCTGTTGATTCTCGGTGAGCCAGTTCTGGATATCACGCTCAGCCGCAGCTTGCGATGAGACCACTAAACTGCTGGTGAATTTGTCCTTGTCGGGGCCGTATAAGCGCATACACTATGCCTCGCAGGAAGTAAGAAAGTTAGTTTTGGGGGCTGCTCACTCTTGAGTGTATTTGATCCATGTCAAAAAGCGAACAAGCCATTATGGCAAGTTGGTCAAATCTTGGTTTTTTTGTTGCCAGCATTTGTCCTCGCCGGGTGTGCCTACCGTTTTACCAACCGGCACGTTAAGTTGCCGGCTGGGGTACACTCAGTGGCGGTGGAAGCCGTGTTTGACACCAGCCAGGAAGTGCTGCCGCATGAGATGCTGTGGCAGAGTCTGCAGCGTGCTTTTGCGGCCGATGGTCACTGGCAGCTGGTCAGTCAAAGTCAAGCCGATGCCCTGGTGAGGGCCCACGTGCGCGCGGCCAGCGTGACAGCGGTAGGCACCAACCTCGACAATGATCTGAATAGTCGCGGTGTGGTCAAGGTCAAGGACCCTGAGGCATTTGACGGGGGCCCCCCACCTGTACCCAGTGATTTCAACCAAATGACTCAGGCTGGTAAGTTTCGTGATCAGGGCACTCTCACTACAGTGGTAGAAGTAGAAGCCTGGAATCTCAGCACACGCCAGCTCATTGCACGCAAGGTATATCCAGTCACCTCGGGCTTCAGGGCGCTCCACGCCGCCAGCGGCGTCACCACTAAGTTTAACGATCATCTGCGATACGAAGAGGCCACGCGCGAGGCTTTCCTTCACATGTCTGACGGTATCGCCAAGGATTTTGTCAGGACTGTTTTTATGCGTTAAGCATGCCTAAATTTTTACTCTGGCCACATGTGGAGCACACCCCGCATCTCGCGGTTAATGGCATCCATGTAGGCGCGGATGTCTTGGGCATTAGGATCGATAGGATCGCGGAAGTAACTCATCGTATCCTGCTGCATGCGTAGCATTTTAGTCTGCCAGATATTGTCCGAGTGCAGGGCAAGGTCGACGCAGTAATAGTCGTTCAGGATCTCAGGAGCGATGTAGTCCTGAATACTTTTGACCTGATGATCCATATAGATACGGCGCCCTTCATGATCCCGTGTAAATCCCCGTACCGAATAATCGATGACGACGACATCAGCATCAAAACGCTCAAACATAAAATTCAGTGCCCTGAGTGGCGAGATCTCACCGCAAGTGGAAATATCAATGTCGATGCGGAACGAGCAGATAGTCCCACCACCGTGAAAGTCGGGATAGGTATGCGCGCAGATATGGCTCTTATCAAGGTGCATAGCAGCACCTTGGACATGTGTGGCCGGTAAGGTGCCGCCGCCGCCCTTACTGTCCGACATCAGGACCATCGAGCTAGCACCCCATGGCTCATAGTTTTGGTCCGAGACGGCGAGCACCTGGGCCTCGATAATCCCGCAAATGCCAGTCAGCACCGAGGTGATCTTTTTGGCGTGGAACCGTTCACTCACATAATCGATATACGATTGGCGTTCCGATTCGTTACGCGCCACACAAAAATCATAGAGGTTGAAGCTGAGGCTCTTGGTGAGGTTGTTGAAACCAGCAAGTTTCAGCGCCTGCCGCGGTGACATCCGGTGCATAGAGCATCCTCTAATTATAGTGTGTGCTCACTACTAGCCTGCTGAATAAAGCTGCCCGACATGTCAGGCAGAGGTCGCTCTTGCCCCATGAAGATGACAGATAATCGCAGTACGTAGTTTGCTTGGCTCTCTAGAACACTATAATCCTTTTCGCGAGCAAACTGGAGTCCCCAGCATGACGACGGGGACACATATTTGACGCCAAAGGCCGTACGGTAGGTCGTGGTGTAGTCGGTAGGGCGCCCGTCGATCTTCTGTTTCCCCACCCGCACAAAGGCCGTGAAGTTAGGAACGATGCCGCTATCGAGTGCCAGGGAGTTAAGGCTGGTGCGTTGAAACGAATTAGACCCAGCCTGGTAGCTCTTGGTCAGTGTGTAACCCACAGTCGCCCGCGAGCTACCAACGACCGGCGAAGTCAAGTAGGCCGACTCCGTCAACGGGGCATGGCGGTAAATGTTGTAAACGGTTCCGAGGTTGAGTGACCAGCCCGACTGGCTAAAGCCAAGCGAGGCATTGATGGGTTTCCATGGTTCCACCAGCGTTGCAGGCGTGGCTCCTAGAGGCAAGTTTGCATTCTGCTCTTTGAGTTGTTCCCTGACTCTGGCATCGCGAAAGTCGTAGGCAATATCAGCGTGGAAGCTCAGCGGTGTGCCGCGATTTCCTGTGATGAGCTGAAACCGGTCGATGAGCCACTTTTGGGTCTCCTCGTTATACATTGAAGAAACGCTCGACACCGGGCGCTCGAGTGCGCTGGAGAGCTCACGGCGCGCCCGCGACTCCATCGACTCACCCGGCACCGGCTCTGGAACTGGGGCCACACCAACAAGGCGTTGCCAGCCCTCGGATTCAAGGCTCCAAGTGTGGTCCGTACTGAGCGTCATCCGTTGGTAGGGGTTAAGACGTTCTTCGTCAGGTACGTCGCTGTCGACATCAGCAATAGCTGGATTGGGGTTTCTGGCATCTGAGGCAAAATAGGTCAGATAGCCGCTTTCGGGGTTGGCGTAGGGTCCACGTTTGACGACCACTGGGCGGTTAGCAATGCGCAGGCGCCAGTCCATTGCATGACGAATAAACTCCCGCGGCTTAGGTTCCCCCGGCAGGGGACAGCCAGCGGGAATTGGTTGCTGCTCGGTCTTCAACGCGTCGCACTCTGACGATGTGAGCCAGGCGGGCGCTTCCCCCTTACCATCGATAGGTAGACGAAATTCAAGACCCGTCACCCACGATCCGATGCGACTAGCGTTGGGGGAGAGGGCCTTGTGCTCTATGAGTCTTTGCTCAAACTCGGCAAAGTGATTGACCTGTACGATCGTGTCGCTAAGCAATGGAGAAACGGTCGCCAGCTGCACCCGACGCCAGCTACCACCGCCCAGATTCGAGGGCATGGGGGAATTCGCGCGTGCTAGAAGATTATCGTTGGCATTCGCCTCAGTGATCTGCATCGACTCACCGAGGAGTTGCGCGTATACCGGAATCAGCGAGTTACTTGGTGTGATGGCAAAGTATCGTGACTGTAATTTAAGGGTCAGCGGGAGTTGCTGCCCTTGAAAGCGTTGGTTAGTGAGGAAGTTGTCGCCGTAAAGACTACCAACCCCAGCATACAGGTCGCGACCGTCGAGATGAATCTGCGCGTGTGCCGGAGCAAAGGACTTGGCGGCAAGTCCACCGTTGAGGGCGCGCTCAAAGTTGTCAGGTAGAAACAACTCCTCGGTATATCTGTGATCTGAATTGATTTCGCCATTGCTCACAAACGACAGTCTGGGTGCTAAATACGTCGTGCCGCGCCAACTGGTGAGCCCACGCCACGTATTACGTGGGATGGCCATGTAGTTGTCGATTTGCGATGATACCGAGCCATACTTATTGTTAGCGAGCCCCGGCTGCTCCCAGTAGGCCCGGTCATAGAGTGACTGCCTGGTCCTCTCCATAGGCGAGGCTGTAGCGGCGATTGTGGGTGGTGGCTGATTGTTTTGGTAAGCGTCGTAACCCGCTCGGTAGTAGTCACCTAGGATCTGCCTCGTGCCGATCTGTTCCATCCAGAGACTATCGCGGATGCCCTCTAGTTTTAGAGTCCATCCTGAATCCACCCTTTGTTTGATGCGGTACTCGAGCCCTAAGCGCGTACCCCGATATTGAAAGAAATCAGTCGTCGCCGTGACGTCTTGATTGGGTCCTAGGTCGAAGAAGATGGGCTGAGTATAGGTGGTTCCTGTGACCTGCTGAAAGCCCGTAACAGGCATGAGAAACCCAGATTGGCGCTGATCCTTGAGAGGCAACTTGAGGTAGGGGAGATAGAGCACGGGAATGCCACCGATCTCGAGCACGGCATTCTTGAGATCAGCATAGCCGCCGATCTGCGCATCGACACTGTCGGCGCGAAAAGCCCAGGCGGGCTTCTCGTCCTTAGCGCAGCGGCATGGTGTGAAGAGAGCGTTTCTAGCGGCATAGTCGTTACCGTCAATGCGCGTGAGTTTATCGCCCTCGATATGCAAGTAAGCGGTAAACGAGGCGTTGCCTTTGGCATTTGCTACTTGGCGGCTTTGCTCCCAGAATTCACGCCGCCGCCGCATGAGATCCCGTCTCTCCTCGCTGATCGCGGCAAGTCCAGGACTCGACCATTGATCGATCACCTGCTGTTGTTCTAAGAGCAAAGTATAACGACCTATGGCCTCGTCACTTAGTTCACCGTGAGCGGCGACATCGCGGCGCATAGCCGCTTTGCGCTCCTCGACCTCACTCAAACGCTCTTTGCGCGCCTTGGCAAAGGCCAGCTCCGTGGGGCGAAATCCGAAAACCTTCTGCGTCACGTCATCGTTAGCAGCATTGTCGTTGGTGAGCATCACAGCGTCGGTGATGATAAAATCACCTGTGTTCAAATGGTATTTGATCGAGTTGCCTAGAAAAAGGGTGTTCCTGTGCAAGAGCACCACCGAGCCTGAGGCCTCGGCCACATTATTCATCCGGTCCATCGTGATGCGATCGGCACCGATGACAGCACCACCGCCAATCATCACAACATCGCCCTCAAATAACTGTTGATTGAGGTCCTTATTAAACGATGTGGTACGACCATCGAAAAAGATCTGCTGATTGGCCTCGCGCGAGGCCTCTGAAACGGTATCGGCACCGTGAGCTACCTGTCCAGCAACCATTGGCGCCATCAGTAGCGACCAGACAAAAGACCACATGATACGCCGTGATTTTGGCGCCGCCAGTAGTCGGTGAGATGTGAGTGCCTTGTCTTTTGTCATCGGGTGATGGTACACCGACCCTCGCACTGAAGCCACAGCTTCGGAGCGCTGGAGTGAGCTCATGCGAGTGGTATGCCGCGCTCGCGCATGACTTCGCCGACAGCATGTACCGAGCCGCAGATGACAGTGGTTGCTCCCGTTCTGGGCAAGAGTTGCCAGGCTGCGGCAAAACTAAGCGTAAATTCCAAATCGCGATGTCGTGGGGCGAGACGATCTGCCGACCAGCTGCGCTCACCGCTGGTGGCGAACAGGATCATTGGTGACAAAATTTGACGTAGGATATCCAAGATCTCGTCGCAGTCCTTGTCGGCCAGAATGGAGACCAACGCTGGTAGTGTGGGGTTCGCGGCATTCACCATGCCCGTAGCCCTGAGGCCTGCAATTAGGGCCTCGGCGCCAGCAATATTGTGGCACACGTCTAGCAGTAGCGACCTTGCGCCTTGGCCTTCATCACTGATCTCGATGTGATCAAAGCGCGCCCTCATACAAGGGGGTGTAGGCACCAAATTCTGGTCGACTTTAGCGATGCTGCCTACTAATGCCTCTTGCGGACTCACGGTCGATCGGCTGATTGCTCCCGTTGCCACTAGCCAGTAATAGGCTGCCGCTGCCTTGGCAAAATTATCGCGCAGGAACGGCGGCCAGCCTCGCGCTTTTTGCGGTAGCTTCACTGCAGCGTGGGGGCAGCGAGGCAGATCAAGGACGAGCTCGTCGTCGATGATGCGAAATTCTAGGCCTTGCTCCCAAAAAGGGGCCTGGAGTTCAGCTGCCGCGTTGCGTAGCACGGCCGTGGCTCCAGGTGTGCCTGCAGTGCTTCCGCCCCAGATCACCGGTCGCCCTGGGCGCATGATCCCGGCTTTTTCGGCAGCAATAGCTTCATGCGTGGAGCCCAGCCACTGTTGGTGGTCGAGACCGATACTCGTGATGATCGCGAGACAGGGGTCGGCGACATTCGTCGAGTCCCACCTACCGCCCAAGCCTACCTCAAGGATGTTGAGATCGGTGCGGTTGCGCGCAAATAAGCGCAGCGCTAGCAGTGTGTTGATTTCAAAAAATGACAGCGGTTCGTAAACCTCGGCCGGTATCTCACGTTCGAGGAGCCTTAGCTCGTCCACTAAGTCTTCATCCCGCACTTGCCGCCTAGAAAGCTGTATCCGCTCGCGAAAATGCTGCAAGTGTGGCGACGAGAACAGTCCGACGCGCCACTGATGCGCGGCACAAAGTTGCCAGAGGAATCCGCTCGTCGTACCTTTACCATTAGTACCGGCAACTGTGATCGTTGGTCGCTTGATTAACTCAGGCTGTGCCAAGGTATCCAAAGCCGCTTGGATGCGGCTTAAGCCTGGTTTGATGACTTGAGGACGCCTATCAAATAGCGCCACGAGCTCTGGTGGATCTGTAGTGTCGTGGCCGTTCATTGCGGCATGAGCATGCCGAGAATCTTGGCAATCTGTGGTCTTAGCGACTCACGATCACAGATCATGTCCAGCATCCCGTGCTCGAGCAGATACTCGGAACGTTGGAAGCCTTCGGGTAATTTTTCCCGAATAGTTTGCTGAATCACGCGCGGCCCGGCAAAACCGATCAGCGCTCCCGGTTCGCCAATATTGACGTCGCCTAGAGTGGCAAAACTGGCAGCAACGCCGCCAGTGGTCGGATGCGTCAGCACCGAGATAAACGGTACCTTGGCCTCGCGTAGCTTAGCGAGTGCAGCGCAAGTTTTTGCCATCTGCATCAGACTGAGGATGCCCTCTTGCATCCTCGCGCCGCCGGACGACGAAAAGATAATCGCCGGCTCACGCTGCGCAGCCGCGCGCAAATAAAGACGGGCAATCTTCTCGCCAACCACTGAGCCCATGCTACCGCCCATGAATTGGAAATCAAAGACGCCCAACTGCACAGGACGCCCACTAAGCCGCCCGCGACCGGCATAAAAAGCATCGTACTGCCCAGTCTTCTTGAACGTATCAGCGAGACGCGTCTTGTAGGATTTGCTGTCCGCAAACTTCAAGGGATCCGTCGAGCAGAGCTCGGCGTCCATCTCCTCGAAGCTGTCAGCGTCGAGAAAGTGCTGAATGCGTTCAATGGCAACTAACGGAAAATGGTGACCACACTTGGGACACACATTTTGGTTCAGCTTAAAATCTCGCTTCAGAACAATCTCACCACAATTACTACAACGTTCCCAGAGGCCGTCGGGGGTGTCAGTACGTTGTCCTTTAGTCAGAGGTGCTTTTTCTCGGTTTAGCCAAGCCACGAGTGGTTCCTCAAAGCTGATTCATTGGAGAAGTGTAAAACTAACGTAAACGTCCAGATATCGCAAGGGAAGAGCAGTTTTTTGGCAAAGCTTAAAAATCATTTTTCCTAAAAATAACAATATTTTCCGGTTGCAACCAGTAGGGACCATGGCTAAGATCGGTCTTAATCCCAAGAATGAACTCAAGTTTAGTAACAGCATAACGGTGCCTGCGTCATGTTTGGCCCTTCTGCTGCTTAGCGATTTTGCTCAGTCCATTGGTGCTCATCTTTAGGGGGGTCTGACGTGAACTGTAAGAAGTGTCCACATCATGTTCGTCATGGTCAGGTTGGCGCCGATGGCAAGACTATCGAGTTCAAAAATCGCTGCGGACTTAGGATGCGCGAGGCACAGCAGATTGACTGTGGCCACTACCCATTCGCCGCCGGTTTTGATTACACCAGCTGCGATCATTATCTGACCACCTTTAAGACGGCTGGACAGCGCAACGACGTCGTACCGACCTCCGACTTCCAGTACTCGGACAAATTAGCAGGAAGCTCCATCACGGAGATGGAGCTTCTTTAAGCGATTAGTTATGGACCAACTTTGCTCGCGCCCTGCCCCCTTAGGACCGAGCGGTTGCTCCGTGGACGTGACCACCACGGTTGGTCTTCTTAGCCTGCTGCTTGGCGTACCAGCGATCAAACCACACCAGCGAGAAACTGGCGACAAAGGTCGAGGTCAGCGTTGCTGCTACGATGCCGAGTGCCATAGCTGCCGCAAAGTTCCAGATTTGGCCAGAGCCGAAAATCAAGATTCCGAACAGCGACACTAAAGTTACACCCGACGTGTTGAGCGACCGCGTCAATGTCTCGTTGAGTGAGATGTTGATGTTGTCGAGCAGACTGCGTCGTCCGTGATTACCGAGATTCTCGCGAATACGGTCAAAGATTACGATCGTGTCGTTGACCGAGTAGCCGATGATGGTCAAGAAAGCAGCGACCGACGTTAAGTCAAACGAACGCCAGAAGAACTGGTAGAACGCCAAGACGAAGAATACGTCGATAAACATTTTCACCAGCACGCCAGGGCCAAACCGCATATCGAAGCGGAAGGCGACGTAGAGCAAGATGAAGAAGATCGAGGCCATCATGCTCGCCACACCCTGACCGCGAAGTTCCTTGCCAACTTGGGGTCCGACGTAGTCGATCGAGAGGATCTCCGGGCTCTTGCTGGCAAGCTGGCTGAGAAGTGCTGTCTTCAGCTCCTGACCTTTAGCTTGTTCGTCCTGTTGCGTTACGTCTTTGCCACCGGTGGCTTCGATATCTTCCATACCAAAGCGCATGAGGTACTGACGGTTGCCGCCGCCCAGAGCTTGCAGCGTGACTTGACGCAAGCCCACTTGCTTGGCTACAGCGTTGAGCTCGGCTGGTTGGACATCCGCTGCAAACCGAGCCTGTAATTCGGTACCACCAGCAAAATCCACGCCCCAGTTAAGCCCGCGGACAGCGGTGAAACCTAAGGTACCAACAATGAGCGCACCACAGAACGCCGTGAACGGCAGCGAGTACTTACTAAAATTGATGTTAAACGCGTGACGCTGCTTTTCAATCGTGCGCTCACCAAGCCAGGTACGTACTTCTTTGTCGCTTTTCGACCGTGCCATCACGAGTTCGAAGAACGCTTTGGTACAGGTCAGCGAGGTAAAGAGCGAGACCAACAGACCGATAATCAGGGTAACGGCAAAGCCGCGAATTGGACCCGATGGGTTAGTCTCGAGGAGCACGAAGCCGGCGATGAGCGCTGTGACGTGAGCATCAAAAATGGTCCAGAATACGCGTCCGAAGCCGTTTTCGATCGCTTTCTTCGAGGTTTTGCCCTCGCCGAGTTCTTGCCGGATCCTCTCGTTGATCAACACGTTAGCGTCAACCGCCATACCCAAAGTGAGGACGAAACCGGCGATACCAGGCAGCGATAGGGAGAAGCCGAAGAGTGCCATCAACCCTAAGAGATACAGCCCGTTAAGAATCAGAGCCAAACAGGCCAGGAGTCCAGGGCGGCGGTAGTGATATACCATGTAGCCGAATACTAGCATCAGGCCTACGAGCACGCCTTTGATGCCCTCGTCGGCGAGTTCTGGACCAAGGCTCGCACCAACTTGGCGCTCCTCTAGTACCTCAATTGTCGCTGGTAGGGCACCAGACTTCAGCACCAAGGCCAGCTGATTGGCTTCGTTATAGGTGTCTTGCCAGCTACCACGATTGCCCATCGTAATGACGCCCTGGCCAGTGGCAATCTTGGACTGAATGTTGGGAGCCGAAACAACCTCTTCGTCCAGAACGATCGCTAATCGGTGGCCAACGTTGGCACCGGTAACGTCACCAAAGCGCTTGCCGCCTGGACCAGTGAATTTCATCGAGACCTGGGGACGACGATCGAGCCCTTGGCTGTCTTCCGTGACGAAGGCGTCAAGAATGTCGTCACCACCGATCTCGGTCGAAGCCTCGACAACGTACGTGGTATAGCGCGACTTCTTGCCACCGGCGATATCTTCGCGATTTAGATAGAGCTGACGGTCGTCGGGAATTTTAGGTTTGGCGTAGGTCATAAGGGCCTGGCGGTCTTCGCTAACCAGTGCGGCCTGGCCGCCGTTGTTGCTGGCGGTCACGCCCGCTGGCAGATCGGTGAGGTTGTCGAAGCCGCGGAATTTATCGTCCACCAGCTTAAATTTCAGCTGGGCCGTGCGACCTAGTAGCTCTTTAGCTTTTGTTGGGTCCTTGAAGCCCGGCAACTGTACGAGGATGGAGTTGTCAGCCTGGCGTCTATTGATCAGCGGCTCGCTCACGCCCCACTTGTCGACCCGGCTGCGCACAACTTTTTCCGCCTGCTCAATGGCGCTAGCCTTGATGCGACGCAGCTGCTCGTCTTCAAACCCAAAGTCAATGGTTTGGCCGCTGCGGTTGACCTGCACCATTCCCGGGTATTCTTTGCGGAACTTGTCTTTGAACGTCGACGCATCAACGCCCTCTCGCAGTTCGACGCGCAGGATCTGCTTGCCAGCGATGTTGTAAGCTTTGGCGACGCCTTCTTTGTTGTCATCAGACCAACGTTGCGTTTCCGTGCCTAGACGGCTCAGCTTGTTGTCAACGGCACTTGTGGTGTTGACGCCAAGCACCAACTGAACACCGCCCTGCAAATCGAGTCCGAGGGACACGTGTTTTTGCGGCAGCCAGCTCGGAATCCGCTTGGCCATGTCCACCTCGGAGTTCCGAATCTCCTTTGGCGTTGCAAAGTAAATGATTGAGGGAGCCACAATGTAAGCGGCCCAGACAGTAATGGCGCCAATAAATAGCAAACGCCAACGCAACGGGTTCATACGTCAACCACCCATGTAGAAATGAATTACAGCTCTAGTTACAACGATCACTTTTTAAGTGATTACCTTGATCATCGCTAAGTTGCAGCAAATTTTTCGCACTGTTGCTGGGAGGCGCAACGCCAATCACTGGGCCTGACTGATCCCTACGACTTGCCATGCGCCACCGCGGCCGGTGCGGGCAAAGGTCCAATCCTCGACAAATTTGACTGGCACCAAGTCGCTGCCAGCCAGCACTTGATGCGACGCTTCGTCAACCGTGTAATCGAGTAAGTTGGCATGAAAGCGTACGGTTGCCACGTCGCTATCACCATCGCGCCACGTCTCACCAACGTCGACTTCGCGGACGCTAATATTTTCCAGTCGATTGATTTGTTTTTGGCGCCGGAGCTCGTTCAGGTCGGTTTGCAACGCATGACGCACCTCATCCCCAAGGAGATCTTGGATTGATCCGAGGTCACGCCGCGTCCAGGCACCCTGCACGCGGAAAAAAATATCGCTAGCGGTTTCGCTCTCGAGGGGGTCAGCTGCGCTCTTGCCGGCGCCCGCCGCCTCGGATGGGGGCATGCGGAAGCTAATCATCGAGCCCGTTCCTGATGGGGTTGCGGCCTGGCTCCCCTGGCGCGACCGAAATAGGCGGTAACCCAGGTAGCCAAGGCCAGCGATCACCATGAGTTCAAAGAGACCGATGCCGCCACGGCCCCCACCGTATCCGCCACTGGCTCCGTATCCACCATCTACAGGCCCTGCGCCGTAGCCACCGCCCATGGCGCGCCCCACGGAATTGAATAGCATACTGCCGAGGAATCCGCCGGCGATCCCACCGGCCATGTTGCGGAGAAACCCCCCACGCGATGGCGCCGCCGCTGGCGGCTCTGACCTATAGTTGGGAATGCTGCTTGGTGCCGGGGTTGCCGGAGCGCGGTAGTCTTGCTGCGGTTGGGCTAACGGGTAGGGGTTGGCTGGCGGTCTTTGCCGCATCCCAAACCCGCTACTTCCACTGCTGCCCCGGCCGAAGCTACGGCCGAAGCTACGGCCGCCGCCGGCTCTTCCCAGTGCTGGTGCTGTGATCAGTGTGACGCTTACTAAACTAGTAACGAGCCAACCCAGTGCGTTTTTCATGCCTAAATCTCACTCCGCAGCGCTGTCCGACTTGGTGGAACAATTCTCATGCTCACCCTACCTGAGGTGTCCTATAGACTATGTCACATTGACTTGTCTCCGGGTACTTTTTTGCACCCGATCCGTGACATTAAGCAATTGACTCGCCGCCAGAGTTCTTGCATCGTTAAGTGCAGTATAGAACAATCAAATTAAATGATTGGGATGCCGATGATCGTCGTTGAAGGTCTCAGCAAGTCGTACGGAGGCCGTCGAGCTATCGACGGGGTCAGTTTCACTATAGCCGAGGGCGAGATCGTGGGTCTGCTTGGCCTCAATGGGGCCGGCAAGAGTACGATTCTCAAAATCCTGGGCTGCTTTCTACTGCCATCATCGGGGACGGCTCGGGTCGGCGGGTACTCCGTGGATAGTGATCCACAGTCCATCCGCCGCCTTATTGGCTACCTACCGGATGTGCCGCCGCTTTATGATGAGATGACGGTAGATGCCTACTTGGCTTACGTCGCGCGCCTTAAAAACGTCCCCGCCGCTGATGTGGCGCGCAGTGTCAGTGCGGCCAAGGACAAAACCAACCTTGACGAGGTGGGTAGCGCCCGGATCAGCGAATTATCCCACGGTTTTCGCCAACGTGTCGGTATCGCCCAGGCCCTGGTCCATAACCCAAAGGTTATCATCCTCGACGAGCCTATTAACGGGCTGGATCCTGTCCAAATCGTCGAGATGCGGGATCTTATTTTATCGCTACGCGGTCACCATACGGTGGTGCTTTCGAGTCACATACTTTCGGAAATCACCAAGACTTGTGACCGAGTTCTCGTGGTGGACCAAGGCCGCCTCGTGGCCGAGGGGTCAGAGGTTGATTTGCAATCACGCATGGTGGCCACCATGCGTCTCAGCCTTGACGTAAGTCAAGTGCCACAGGGGTTTGCGGACCAGCTGAGGGCTGTCGATGGGGTGGCCGGGGTGCAGTATGTGCCCGGTCAAGGTATCGAGCGCTTCTATATCGAGACTTCGCGTGATGTCAGAGCTCAACTTGCCAGTCTTACGGTCCATTCCGGGGCAGGGCTCCTTGGGCTTAGCCGCGGCGAGGCCGGTCTAGAGGGACTCTTTATGAAACTGATCAAACCTGTGGAGGAGCGCGTCCATGGCTAAAGCGCTATTAGTCGCCAGTCGTGAGATGAAAGCCTATCTTTCGACCTGGATGGGGTACGTGATTTGTGCGGCAGCTCTCTTCATTGAAGGACTGCTATTTAACGCATATGCCGTGGGAGCGCAGCCCAAGGCCTCGGCCGAGGTGCTAGCGAACTATTTCTATTTCGCTTCCGGTATCGCCATGGTGGCTGGGGTGTTTTTGTCCATGCGCCTATTGGCTGAGGAGAAGCAGAACGGGACGATCGTTCTCTTCTTTACGTCGCCGATTACCGAGCGCCAGTTGATTTACGGTAAATTTCTCTCAGCCTTTGGCTTCATGATGATCATCCAGCTGCTTTCACTTTATATGCCTGGCTTAATCTTTATGGTCGGCAAAGTGTCTCTGGGCCACCTAGCGGCTGGTTACTTGATGCTGGCGCTGATTGGCGCTAGTGCCATCGCGATCGCACTATTTGCCTCAGCGATTTCCCCCAATCAGTTGGTGGCGGGAGTGACTGGAGCTTTATTTGTTGTCACTCTGCTGGTGTTGTGGATGGTTGCCGATGTCGTATCGCCGCCGTTTAAAGAGCTGTTTGGTTACCTGGCCATTCATAATCGGCACTTTATGCCATTCTCGCAGGGCATCGTGCACATACGCGACGTGGTTTACTACGGATCGGTGATTTTCTTTTTCTTGGAATGTTCGGTACGAGCTCTCGAAGCTAGGAGGTGGCAGGGATAATGGGCACTTTACTGACGACTTTGCGACTGCCGTTATCGTTGCTTGGGCTCGCTCTGCTATTTATCGCTGAGCGCTACCTGAGTTCAGAGACTTACCATTTAGCACTACGTGTCGTGGCGATGGCACTTATGGCTCTTGGCTGGGTTTTTACCCTGATCCTAGCCAACACCGTAGCCAAAACGCGCGCACCAGAAGCCAAAGGATGGCGCATCGCCAGCCTATGGCAGCTCATCTTGCTGGCGAGTTCAGGGGCTTATCTGGGCTACGCCAAGACTCTTACCGGTGATTTGGCTCCGGAAACCCTCGTAGGCAAAGTGCTCTTAGCAGTCTGGTTGATCCTGTTATTTGTGGGGATCGCCGGTGCTATCGGCTCCGAGTGGTCTATGCGCAGCGCTGGCCGTGGCGAATTGGCCGAACCAGTCCGCGTGGGGCGTGCGACCTTATCGTGGACCGCCGTCGGCATACTACTGGCCTTCCTTGTGACCATCAATTACGTCGCCGACAAAAAAGACGTACAGCGCGATTGGAGCTATCTCAAGGTTAGTTCCCCGTCGCAGTCCACGCTAAATATGGTCAAGACTTTGACCGACGACTTGACGATTGCGCTTTTTTACCCGCAGAGCAACGAGGTCAAAAACACAATTGAAAGTTATTTTAAGGCGGTCTCTAAGGCGGAGCCGAAGATAAAGCTGCAATGGCTCGATAAAGATATGAGCCCCAATCAGGCCGAGGAATTGCGCGTCAATCGCAATGGAATTATTGTTTTTGATATGAAGGGCAAAAAGGGTCGCATCGATACCGGAACGACTTTGGACAAGGCCAAGAAGACTCTGCGCGAGATTGACGGCGAATTTCAAAAAGCCTTTCTTGAGACCACTGCGACCAAACGCACTGTGTACTTTACTCGCGGTCACGGTGAATCAACTTGGGTGGGTGATGCCTCTGATAGCCCGCTTAAGTCGCTGACCATGCTCGAGGGTTTTCTGCGTGGTCAAAATTACACGACTAAGTTTCTTGGTATTTCTGAGGGTAGCGCTACCGCTGTCCCTGACGATGCCGCAGCGGTCGTCATCGTTGGGCCCGAGCAGCCATTCCAGAAGGAGGAGGTGGACTCCCTGCGCACCTACCTGCAGGCTGGCGGCAACTTAATGGTGTTTCTCGATGTCGAACAATCCGGTGGCGACGCCGTTAAAGTTGGCAATGGCGAGCAGCCGCTCCTGGGTCTGCTGAAAGAGATCGGGATCGATTTCCAGCCTGTCCCGTTGGCTAATGACAAGAACCACGTATCGCTGAGCCATGGTCCCTCGGACGCCTGGATTATCTTCAGTAACGTTTTCACATCCCACGATTCTGTCACCAGTTTGTCCCGTCATGATGAACGTGTCGCCATTCTCTTTTATCAGAGTGGCTACTTCAAGGTGACCCCTGACAATGGTACTTGGACGGTTTCAGAGACGGTGCGCTCCATGGGTGACACCTATGCCGATGTTAATCGTAACTTCCGTTTTGATACCGATGAAAAACGGCAGTTTTATCCGCTTGGCGTAGCGGCCGAACTCAAGACCAAGCCTAATGATGCTGGTCCTGGGCGTCAGGGGCGTGTCGTAGCCATTGCCGATGCTTCGATTCTTGGTGACGGTCTCGTGCGCAACGTGGGTAATGCCCTTTACTTTGCTGACAGTCTTAAGTGGCTCGTTGGGCAACCCGAACTCCAAGGTCAATTGGCGAGCGAGGAGGATGTAAAGATCCGCCTAAGTCGTAAACAGGATATCTATTGGTTCCAATCCACCGTGATGGTGGTACCGATGCTGGTACTTGGGTCCGGATTTTTTGCCACGCGTCGCCGCTCTGAAAAGCGCAAAACCAAGAAGCAAGAGGGTAAAAGCTAATGATGCGTACTGATCTTGTTGTTTACTCGGCACTGCTGGCAGCTGGACTCGGCGCTGCATACTGGGCCTCGTTGCCGACGCCAGAGGGATCTGAAGATGCTGTGACGATTTTAACCGTCGAGCCCAAAACGGTGACCGAAATCAGTTTCAAATCACCTGACGTGGACGTTACGATGCGTAAACGTCCGTCTGACGAGAGATTTGCGGTGACCCACACGAGGAGCGAAATCCCCCCAGTAAACCCCCATGTTCCTCGGGACGAGAAGGCGCCTCCGCCGGCACCTAAGGTGACAACCGAGCAATTTCTATCGAACGAAAAGACTCAGTCCCTGCTGACGAGCTTCAGTCCGCTTTACGCCGTCCGCGTCCTTGATACGGTGACGGAGCAGCAGTTACAGGAATACGGCCTGAAAGACGGTGCGCATACCCTAGTCATCAAACGTCAGGACGGTAAAGATGTGAGCTTACGTATTGGCAAGCGTAGCTACGGTAGTCGTCATCGCTTTGTGCAGGAGTTGCCAAGTGGCAAGAGAGTGTTACTCATCGATGACACTCAGATAGAAAACCTTGAGCGGGCGCCGTCAAGACTATACGACCGTCGCATCATCGAGCTCGAGCCGCAGGATATCGCCAAAGCGCAGCTTAACCTTGGGGATCGATCACGACGCCTGGATCACAGTAAACACGACCAAGCCGGCGAGCTCATTTGGACCGACGAGGCCGATACTGGTGGTAAGCAAGGTGGGCTTGTCGACAACTTTATGGACAAACTCTTCAAGCTGCGGATAGCCGAATACGCTAGCGAAGCCGACGAGCAGACCTTAAAGGACGTAAAACCATTCTTCACGGTAGTGGTGGAGAAGGACGGCAAACCCGTAGATCGGATTAGCTTTCTGAAAACCGGCGGGGACAAACCCCTTTATTGGGTCACCAGTGACTTCATGAAGGTCCATGCTCGTCTCCAGGCATCTAGGGTTGAAACTATAGAGAAAGATCTAGAAGCGGTCCTTGGGGATGCCTCCAAGACCTAAACGGTAATAATTTATTTTTCGTCCTCAGCGGTCTCCCTAACTAGGTGAGACCGCTTCTTTCATAGCCATGTTTCAGCGAAAAACAAGGAGCCATTTCCCGACCATAATGGTGCAGAATCTTGTAGCTTAAGTTCAGGATGTGTTAACCTTAAGGTAGAGTTAAATCTATCCTACCGTTCCCTTTCCAACACCCTGAGTCTTCTGTTCAGGGGCACTATCATCAATCCAAATCATAGTTAGCCATTTCCGCCTCAAGTCGGAGGAAGTGAAGCATGGGCCTGAGAATCGCGACGAACGTATCGTCGCTCGTGTCTCAACGACATTTGCGCGAAACCAGAGAGTTACTGGATCGCTCCTTGGAGCGTTTATCCAGCGGCTACCGGATCAATCGTGCTGGTGACGATGCGGCGGGTCTCGCGATCGCCGAAAAGTTACGAGCAAAGATCCGAGGTCTCACGCAAGCACAGCGTAACTCATCAGACGGTATATCGCTCATTCAGGTGGCCGAGGGTGGCCTGAACGAGGTTCAGAACATACTGGTCCGTCTCCGAGAACTCGGCGTGCAAGCGGCGAGTGATACCATCGGTCCGAGGGAGCGCTTGTTCCTTGATGCTGAGTACCAACAGCTCAAAGACGAGGTTGATCGGATTGCCAATTCTACCGAGTTCAACGGTACCTATTTGCTGGACGGCACTGGCGGCTCGCTGGACTTTCAGGTCAACACAGGCGGTGACAACCTTTTAGGCGTGGACCGCATTTCGTTTGACGCCTATCGACTAGACGTCAATACAGATAAGCTTGGTCTCGAAGAGCTCAGTGTTGGTTCCAAACAGGCAGCACAGAAAAGTTTGGAAAAGATCGACGCCGCGATCGAAAACGTCTCGGCCACACGTTCTGAGCTTGGTGCTATCGAAGGTCGACTGAACTCGACTATTCGTAACATTAGTATTTCGGTCGAAAACCTATCGGCCTCGCGATCCCGTATTAAAGACGTCGATATCGCGGAAGAGACTGCCGAGCTAACCAAGCACAACATTCTCATGCAGGCTGGTACCGCTGTGCTTTCGCAGGCCAATAGCGTACCGAAAATGGTGTTATCACTGCTCCAAGGGCAGTAAGATCCCTCCTAAATCAGCAATTCCACAACTAAATTGAATCAAGCCCCCAGATAAAGCTGGCTGTCAGTTGGTCTGACCTTGTGCTTTGTTCCGGCCACCAGCCTAGCGCCATTTGGTGCTCACTCACCGCTATAGCTGCTCTTCCAAGATGATCCAACCACGACCGTGGCAATGCTGGCGGTGTGAGTACAATGACATCGTCGAGTCCATGAGCCTCCGCAGCAGCCAAGACGCCGTTCGTGAGAGTTTGGGCATCAGGCGCACCCCATTCATGAACGACACAGGTCATATCGCAGCCTTTGCCGATTATGACATAAGACGTCGTGCTACCTTGCGAGACCAAAAGGCTTAAATGCGGAATTTTGAGTAATTGACGAAATTCATCAGTGGTCCTTCTGAGTGTCAGTGGGACCGGAAATCTAGATCGGAGCATCGACTTTAAGTCGCTCTGTGACGGCGTCAGGGCTGACACGAAGGTATGCGACCTATCACTGATACGGCTCAATCTATCGCGCGTGAAATGCCAACGGAGCTCCCGTCCACATGACTGGAAGCCGAATTTTTGGTAAAATTCAACCAAGTCACTCCAAAGAATCAATGCGTCCATGCCTTGCGACTGCGCGATGTTTTGTAGCTTGCTGATCAAAGCTCTTACGTATCCCTTGCCGCGGTGGCCCTCAGCTGAGGCGACATTGCCTACTAAGCCAACGCGCAGCACGGTATTATGGGACTGATCGATGAACTCTCTAGGCCACAAATTAGCGTGTGCAGCTGGTGCATCCGGATCGCCGATGCAAAAACTAAACTGGCTCCCATCGGTTCCTAAAACGATGGGATACTCAGCTGCGATCGGAAACGGTGCGCCGTCAGGTCTGAGCGTAGCAGATAACATGGTGTCTCTACTTATTCTTTGGCGGGTAGTTTCTGGATGGAACGTGTGTAGCAAGGGTCGGCTCCCATCTCAGCTCCACTAGGAGCTTTTTGCATCATTGTATCATCAACTTTTAGTCGAGGTTTATAGGCTATGGGCATGCGTGGTGTGTCAAGCTTTGGTTTCGACAAGACTGTTGAGAAACTCATTGAAGTCGAAAAGATACCTATTCAGCAGGCTAAAAAGCGTAAAGAAAAGGTCGTCGCTGAAAAGAATGAGGTCGATAAATTACAGAAAATGGTCGCTGACCTCGACAAGGCCATCAACTCGTTGCGAGGCAAGACCGATTTTTATCATCTCAAAATTGAGTCCTCGCATCCTGACATCATTGAAGGTGTCATCAAAGGACCGAGCACACTCGGCACCTATGAGTTTGAAGTGCGCGGTATGTCACGTACGGATAAGAAGCTAGCCTTTGGCTTTCCTGATAAGGATCAAACTGAGGTGGGCTTCGGCTACATGTCGATTGAGCGCGAGGACAAAGAGCCCATCGATGTGGTTATCGAGCCTGGGACCACACTGGAAAAAGTTGCCCAGCAGATTAACGATGCCGATGCTGGTGTGAGGGCGATGGTAATTAACACTGGTTTTAAACCTGAACCATTTCGCCTTTTAGTCGTGAGCGAGCAGTCGGGTAAAGAGGCTACGGTTCATATCGACGAGGATACGACCTTTCTCGAGTTTAGAAACCAGGTTACGGGGCGGAATTTAGACGTCCTATTCGAGGACGTTCCCGTGACGTCAGACGACAATAATCTCAATGATCTCCTAGAAAATGTCACTTTCCACGTCAAGCGCGCGGAGCCCGGAACTCGCGTACAGGTGAGTGTGGTTAACGACCTCGATGCGACGGTCAACGGCATTAAGGAATTCGTTGGCAAATACAACGAGATCGTGAAATTTGCCAACGAACAATCCAAAGACCCCGCCCAAGAGGCTCCAGGACTCCTTGCGGGAGATGCGTCTGTTCGCCAAATAATGCGTAGCCTCCAGCAAGGGATATCCGGTGGAGCAACACCGCCAGGTAAATTCCAAAATTTGGCCGATATAGGTATTTCGACCAATCCCAAAACCGGTGAGTTATCAATGGATGAGGCTAAAGTTCGTGCCGCACTGACCGACAACTATGACAGTGTTGCCAATTTGTTTATTAGGTCTAAGTTTGGTGAAGGTGTCGCCGAACGCCTAGCTCAGAAGATCAAGGAAATCCGCGATCCGAGTTCTGGTGCTCTGCGCAGTAAGATGAGAAGTCTCGATACCATCATCCAGACCCAAGACAAAGACATTGCGAACAAGGAGCGGCAGTTAGGAGAGAAGGAAGAGGCCATCAAGCGACGTTTTTCATCACTTGAAGGGCAAATGAATAACCTCCAATCGCAAGGTCAGTTTCTCGCGCAGAAGTTAGGTGGTGGCCAGCAGTCCCAGGGAGGGGGCTAAGAGGGGAGACCATGAGTAATCCGTATAGTCAGTACCAAAAAACCCAAGTGACGACGGCGAGCCGTGAGAAAGTGCTGCTGATGCTCTATGAAGGAGCCATCCGCTTCACTAAGCACGCTTCGGCGGCGATGCGCCAAAAGAAGGTTGCCGAAAAGGGCAAGTACATCAGCAAGGCGACTGCCATTTTATCTGAGTTGATGGCGACTCTAGATTTTAAAGCAGGTGGCCAGTTAGCTGTCGATTTAGAAAACTTGTATGTGTTTATGATCGACAAACTGATCGAAGGCAACATCAAGAACGACGTCGAATGCCTGGATGCTGTCGAAAAACTTTTAATGACCCTATATGAAGCTTGGAAAGACATCGTCGAGAACCCCAGAGCAGACGGTGTCCCATCGGCCAAACTTCAGCCTGAAGATTATCGTAAATACCTCGACGAGCAGAACCAGGTGCAAAACACCGCAGACAAAGGCGGTCCGGCTAAGGGCGACGCTGGTGCTAAGCCAGCGGTGAAATTAATGGCCTAACGGCCATCGTTATGACC